>ERZ1026901.461-NODE-461-length-33224-cov-46.218306_pt1 | contig 33224 bp, 50 predicted proteins | sample MGYA00380179_ERZ1026901 | MGnify/ENA primary metagenome ERZ1026901 (study PRJEB33269, sample SAMEA4719815) | human gut metagenome | biome: human-associated habitat; feature: organic feature; material: feces | place: Cameroon | collected 2013-10 ... | reverse complement strand
TTTTCCCCCTTGGATAATTAAATTCCCAAACAACTTACCCAAACAGATATACCACGCATTTACATTGCTGAAATCATATCTAATTCCAAGACCTGTTGCTTTCTCACTTTCAAAGGCATTGACTACATCCGTTGCGTTTTTGATGTTTAAACTACTCAATAGAGTTTTTACCAGCGCTAACGTTGGCGCTTTAGGCTGACCATCTGCATTATCTACAGTAGTTAGCATGTTATCTACTTTTTTAATGATAGCATTGAATCTATTGTCATGTGCGGTTGCATCTGCGTTATGCTGTTCCAACTGCTCATGCGTTACCAATGCCCCCATATTAACTGTTAGCGATACGTTTCCTGTATTGCTAAATATCATTCCAATGGTTAATTCTTGGGATACAACTACAGAGCCACCTGCTGCCGGCATTCTGTCTGGTTCAGGGTCTGTAAGATATGCATATAACACTTCCCCTTTATCAGGATCTTGTGCAAATAACCCAATTTCAGACATGCGAAAAGCTTCCGTAATTCCATTATTGGTAATAAATGTATCAACGCTTACGATTTTACCTTCTTGTTTTACTACGAAATTCGTAGTCTCCCATTTAGAGGAGATTACATCAGTTAGTGCCAATGGATTCGTTGCGTTAACACCACTACCGACTTTAATTTTAGTGAATGTCAGTTTAGTTTTGCCAGCATTTACCTTTGCTTGCAAATCGGCACCGACATCAGTCATGGTTGCATTTGACCATTCTGCCATATATTCCTCCTATCTAACGCTATTATCTAGCGTTACATTAATCTTCGTTTTCTTCGATTCAACAGTGTACGACGTTACATGAGTATTTAAATTAATGCGCCATGCATTCGTGAAATCACACTTGATATTCACCTTTTTAGATACACCACACCACCCGGCGAAATACTTATTGAAGTTAATTCGTCGAATAAATTCAATACCATCTAACCAGGACCGTACATTCTTAGCCGTATTAATAGCACGAACAAGTTTAGCAATGTCCGATTCACCAGTTAATGCTGCCGTAATGAGCGTAACCTTGAAATAATAAGGCTTACCGCCATATTCGAACCATTCTGCTATTTTCGAATCAGAATATACAGTCTGTACAGCCTTTTCAACGGCATACGGCGTTCCTTTATGGCGGTGGATATCAATTGAGTTCTTCACCAATTCACGCTTAGTAGCTATTGGTAACCCACTATCATAATCATCGACGTGTAATTGATACGCTAAATGATCAATGACACTTTCTGATTCAGTATCAATAGATGACCACAATAGCAGCGTATTCGTATTCATAAATTCGGCTAGCGTATCATCCCACGTTTTAGCAATGGCCTTAATTGGCTCTTTATCGATTGAGGATGGAAGGTGTTCCGCGCTCGTATACTTACTATCACATATCATTCTTCCTCACTTCCTGCGAACACTACGGCGATTGTATTGGCTACTGCCACACCGCTTTGTTCTGCAATTGGAGTAAATACAGGTGCCGTTACTTCAACGCGTTTAATGCCAGATACATCCATGAGCATTTGCACTAATCGACTAGGCACTATATCACGGCCTAATTTAGATTTCTGCCATATTACATAATCATTGACCGCTTTATCTGCCTTAGCTTTTACCACTGTTGCATCGGCGCCTTTTTCGATGTAGTACTTAGCGTCAATGTTATATTGCGTAGTAGTTGGTGCCAATACAGTGAGCTTATCTGTTAACGGTCTACGTTTCTTATCAGACAAATATTCTGTAATAGTCTTAAGTAATTCTTCACCTGGAATACCACCACCAGATAACAATGGGTAGATATTAACTTCCCCAGGATGTGGAGAAGATACACCTACATCGGCCACAAGGTGTGATGCTGATTTTGTGAAATATTCATAAGCACCTTCAGGACCGGCCACAGAAAACGATTCAGGAGCCTCATGAATACGCTCACGATAGGCTTCATCATCTTCTGTATCTGAACCACCTTCAGATAATGTAGTGTTGCTCATCGTATCCACATACGCTATAGGGTCAATAATTGTACTTATCTCACCTGACTTAAACCCATTACCTTGTGCGCCTGTGCGTTGTGCTTCCGCTTTTACGGATCCATTGAGTTGACCAGGTAGGATTACCAAATCTTCAACCGTAGCAAAATATTCCCCATCCTCTGTGGATATCCTTGTACCCTTTGGAATAATGACAGAGTTCGTACGCACTGCTGACAATGTAGCTTGGATAGTCGTAGTCGCTTTTGTTGCTTGTAGTCGCTCAACGGCAGCAGGAACCGCTCCAACGTGGTCCAAGTTATCGCCTTCTGCATAGGCTAATAGATTTTGTTTAGCTGCATAATTTGCATCGTTCAATAATCGGATAATAATTTCCGAAATTACGTTTAAAAATAAAGTAACAGGGTCGCCCTCTCCCAAGGTTCGCCCTGTTATTGTTGTGTAAATATCAAATACCTTTTTTTGAACATGTTCTTTATCTGTGTTAAAGAACTCAACATTAGGTAAATCAGATAATCTCATACAGTCACCATCACTTTCGGAATTAACTCACCATTTTGTGTGGCGGTAAAGGATATATCACTAATTTTGGCACGTGGTTCGTACCGTTTAATTTGTTGGAATATGTCATTAGATAGATGCGCTTGTGCCTGATGGATAGGCATATCAATAATACGACCATCAATACCAAACTCCCTATCTAGTGGCACACTACCACGAACAGTAGAAATAATCGTTTGCACATTCTGCAAAATCTCAGCGACTTCGCTTTCAGGTGCTAGCGATATCCTATTGTCCGTAACTGGTTTAATTTCATACGTTGCTGACATGGCTAGAACCTCCGCAATATCGTATTAACTTTATTGAACTTCTGACCATATTGATTTAGCATAGATTTTTCTTCTACTGTGTTCTTATCTGGGTATTCCTCAAGAGTTAGCGACACTTCAATAGATTGAGTCTTGCCATAGGCATCCGTAAATAGGCTGTCTTCGCTCATAGACATAATTACAAAGTAGTTTTGACTAACAGGCTTACCACCGATAATAAACGGCAATACAGCCCCTGTATCGCGATAATTCCTCAACTTCTTAACAGTACTATCTGGTGATTGGCCAAGCGATGAAGAAATAAGAATTTTACAAGTAATTTGTTCTACATCCGGTCCACTAAACTGTTTGACCGGCTTTTCCAACATCAAATTATGCTTTTCCCATCTAGCACTACCTGAACGTGTTACATCAGATACAGTAAGCACATTATCTAATGCGGTATAAAATACGATATCCGCTAAATAACCGATATACATCTATACCTCCTATTCTGGTCCTGATGTTGTAGAACCGCCAGATACTACACCGCCATGCACATGATGAACTAAAGAAATACCATTAACCACTACATCACCACTAGTTGAATTGATAGATAACGTGCCACCAACATTAATGGCCATGTCACCAGGAATAGTGAGTACACGTTTACCATTATCGGCACCATCTGGAGTTGGATCCGCACTACTAAAGAATGTGCCAATGATAAATCCATCAGAAAAGCCACGACCAGACCGATTAGGTAACATAATGCATAATACCTGGTCATCAATTGCCGGCATCCAATAGTCCTTATCGTGTGCTGCACCTCGATTAATGACAGATAATGGCGCCGTTACAACACCTTCTCTGTCTAGGCGTGTAACAACGGCTTTACCTTCTTCAGGAATTATACTTGAAACATTTCCAATGAATATCATATCCGCTAATGCAGATAGTATAGAATCAGTAGCCATTTAAACACCTCCTTACATCAATCGACGTTGAATAATTGGCTCCTAATGTGTGAGTTGCTTTAGTAATTAAATAATTACCATCGAACACACCAAATCCTTCTAGCTTAACTGTAACCGATGCCATAATAAGAGGGTTACCAGGGAAACTAAAAGACATTGTGTCGGCTTCCTTATTGGCTTCTCTTAGCTTCTTTTTAGCCAATCGTTTCGCTTCAGCCTTATCCTTCACCTGTTCGTTAACTTCTAATACAGCAAGGTACGTATGACCCTTACGGTCAGGGTCTTCAAACGTATCCTCAATTACAGTTTTCTTATCCTTATTGGTGTATTTCACATGACATGCGCGATATACCTCACGAGTTTTACTCTTGTATGAATAAGATATAGCCCTAGTAATAATCAAAGGCGGTTGTTCGCCTTCCTTCGTTTGTACAGGTTGATATTGGCCACCTGGTCTACGAATTATGACTTTAGGCTTCACGTTTTCGTACTTGTAATCATCGAATATAATCAACTGTTCTGTGGATATCTTAAGCGAAAACCCCGCATCATTGCATAGTTTCTGCAAGAATGCGAGGTCTGATTCAGCACTTTGAGAGGCATCTTTTAACGGTGGGTCAAAATCTGCGTCCCATACTAGCTTTAACTTATTATCTTTTGCTTTCTCGGTAGCAATCGCTTTAAGCGTTGTAGCTTTCCACGATTTATCTTTCTTTTTCTCCCGTAAGTCAGTACTACCGATAATAGCGACACCTTTGATTTTGACTACATCAGGAAGGCTGCTTCCCTCGAATTCATCAATTTCAAATTTGCCGATTGGTAATGTAAATTGTTCATCCCCTAATTTCTCCCATGCTACGGTATTAATAGCGACTTCTAGTAATGATCCTTTCACAGGATACCAATCACCGACCCATAGACGGCCCCTATCCTCTAATGAGATGGACACATCATCTACAGTCCCTGAAAGGTTATCTGTGAAAGTTACATCAAGAAGGTACTTACTAATATCGTCTGTGATGTCCTTTGACTCCTTACTCCCCCAATGTTGGTACCCAATCGTACACCATGCCCGCCGTGCTAGTTTTGTTTGTGGTGTTAAATCTTTCTTCCATTTCTGGACCTTAGCTAGGCTCTTTTGTAAGCTCATGTACTATCGCCTCCATGGTGGTAAGAATTCAGGTAAGGAATCAGCAGGGACATCTGGGCATGTCAACACAACACCAGCGGAAAATATCGCCGTATTACGGTGCTTTTGATTGGCTTCTAACAATAGATTAATGTATCGTTCGTTGCCATACACCTTATAGGCGATTAAATCCCACATATCCCCTTGTATTGTTGTATAACTAGTCATAACTCAACCTCCGTTGTCCGTCGGTATAGCTACGCATCATTTGCTCAAATTCACGCATTTTAGCATCCAATGCTGACATAATATCATCAGTTGAACCATTACCAGCATTAATAACTGGTGCGAATGTAATTTGTACAGGTGCTCCACTATTACTAGATGAGGATGTCACAGGTACGCTAGGTGCTAATGATACAGTAGGTGCTACAGCTGACTGCGCACCACTCACACCTAACATTCGTCCTGCCGTTTGCCATAGGTTCATAGCATTAGCACTACCATCAATAGGAACTACAACTTCTGGATAACCAGCTTCACCTATCCATGATAATTCTGGGGATGTAATAACACCGCCGTTGGCTCTCCTACCAACCTCTCCAGCTGCGGAAACACCAACTGTGAAACCGCCACTAAATTGAGCTTTAATACTATCCCATGCACCAGCGATTGCATTAGATACAGCGCTAGGAATTTGTTTAATCCAATCTAGTACCGCATTATATGCATCACTTGCCCATTGGCCCGCGGCAGCTACGAAACCGGCTCCCGCATCAGCACATGCACTAGGTAAATTCATGATGAAGTTAATAACATCATTTACCAAGCTACTAATCCATGATGTCGCCGTCGCATATGCCTCAGAGGCAAACGAAATAACCGCCGCTACGAATTCAGCACCCAAAGTGATCATGTACATAGGCAAGTTAATTAGGAAGTTATAAATATCATCGACCATAGCGCTAAATGTAGTAACTGCGAAGTTATAACATTCAGTAGCGAATGATACAACGGCAGATATAACAGCAGTACCAACTTGTACCGCAATCTCTGGCAATCGTAAAATAATGCCTATTATGAACCCTACGGCCATACCAATATATGTTGGTAAGTTTAACCATAGATTTACATAGGCAATTATTGCCGCTTTTAATGCATTAAATACGCTAAGCCCTAATGATAAGAACCCATTAATTACAGCCATAATACCGGATATAATGGCGCTCCATGCCGAACTTAAAGCAGAACACACGCTGTCCCATATTGAACTCAATCCGGAACATACACTATCCCAAACAGATGTTAATGTAGCACAAATAGTATCCCAGTTTGTTACTAATAGATATATCACGGCAATAATCGCCATAATAGCAATTACCCAAGGTCCACCTATTAATGCACCCGCTGCTTTAAACGCACCCATTGCCGTTTCTACGCCTTTAAATGCCGTGGTAATTGTAGTAATACCCGATGCAAGTTTTGTAGCCGTGCCATACAGTAATGCTAATTTCAATCCATTAGTGACTACTGCGGCAATAGCCTCCTTATTATCTTTCATGAACGTTACAACAGCTTGTAATACCGGTATCAGTGCCGGTAATATTTGCTGAGCAATCGGTATAAAGGCTTGTGCCAAACCTAATGCAACTTGCGTAGCTTCTGCTTTCAAGATATTCATTTGTAACCATATTTCATGGAGTGATTTAGGATCTATACCAACACCTTTTATTTGTGACGCGGCCGCTTGTGCATCTGCATAGTTTTCAAACACCTTAGTAAGTTCCATGCCTTTGGCGCCCAATGTTTCAAGCATGAATTCTTGGCCACGACCTTGTGCCACTGCATTTTGGTAGCCTTTAGCCATTGCATCCAACTGTTGATTCATAGGCAATAATTTGCCATTAGCATCGGTCAAGGATACTCCAAATTGACTGAGATATCCTTGCAATGCTTCAGCACTTTTACCGCCACCGGCCAAAGTCTTATCCATTTTAGCGAAGGACTTAGCTGCCGCTTCTACATCAACACCACTTAACGTCATAATCTTCTTAAATTGCGACGTCTCTGCAGTCGTCATGTGCAGTTTATTAGACAATTGATAGAGTGCTTCACCGGCATTAACTACATTATCGATAATGGCACCAATACCAAAACCACCGGCGGCAACCATAGCGAAACTTGCAAGCTTTCCTGTAATACCACTTACGGCAGCACTAGCACCTTGCGCAGCTGATGCAGCACCGGCTAAAGGACTTGCACCGCCCATTTTACTGATTGCATTTTGATGTGCTGTCTGACTTGCGATATTAGACCGCAACTTGGCTTGCCGTTGTAACATAGAATTTAGCTTTTGCTCAGCTGCAATTGCTGCATTCCTATCACTAGCATTACCCGTCTTTTGTGATATCGCCTGTAGTTTTCTATATTGTGCCTGTTGGTCCTTGATTGCGTTGGATAATTTGTTGAGTTCCTGAGATGCCTTTGATACGGAAGAGGATAACCCACCATCGAGTTTACCTTTAATGGCAATCGCCATTTCTAAGACTTTATTGGCCATTATTTTCTCCCTTTCATTGCCTTATTCTCGCGCTCGATACCATCACTAATGAGCTGAACGTGGACTATGAACTCATCCACGTCTAGCTCTCGAATGAAGTAATCCATGGGTGTGCTAGTGTATTTACTACACGTAATCGCACACTCTGTGAAATACCGTTCTAGGTCTGTTATTTTTCGGAATTGAGCAAAAAATTCTGTACCTCTAGGCACACTCTAGTGAAATCAGCAGCCGGAAGACTATAAATATCATCCACCTTACATCCGCATACAGCAGCTGCTACATGTGCTTGATAAGTCATAGATAATGCCGGAACTGTAATAGTTTTATCTTCACCCTTAGCGGACTTTTCGCATTTAATTAATGTGTAACCGCTGATACCTTCAAATTGTAAGGAATGACCAGCTTTTACTAATTCAATACCAGTTTGTTCATGTGTTTCGTTCATAGTGTTATGTTTACTCATTAGTGATCGTCCTTTCTACAGACTAAATACCAAGTGCAGCACGAACATCACCAAGGAAGTCTGTGCCATCAGAAATAGAATCTTTATAGGCATATTTATCGATTTCACGAACTACCTTGCCATCTTGTTCTAGTTTCAAGTATGTAGTTTCGATTGTGTTCGTTGCATCAATAGTATTACCAGATTCATATGTGCCATTTTCTTTAGATTTAGCACGGCCACGAATAACGGCGCGTGTAGGCACGATTACATATTTATCTTTACCGCTATCCCAACATTGGATAGCACCACGCACTTCTAAGCGTACGCCACGGCCACCTGTAAGGCGGTGTGTAGTTTCTGTTGGAGTGTTCCATGTAAGTTTAGTTTCCATAGAGGAGTAGTGGCCAATAACTGGCGCTTCTACTTCGCCTGCAATGCCCACACCTTTTACAGTTTGAGTCATTACAGATTCACTAGGTAATTCCACTTTGGCAACGCCTAAACAGTTGTCAGAACCTTCTTCATATACACGAAAGTCATTAAGTACTTCCGGTACTTGATTGATAGATGCCATGATTAATTACCCCTTTCTATACTGTTTGAAATAGCGTTTTGAAATAAGACACATCGTATTCAGAAATGCTTTCAATTTCTTGCGCTGGAATTGGAGGTGTACGGTATTTGTGGAAGCGAATAATACCATTCAACAAATCTGTTGTAGGATTTTCTGCTTCTTTAAATTCAATGCGACCACCTAAGATAAAGCCACGAGAAGTAAGACCGTTAAGGCGGATTGTTTCACTATCAAGAATTGTCTTGATATTACGTGGCAAGATAGGCATATCTACTTTTTGCCAATACGTTAAGATGAATGTTTGGTCATCCCAATCATTGAAACGACGTACACAAATAAATGTATCCTTAACATCAGTTGTGCCAGGATATGCACCTGTATAGTTGCCCCAAGATACCCAACCATTGATATTAACGGCTGTCATAATACCTTGAGAGTTCAATAAGTTAGCTTGGGAATGAGTAAGCATTACTTCCTTACCATTAGCTAAGCACAAGCCTGTGATGTTCATGGACTTATTGGAAGGAGATAACGTAGGAATATCGCTATTGGATGCATCGCATTTACCAATAATGCCCATAATGTGCGTAGACATATGGAACATATAATCGCCATTGCGAACCATTGGCCAACATACGACTTCAGATTCTCCTGTATAGCTATTACCTTTCTTCCATTCGTAAGCATCTGTATACTTAACAACTTGTGTAGTATCAATATCTACCAAAGTAGTCGCGCCAAATAAGTTGTTAATAACACGAGATTTTGCTTTCATTACAGAAGCGACTGTAGGATTTTGAGAGAAACCAGGTGCAGCAATAAGACCAGGTACAATACCGAAATGATGATAGATTGTATCAATCAATTCAAAGCCTGTTGCTTTTTCATTGCTATCCACACCGCCGATTACGTTCTTATAATCGAAGTTTTCTACATCAAGTTCATCGTATGTGAGGTCCAATGTAGTTGCGGAATCGAATTTACCACCTTTGACTACAGAGATGATCAATTGATTTTTGTCATCAAATGCTGCCGTGTAATCTGTGTTGGCCACACCTGTTTGACCGCCACTAGATACTTGTAACGTATTAAGCAATACTGCAGCTTTTACGATGCATTTCTTGTCTGTCAATGTAGCAGTTGTTGTAGTTGATTTCTTATGTTTGGCAGGATCCAATACATTAACAAATACGATTGGAGCTACGCCATACAATTTGAATTGCGCATACATTGCTTCACACAATGTGAAATGTGTCCAATCTTCAGAGTAGCCAAGTTGTTGAACAGCTTCTTCCCAGCTATAACAGATGATTGGCTTATTGACTACTGCGCTAGGGTCTTCTGTAAGGTGTACAGGTGCAGTGCCGAACACAATTGGAAGCCCGGCAGTAGTTTGGACAGGAGCAATTACAGAGGTAGCTTGCTCACTTGTTTTGACGCCATGATAAAAGGCCATTTACTTCACTCCTTTATAATTCTTCAATGCGTTAACATAAAATACATTTAATTGTGTGCCTTGTGTTCTCACATCAATCATTGCTTGATTGAGTTCATCTAAAGGCACAAATAAATGCATAAAAATAGGGTCTTCCGCTTCCGGCAGTGGTGCGCCTTCGCTAAATACCATGAATTGGTTTAGCCGGCTACTGCGGAACGAAGGCCCAACATATACAACAGGGTTCATCGTTGTCTCCTATTCAATTACTTTATTATCCGTAAATATCTTATTTAGATTCCTACGAATAACTGGAATATACACTTCAAATTCAAGATATCCAACCCATTGAGGGTATGGTTGATCATCAGGAATTGTTGTATTAACAGTATTATCCTTAATTTCATATCTAAGTGCTACCGGATTATCAGATAGTAACCGCTCACGCACTACCTCTAAGAGGTGATATAGTCCGACATGGCCTTTTGTTAAGGCCTCGTCAAATGTAGTGACCAATACTGTAATCCCTACAGTCGAACTATCTGCATCACTAACAGAGTACGGACGTACTACTACGGCTGGGCATAACTTGCGCAAGTCCGCATTATTATCCACCCTTGGTAAGAAACCGCTCCATACTCGAATAGTGCTCGCGGTAACATCACTGGTTTCATTTAGCTTGCGCAACTCATCCATGAGATAGGCAGCAATGCCGTCTGATACGTCTAATGGTGTCATTAGTTACCTCCTAACGCGCGCTCTAATTCGTGATATAAGCGCTTTTCATACATTTCCATGCCTTCCTTTTGCATGGCATTCATAACAGTTTCATTACCAAACATTTGCGGTAAGGCTGGTCCATATATCCCTTTTAATGGATATCGGTCCTTGCCTTGGCGTTTCATGAATATACCTGATGTGCTAACAAAGCCATTTGGTACCTTCGTTTCTGTGCCCTTTTTAATCGACACAAACACACCTTTTCGCTTAAGTGATTTAATTTTGAAGTACTTTTGAGCACTAGTATATCCACCTTTGATACGCATTTCTGTGCCATCATTTAATTTATTAATTGATACACCGGACTTTACGACCGACACACCTTTAATGGCGTAGATATTACGTAGTGCTTGCGTACCTGCTTTTCTTGCGGTTGTTGCAGCACGCTTAGATGCGGCTTGGCAGACACGTCGAACTCTATCTTCTTTTAATGTTTGCAGTGCTTTTTCAATTGTTTGCACTGCACTTTTATCAAGTTCTAGCTCAACCATCCGTCAACACCGCCTCTAGCTTCTGCTCTGAGTTCGATGGATACAAGTCCATCTTCTTCCGTTGCACTTTGAACGATGTACACATCACCATCTAATCGGAATACGTTCCCCTGTGATGGAATTTCAGGGATGTCCTTTAATTTGCAATGCACAAATACAGACACCCCGTGCAATCCGTCATTTGATACGTGAGAGCCATTCGATAGAAATGACTCCCTCGCCGTTGGCGATTGGATAACCGCTTTAGCTACTGTGCCATTTAGATTATGCCCTTCGGCGAATTCGTCTTCATTAAGGAATACATCGTCAATATCGCTTTCTAGGTAATCTCTAAATCGCATTATTTTTTCACCGTAACTTCCGCATCAACTTCAGGTAATTCCATTTCTTCTTCCGGTTCATCTGGAACGACTTCCAATGGTTCCGGTACTTCAACAGGATCATCTTCAGCAGATTCAAACTTTTCAGATTCAAGCAAGGATAACGCAATCGCTTTCTTTTTGATGTCGACTACTTCGCCTTTGCCATACATCTCGCCTTCATGTGCTAAATAACCCTTTAATACTCTGATTTTCATAAGTAGGTTACCCCCTATTTAGTTTTAATAGTTGCCCAATCGTCGATAGTTTCAGGAATTAATACGCAACGGGAATACACAGTCAACGTTAATTCTTGTGTGCCCTTATTAGCATAGTAATTAGGCACATAAATACCTGCATATGTTGTGAATTGGTTGTCATCGTTAAGTAACGTTACTGCCGCGTGTTGTTGACGGCCACGACCAGGAACACCTAATACAGCTGCATCATCGCCGATAAATGGCTTTACTTTACCTTCATCATCTTGATATGTTTCAAGATATGCGTACACATCAATGTTCAAGGACATGATACGGCCAACATATCGAACTTGTGGAGACAAATATTCAGGCGCAAAGCTGAACATAGAAATGTTTTCACGATTAGGAATAGCTAACCACTTATTGATAGACGTATTATCAAGAATGTATTTTTCAACATTTTTACCGACGACCAACACAGTTGGTACGATACCTGCGTTTTCTTGAATTTTTTCAGATGCCAATTTCAAATCGTTATAAATATCAGCACCAGCTTGGTCCCATGCAGTAGTTGGTGTAATATCTTGTTCAAATTCGAAATCAATTTCATCTGTTAAAACAGTTGTACCATCATCCGCATAACCTGTAATTTTGCACTTACCTGTAGTAAGTAGCTCTGCCGCCATTTTGTTTTTACGATTAATAATTGTGCCTTGCAAGTAAGACAAATCTTCAGCTTGCATTTGAGAAGAACGTTGCGCAGGTGTCATTGTAGATATAATGTTTTCTGCAAATGCACGTTGGTCAAGTTGATCAGGGTCAATAACTGTACTAGGTCCCATCATTGGTGCTTCATATAAAGCAATTTTGGAACCTGCACGTTTAACATTCACGCCAGATGCACCACGAGATACGAAAGGTGCTAATGTGCGACCACGTTTACGAGTTTCTACTGTGACTTTTTTAGAAGTTGCAACTGCTGGAACTTGTGGGAAGAAAGTATCAAGCAAGAAACTTGCCGGAGCTTTCATACGTTCCACCGCTTGCATTAAGGAAAATGTATCTTTGAAATCAATTGCCATTATATAGTTCCCCCTATTTAATGCTAGTTAAGAATAAGTGAGCGTCCTTGAAGTCCGCTTCATGATCATTAATTTTGTAAGTTTGGTCAACTACCAATACTTCACGATTAAAGCGACCGGAAATGTATACAGTCAATACATTGTGGTCAGTAGTTGCAGTAGTATCAGAGACTACGATACCTGCAGGCTTACCAGTTGTGATTTTTTGGAATGTACCTGCTTGGTTTTCAAGCACTTGGCCACGTTTATAATCGCCGGCTGCTACTTTTACATTTTGAGTTAATACCGGTACACCGCCACCACCTAATAGGTAATCAGCTGCGACACCATTTACTTGTTCGAAATATGCCATTATTTACCGCCTTTCTTAGCATTCGCAAATGCTACGACTTCATCAACTGCACTAGCTTTTGCTACTGCATCATTGGTTTCTGGTGTAGATGCACCTTGAGGTGCTACTTTATCCGCACCGGATTCCATTTGATCAATAACTAATTGTCGAATTTGGTCGACTACTTTGTTATCAGTTGCAGGAATATCAGATACGGCAGAGATGAAAGGTGTTACTTCATCTACAGTCTTACCTTCTGCAACAGCCACATCAACTAAACGATTGATGACTTCATTGTCACCTTTTAAAGCATTTAATGCTTCAACGCGTTCGCGTTCTGCTGTTACTGCTGTGTTTTCTGCAGATTCATTTGTAGAAATACCGAGCAAACCTTTTAAGCTTGCCATGAATTGGTTTTCAGTCATAGGTTTCTCCTTACTTGTTAAAAATTGTTTGATTTTGGCTTCATTCTTGGCCGAGTATTTGCAAGATACTTTGTTAACGATAACCATTCCGTTATTCATAACAGCCTTATCAGTAATCGCCGTATCTACTTCATCAATTAGGCCGTAGGACTTCGCCTCATCCGCTGTGAACCACGTTTCATCATCCATAAGTGTATTTACCTGTTCAGGTGTCAAAACGTCACTACGGCTCAAATAAACGTTTGCAATTGTTTGTTTAACACTTGCTAAATAGTTTGCCATTTTGGTTAATCCGTCCGCATCAAAGCTATCGCCTAGATATACTGACGGATTGTGAATCATGTACAAGGCATTGCTTGGCATGATTACCTTATCGGCAGCGCACGCAATAATCGTAGCTGCGCTTGCGCACAATCCATCAATGTGTGCTGTTACGTTACCTGTATAAGTCTTAATCATGTTATGGATAGCTTGCGCTGCGAACACGTCACCACCGCCAGAGTTGATGCGCATTGTTAAGTCATTACCATTACAACTAGCCAAGTCACTTGCAAATTCACGCGGTGTAACTTCATCACCCCACCAAGAGGTATCAGAAATATCACCATACAAAATCAATTCAGATTGACCGGTACCATCTTGATTTACAAAATTCTTAACAGACCAAAATTTATTCATCCTCTTCACCTCCTTTCGCTTCAGATTTAGAGCCAACGGAAGGATTAACCGCATCAGCTAGCCCCATGCCATATTTCTCCATGAGTTGCTTTTCAAAAGCAAGTTGAGCAATGTTTTCTTCAAGGTCTGTCCCTGTCATTTCGGCCGCTTCACGTTCACGAGTGGAAACACCATTCTGAACGCGAAGTGTACTACCGTTCATATCCTTAACAGGGTCAAGAATTGACATAGTAGGTCCAAACCAATCAGCATTGCACCATGCTTTTCGAATCAATGGATCATCAAAGAAACCAGGCGCTTCAATTCGTCCATTCGCTACAGCCTCCATTAGCCATACCTCATAGATTGGTTGACAGAAGTCACGAGCAAACCACTTGCGCCGTAGTTTATATTCTTCCCAAGCTTGTAACATTGCTGCACGGCTTGCAGAATACGAGGAATTAAAGTTCTTCATCAATACTTCGTAAGGCTGATTAAGTGCAGCACCTACTTGTTTGATGAGTTGCGTACTAAATACTTCAAAAGTAGATTGAGCATTAGAGGCATCCACACTCTTAACATCCACGCCTTTCGGCAAGGCATTTAATGTACCAGGTCCCAAATTGTATTCTGATACATCGACTACTGGTTCCGTCGGATCATCAACACCATTGTCGGCCAACATATCATTTAACGAACCTGAATTTGTAACTGCTTCCGTAAAAAATAGTGCAAAGTACGATTTAATAATGGCAGAGGTGAGCTCTGCATTTGTGTATCGATACACTTGCTTTAATGTTTCAATGACCGGAGCTAAATAAGGCACTCCTCGGTACTGCTCCGGTCTAGTATCATTACTGATTTGCAGTACATTCGGAATGCTTGTACGCTTGCCATATGCTTCAACCCTTGCCCATGTAGTTAATACACTTGTAATTGGTTCGCCTGGTACTTGATTAGATACCCAGTAGGCTACAATTGCACCGTCAGTATCAATTTCTACACCATTCAATATGCGGTTCCCATTATCTGGGTTAAGCGCTTCAACACCAGTTGGGTCACCTGTAACATATGTGGAATTAGTAAGCGGATTACTTACACGATTACCTTCAATTAATTGAAGACGCAATGTATATGGCATATCTGGTGTAGTTGGCTTACGTCTGAACACTGCGAAACTATCACCATCTGTAAGATATCCTTGATATGCAATGCTTTGCATGTCATATAAATTGTTTTTGCGGTAAATATCACAGTCTTTTGATTCCGCCCATAAATCAAATTCAGCGCGAACATTACGAGCCCATGTCCTAGCCTCCTCTGCACTGATTCCCAAGATTTGAAACTTAGGTCTAGGGAACACATTCAGGCCCGCACCAACTGTATGAGTGGTACTCGTATTGATTGCAGCCGTCCCGACTGGTGTATTGATGGCTAAATCTGCGGATCTGTCACGTAAAATTGATAGATTTGCACCAATATCAGCCTTATAACCCAGTTTTCTAGGGTTATATCCCTTCAATGATTTGTTATTATGAGAGGCACCGCCCTCACTATATCCGCTATTTTTAGCCCTCGGAGTGCCTATTTTAGCGCTAAATTTCTTGTTTTTTCTCGCCATTTTAGCCTCCTAATCCCTAAAAACTACCCGTTTTGACCGGTTTCCACGCCCATTATCGGTATCCATTCCTGGTAATTTGGCGCCTCTTGCCACTAAATCATCAATCATTTTTCTTACTTCGGCTAAATTTGCCCTTGTAAGAGTCCGATTTCCGATTGTATAGCTTTGGCCAGTCAATATTGCTTCCTCAGCCTTGACGTACCACTCTAACCGTACATCAATGAGCCTTGGCTTACTTGAATAACTAGTTGCCATACATCCTCCTAAATATCTGCTGCTTTACTAGCTCTGCGAACACGTTTCCTCATTGGTTTCTTTCGTGGAGTAGTTACTGTTGTAGTGGAATGGCCTCCACCTTTGACTACTTCCGCTAATCTATCCCAATCAGGATGGATTGAATTCATACATGCTAGGTTATATACACGTAAGTCCAATGGTTCATTACGAACCCCTGCTGTAGGTTCCCATATTTCATGGATAACACCCTTACGTTTTACTTTCTTTTTGTGCTCTGAAATAATTCCCTTGAAATACAGCTCATCGTACCCTCTTGTTCCTAGGAATTCTTCATCCAATGGGAAATGAAAGTACTTAGCACCAGGTTCATCGATGGCCAATCGGTTCATTACCTGTTGTTTTCCATCGTCTACACCTAACATGACAAGCGGAATCTTGCTCCCTGAAGCTTTACCAATTTTATAATTTAAAGGTATGCCAGGTGTTCCGGCCGTACCTTTGATGGCAAATCGTTGCTTGCTGAAATTCTTTTCACAGTATTCATATACTTTTGATGTGTAGTGACCGCCAGAGTCAATGAAAGCACGAGCTACTTTAAGGCCTATACCATTCTTAAAGTGGTATACCTTATCAAGCACCGCATCAAGTGCATCCCATGTTGCTTTATTATCAGGTTCCCCAAGGATAACGCCCTTACAGATTCCCCAACATTCTTCGCCATATCCCCAACCTGTGATTTCATACTCTAACCGGTTGTCTTGTGTATCGACTGCTCCAGTTAGTAGTAACACACCTTCTGGGAGGTCTGCGCCGTACTTTTCACGGCGCCTAATGAATTGTTGATAGTCTTCAAATGCACCTTGTTGTGCATACGATTCACCGAAACGCGTATTCATGACTACCTTCTCACGGGTAGGGTCGCCTTTAGCTTCTAACCATTCCCTCATAATGTCATTCCAGGTTAGCCACGGAGACGTAAATCCATTTACAAAAAAACTGCGTATGCCATTATGCAACGCAGCTGGGTTTTTCGATATATACTTTTGTGGAACTTTCCGCATTTCGTCTTCAGAGAATGTAGATCCACAATCAGGGCATCGCCATTTCACATCGCTGACTACCACAATCTTCCGACCTTTAGCGTCCTTGTGTTCCTCTGTCTCACATTCCATCTCAGTATGTCGTATCAAATGATACTCACCACAATTAGGGCACTCATGTTGCCACTCTTCTTGTGTTCCTGTTTGATACTCTACATCGATTCGTGAGCTACCTTCATTAGTTGGTGTGGAAAATAACCCCATGACTCTGTTCCAGAACGTTGTCATACGTTTTGCAGCAAGGTCTACTGGATCACCTTCTGTGCCGGCACTATCTGGGAAGCGGTCTACTTCGTCCGCAAGTAGTACACGCACAGGACGTGATGCCAATCCGGCTGGACTGTTCGCCCCGCACATGATAAGACGGCCACCAGGGAATAACTTAGATAAGATTGTGTTCTTACCATCTCGTGTCTTGGCGCCGTCTTCTGATTTAGTCTCATAAAATACTTGTGAAAGTACTTTCGTATCACGGATCATTGGAGAAATACGAGACTTCGAATAATCTTGAGCCAATTCGATAGTCGGTTGAATCATCATGACTGCACATGGGTCAAGATGAGCGTATCGCCCTAGAACATTATTCATTATGTCCGACTTCCCGACCTGTGACGCACTCTTAACCACTACCCGATTGATACCAGGTTGTGTGAAAGCATCCATAATATCCTTTTGATATGGTGCTCTACTCGTTTTCCATCGCCCTGGTTCAGCAGAAAGGCCTTGTGATAGCATGCGATAATCGTCAGCCCATTGGCTAACACTGGTTTTTGGTAGTGGTTTTAGGCCCATTCTAGAGACATATTGCCACAATTCTTTTGCCGTTTTCATGCTATCACCTCCTTTTTTGCATTAAAAAAGCGCCTAATTTGGCGCGTTATCATCGTCTAATTCATCGCTATCCATGAATAATGACGGCGTATATTCACTTAATTCGGACAATTTATCCTCAATTTCTTGTGTTAACAGGTTGTATACTTCCTCTTTTGTCACACTCTGCAATTGTGGCGCCAATTTAGTTGGCAATCCTAACAATTGTGTACGCAAATTCACAAGCATTTCTGTCATTACCTGTTCTACAGTATCTGCCGAGTACACTTCGCCGTTCATTTTGGCCAACTTCAACTCAGCAATCTTGCGTTTCGCGCGTTCATTCTTGGCCTTTTCAACCTCAAATACCGCATCATCGGAACTGCTCACCTCTTCAACAGATGATTGCCCCTTATATTTGACATAATTGATAACGGATTTGATAACCAAAATTTGATTTTTTCCATCCGTCGCTAAAACCCCTTCTTGTAGCAGTTGCGAAACACGTTGACGCGAGAGTCCAAGTGCTTTTGCCAGGTTCGACTGCGAGGCCGTTGCTGTTTTCAAATCATCTGTAATTTTCACTTATCAATCAGCCTCCTTTCATTACCTGTATCACTAGCAAGAACATAAAAAATTAAAAATCTAGGCAATTTTTGGGGTCTCGGCCACCGCAAGGCATCAGCCTTGGCCAGAAGGACCCATAAAAAAATCATCTAAATTTAAAATAATACATTCAATATTTAAAATTTATTTTATTTTTACGGTGAGACATGCGACGCTCGTCCTCATGACGGTGCCGTGCCTCATCCCTATCTACATGTCTCATCATATGTTGTGCATGCGAACATGAACGGCAATAACCATTAGCTTTTATTACTATTTTGTTAGCGCCACACATCCCATGATGATTATCTAAGCATGCAGTCTTGTTACATCTTACATTAGGCATACCGTTCACATTCTTTCATCGCCTACTCAATACACACAACTCACAAGGTATAAGTTTCTTAAGGTTGTGTAGTTATATATCAAAAGTAAATCAAACATGAATCATTGATTGGTGAGTTGTGTGTATTCAATAGGCACCAGTGGTGGAGGGGTATATCATATGTACAAAAATAAAAGGCCCGTATAACTGAATGGTTACACGAGCCTAATATTTTGTTTTGAGTGATTTGGTGAATGATTGCTCAGTGGCAATTTTCACATATATATAATATCACATATCTAAATACCAGTTTGGTACTATTTGGGTCAGTTTGGTACTATTTGGGTCAATTCTTGACCTAATTCAATTAATGCTTCTTTTTTATATGACTGTACCTGTGTTTTACTATACCCTATAAATGATACCACACCTTTAAAGGACATACCATTAACATATTCTTGCATCAATGCTATCTTTCCTTCAACGCATTGTAAGCACTCAATATGTTTTCTTGCATCTTCTCGTAACTGAATCAGTGCATTTGTTTTCTCAAGGCATTTAGATTCACTTTCTAACATCCTAGCTATACTGGCCTCTAACCCCTCTTTAATACCACCACCTGATACACGATCCTTACTATAATCTATTGCACTCAGTGAAGTGATATCACTCCTTAATCTTTGTAATTCCCTTTTTGCTGATTGTATTTCTAATGTACAAGATTTAATTGGCTTTAAATATTCAATAGCTTTTCTTATACACTTCTTTTCGTCTTCTTTGTCCATGTATCCGCATCACCTCCCGTTATAAATTTATCACCCTTTTATATGTCATATCCCATTGCTTTACGATTTATTACATATATCGTTTCCGCATCAGTATGTTCTCTTTTAGCTATGATTTTTAAACAAGTTTCTTTGTTAGGCATGTTTCCTGCATGTGTATTTACATGACATTGACTACATAATTGAATTAGATTTTCTCGGATATCTCCACCACCACTACCACGAGAAAATACATGATGTGGTTCTATATTACATAGTCTTCCACAGTATTCACAATGGTTTGTTCTAATTTCTTTAATCATTTTTTTATCAATAATTCTCTTATGTTTAATCGCCATTATTTATTACCAGTGCTTCCAAAACCGCCTGTACGTTTCTTTGTGGTCCTATCCTTAGCCGTAATACGATATGGCATGATAATTAATTGCGCCAATCTTTCGTTCTTATTATATTCAAACGGCGTATCACCTAAGTTCCTAATTGGTATCATGATATGACCTTCGTTATCATCATTGTTATAGTAATCCGCATCAATAATACCTGTTCCATTCGCTAACATGACATCGTTATTAATACCCACACTTGATCTTAAATGCAGTTGAATATGTTCATCATAGTTCAATCTGCATTTGATGCCAGTATGAATGAGTTTTGTTTGATGTGGTAATACGACGCCAGTCTCATAAGGTTTAACGTCATATCCTGCTGCATACTCTGTTTTTCGTTCTGGTAAATCAGCATCTTCATAGCCTGTAACTCGTTCAAATTGATTTTCGTTCATTTATTTAATTCCCCTTTTTATCTAATTTGATGTTCTAAAATCCAACTTACGCTCATAGTCCTTTCATAGTTCTTTACAACAACGGGCATATCTTCCACAAAGTTTAATAATTGTGATGTTGTTAAGCCATTTTTATAAGCTTTTTGCATGTTATCAAATACATTTGCTTCTGATTGTGCCTCTTCTATCGTCTTATATTGGCCATATGTTCCTACATTTTCACTATTGTTACACGGAATCAATACCACTGTATATGTATCATTGCTTTCGTTTTTCATATATTTACCTCAATCCTTAAATGCACCATTAATGGCTAACATATAAACCAACACGCTCCACGCTACAAATATAACTGCATTTGCATAACCATTATTTGTATTAGCAACTGCAACACCTAAACAAAAGAACATAAAAAACATCATATGTTTATACCTCTGCTAGTTTTGCATACATCCACTCGCTTGTTTCATGAATATCTCCATTCGACCATGATGTTGAACCACAATCCCATGTACGCACTTTATCTTTTTCAAATGATGCAAAATAACGCTTAATCCATGGTTTTTGATTGCTATTTCTAACCAATATAGGTGTATCAACTGGTACTTTACTCCAATCAATAATACCTATATATTCGCCAATATCAATGTATTGCTGTTCGTCTGTAAAAGAAGTGCATTCTACTGGAATTCTAGGCACCCATACGCCCATAAGTGTATCTTCCTTGTAAAATAATATTCTCCCTTTCACAATCTCCGCTTTTCTGTACCCCGATTCGTACATTTCTTTAAATAAAGTGTCCGTGAAATCTTTCTTTGTCATTATATCCACCTCTTTTTATAATCCGATTCTTTCACATTTACAGCCTTTCAATTGTCATTATCGATTCACCCATTTCATACAGCCAATTTTCATAAAGTATTCAAGCTTATTCTGATTAAGCGGTATAGCTCCCTTTCTTGCTTTAGCTCGCTTTTTAAAATCAACTTGTTCAATAATGGCTCCATCTTTTCTCACCTTATAGATAATTAATATCAAACCGTTATTACCTATTGCATCTAATACCTCAGTCTTATTTAACGCGTATACTTCAATAGGTATTGCATAGTATAGATACTTAACATTGCAGTTATCATGCTGATGATCCTTTTTAAAATCACGTCTAAAATCTTCAATACTGGTTTTGATTTCGACTTCAGTTACATACCTTGTTTTCAAATCAAAGTATATGAAGTCCGCTTCATACTCGGTGTTATGTGGTCGCCACATAAGAACATTGGGAATACATATCTTTCGCAGGAATAACTTTTTTCCAAGCAGTTGCTGAATTTTTCGTTCAGTTAGTGAGTTCATATATCATCATCTTTCAAACATGCGTTCCGCGCTTTTTGATACACATCAACATACGTTTCTTTCTTATCTCCATTATATGTAACTTCGATATACTCTTTGATATGTACACCGCTTACCAACGCTTTCCAGTTTTGTAATGTTTTAGAAAACCACACTACATGCATATCCATAAGTGCTAATTCATTAGCGTTATAACCAAATTCATTAAATAATATTGCTCTTGCCGCATTAACTGCTTTTTCTTCTATTTTGTACATATTTTATTCTCCTTTAAAAAACACAAGCCATATTGTCTTGCCTCTGCGCTGTCCAATTATCGGCTCACTCGGTAATAGTCCTTTTATATCTGAAAATAATACTTGCTCTTCATTCCATTTAAAAATTAGCGTTCCATTCTCTTTGAGCACTCGCCAGCATTCCACTAGGCCTTGCTTAATATCGTCTTTCCAATTAAGCCCTAATGTTCCATATTTTGCTTTTAAATATGATGTATCACCTGCGTTTTTTAAATGTGGCGGATCAAAGATAACTAGATAAAATGTTTCATCATCAAAAGGCATGCTTTTAAAATCTGCCACTATATCTGGGTTTACTACTAACTTTCTGCCGTCGCATAGCGTAGTGTCTAATGTTCGATTATCCATATATAGTGCGTTTTCATTTTCCTTATCAAACCAAAACATTTTACTCCCACAACATGCATCTAGTATTTTCATTTATAATTTCCGTTTGAATCGATATAATCACCAATTCTATATAGTTCTGTTTCTTTCACCAAATATGCTCTATATCCATATTTATGTGATTTTTCCCATTTTCTGAACACTTCTGTCAATTCTTTGCTTAATTCACATAGATGTTCTTTCTTTACCTTTTTAAAATATTCAAAATCACATTCAGCAAATTCTTCAGGTAAGTCATTATCAAGAAGATCATAAATTACACGTTCACCATCTATTTCTGGAACATAATAATATGGATTTCCTATTTCTACGTAATCATCAAGTACATCTTGTTCTAAATATTCAACATCATTCTTCTCATCCCAACAATAATGTCCATAATAATTTAAAAAGTCATCAATAGCTTCTTCAATACTTCCTTGTGGATTACCCGCATCACCATCAAAGCACCAGCAATATTGATTTTTATCTTGTTCGAGCATTTTTAATAACCTCGTTTCTTCAGATATTGCCATACAGTGCTAGTAGATTTATTAACTACTACTGCAATAGCACTTAATTTAAACCCTTGTTGTCTTAATTCAACGGCCTTATCTACCCATTTTTCAGGTACCTTATTGTCCATTCTTAATTTTTGACCACATGACTTACTACATGTCTTTGCTGTATTACGTAATCTGTATTCTGTTTTATATTTCTTTCCACATATTTGACATACCTTTTCAACCATCTGCCCTGTATGTTTATCTACCGCATCATATTTATGTTCTTTTACTCTTTTGTTTTTATTCTGCTGATTATCTTCCAAGTTATATTTCCAAATTGGTAAGTGTTGTAAAAAATATGGTACGTTGTTCATCTTTATTTACTTCCTTTTATTCTTCATAGTCATCTTCTACATTGTTCTTTAAGCTAAAATCAAATTTTGCTTGTGCCCGTTCTCCTCTAATATATCCACGTATCCTTGCCTCTAGTTCTCTCAAGATACCGATATCTTTCGTATCCATTACGTCAAATAAAGTATTAACTCTTATCGCACCTGTTTTAAAACCTATTCCTGCTTCTGGTGCCATTAAAGAGCCACAAAACACTAACGACTCTAATTCATCCGTCTCTCTTGCATATCTTAGTTGTATTTTAGAAACATTAAGCATGCATTGTGTATCTAATTTACATAGCTTTCCAAGATACTCTAATACTCTAGCTTCCATTCTTTTCCATGCATCATATAATTCAGGACTTTTTTCATCCTCTGACTTTATACGTAGATCTGCTATAGCACCTGTACTCAAAATATCTTCATATATAATGTCCATTCCTACTCCATATGTTGCAAAACTCTTAATTTTCATTATTTTTCCTCCAATATAGCTATGCTTTCAGCAGTCCAATCATGAATATGTTCATTATCTTCTTTATAGTAGATGGTATCCGCATCAATTCGTTTGTTTTGACCTTCGATATACACCACTATAATCGGTGTACCCCACATACTAGTTGTATATGCCTCGTTATGAATAACTTCACCATGGTCATATATAATACCAGCCGTGTTATCCCAATCTTCTTCAATTCCCGCATATACCACGCAATTATGACCTATTTTAACTATGTATCTTGCCACTTTTTCCCAATCTAAATTTCTTGGTTTATTCCCCTCTAAAAATGCTGCAGTACATCGATTAACACATTCGTATCTATCCATGTTTCCTCCTAATCAAATATATTCCCTTTAACTTTTAGTTCTTCTGCCTCATTAACTATGAATGCTAAATCCCAATAACATTTCTGTTCGCTCGTAATGACTGAGACACACCATTTCATATCTTGTTCGTTATAAAATACCTTTGCTATAAATCGTCTGCTACAATGTGGCATTTTATATTCAATGATATCGTTTTCATATATCAAATCATCCGCATCATCTACACCATCAGTGGCCCTACAAATCGTATATTCCTTTACACTGATTGGTATCTCATTTTCCTGATATATTTTGCATTTCCCATCGTGTCTAATTGCTACACCATATACCCAGTAATTAGCCGATTTTGCTTTTACATGTGTAATTTTCATGTTTTTATCACCTACCTTGCCCTTATCACCCATAGTTGGGCTAATAGTGTTATGATTTCCTTCTTATGTGGTATATCTTTTGTTTCTAAGTCTGTTACTATATCCGCTATATACGCTTTTGGTATTACCGACATATTTGCATACCGCATCATCTTATCTGTTCTTGATTCCATATCATGCGCTCTCGTATTTATATGTTCCTTTTACAATGCGATAAGTTGAACCATATGAAATCTTGTATCTTTTAGCCATCTCCCTAAGTGTATAGTTTCCTGTTTTATAATCTTCACATATCTTATTTCCTATACTTTGACTTAATTTATTGTGTTTTAAGTCTTGCATATCTTTTTGTGAAATCGTCTTACAAGAACGTACGCCCATACATTTTAAGGCTCTAGTAATTGTTACATTGCCATATACACAAGCCCATAATGCCAACCAATTTAATCTCACACCTGTAGGATCATTCATGGTTATATTTCACCTAACCTTTCTTCTGTCTTTTTCTGTCTTTCTTCTATCTTCATAGAATTTACATCCACTGCAATACTTGGCCATAACATAAGGTCTTTTAACTGCAATTCCCATTTGATTCGGACATGGTAGCATAAGCTTATGTTCATTAACACATGTATTTTTAACAAATAGCCCTCCAAATTCAGTTAATTGAATGGCGTGCTTACATGTTTTTGCTTTCTTATATTCCTGCCGTCTTGCCACTACCGCATCAACCTTTCTGCTTTTCTCTTCGCATTACATCGTACATTTGTTTTATGTTTTATTTCTTTATCTGGCAGTGTCTCTGCGCTGCCTTTAAAAGGGAATTTGTTCATCATCACCAAATGTTTCAAAATTACTTGTCTCATCATCTTTATTAGATAAACTATCACCAATGAAATCTGCTACTACTTCAGTAACATATCTTTTTTCACCCTCTTTAGTCTCATAGGATCGTGTTTGTAGTCTTCCATTTACAATGCATCTATTTCCTTTGATTAACTTACCTGCATGTTCGCCTAACTTATTCCACGCTACACAATTAACAAAGGCCGTTTGTTCTTTTACTTCACCTGTACTCTTATCTATATATTCATTACTAGCAGCAATAGTAAATCTTGCTACAGGTGTTCCTTTTTTTGTAAAAGTTAACTCTGGATCACGCACTAAATTTCCCATTAATTGCACATTATTCATAATTTCCTCCTAATCAATCCGTTTATTCCAATACTTTTCACAATCTAAATACTTTGTCGCTTCTTCAAAACATACAATGGCCGAACACTTGTCACATACCACCATATGATGCTTTTCGGTAACTTTAATACCTGTTACCACTCTGATTGATTTATTCCCGCAGAATGGACATGGTCTCAGTCGATTTTCTCTTCGCATATATTTCACTCCATTTCGTAAGACGTATTAATCTATATGTTCTAAATGGATATCCATAATTATTGATACCTTCATATACGCTATCTTTATCCAAATAATAGCCTTGTGGAACTTTAATTTCTTTTCTCCACTCCGTAGCTTTAATTGTTTTACGTTCTACCTTTGGTTTATCTAAATTCGTACTTGAAACCCATTTCTTAGATGCATGTGTTGGACTACCTTGTATATCCATTTTTCGTTCTTTTATAAAATACTTGGCTAATCCAATTGCATCTTCAGCTTCTCCTCTATATAGTTCTACTTTTGTATATCCATATTCCCATAACTGTTTTAGAATTTTAGTATTTAATCGAATACCTTGATTAAGTAGCATGTGAAAGTGTATTTTGCCTTGCCGTTCCATAATATAAATATATTTACAAGGCTCATTTTCTTTTTTAAATCTTGCTCTCAATCTTCTAATAAATTTAGTCATCCTATTTTTTGCTTCAGTTTCATCAGGATCATCTCGAAATGTCAGTGTTAGATAATAATCGTCTTCTACAAAATTCATATCGATTAATAATCTTAATTTCTTTTCAGCAATACGTATGTTATTTTTACGAATCATTTCAGGTGTTACATGTTGTTTTTCACTTCTAGATTTCTTTCCTATTTTCCCTAGATATGAATTACCCGTAATTGAATCTGTAACCTCTCTGATATTCTTCGATTCTATTACTGTTCTCCTACGCATTTATTTACCCCTTATGTCGAGTTGTTAATATATCTATCAAGTCCCACAAATGCAGTTGAAACCGCATTTTTACTAGACTTTTCTCTATATATGAGGTAAACTATAAATAGGATTATTTATGGTTATATTCTCATATAACTACTTAATGACCGCCGTGTTATAGCACGGCGGTTTTTTATTTATTAAATTCACAATGCCATTCACCTTGATATCTCATTAGGTATTGGCATTCACTACAACATGTATCACATACACGCTTCTTTTCTTTATGACATACAATTGCACAATGTATTGGTTTTCCACATATTGGGCATTCCATGTTAGTTAATTGGTTGTACCAGTTATCCATCTTGCCACTCCCTTTTTAGTTGTGCTTCTACTAATCGGCACTGTAGTTTGAATACATTAATTGCTTCCTGTGCATTTAAATAAAGTACCTTAGCGGTATCTCTTCTTAACCTGAGCTCAGCAATATATTCATCTCCCTGTGCTAGATCACGTATCAACGTAACTGCTACTTTCTCCAATCTGGCCGAGGCTATAAATTTAGCCTTGGCCTTTTTATAAGCATACTCAGCATTTGCCAAATCAATTCCTCTATCTTTGGCCAAACGCAATGCTTTATTGAGTTCTAATTGTTTATCTTGCAAATAACTATATAAATCTGCACCATTCATCATTTTGATTGTTTGCTAAGTTCTACTTCTTCGACTAATTTATTTACAAGTGCTTCAAGTTTACTAATTCTGCTTTGTGCATCCTTAGCTTCTTGAACGTAATCGGAACCTTTACCGGTCTTGAATGCGACACTTACGTTGTATTGGTTTTCAGCGCCTAATGTAGCACCGAAACCTACCATGATACGTTCATTAGGTCTAGCGAATACCCCAAGGGCTACGGCATTACTGTTACGGTAATGGCCATAAGAGATTGCGTAGCTGACCTTATCGTTTCTATTAAAATCGAGAGGGTGAAGCCCTGCTAATGCTGCGGAACTTGCACCTAATTTATTTAGACGTGCATTGGTTTGGTTAATTTGAGCCATACCTACTTGGTTTTGTGCTCGTAGTTGACGCATATTAACCGCATCAGTATCTGCAACCCCGTCTGCTACATCGTGTAGTTGTTGGCCACCTGCAGTAATGTTTTGTGTTGTAAACTCTACATGTTTACCATTACTATCGGCAGTCATGCCGTTCATTGTGTAGCTTGCTGTATCTAATGTGTTTGTATTTTCTAACTTCAAACCATCATGAGTTACAGCTGCGTTCGTGTCACCATTAAAGAAATGAGCCTTTTCTTTATTTACAACACTGCGAACAGTATCTACATTTGTTCCAAAGTTAACAGAATTCATGTCGTGTAAATCTTTGTTTACATCGACCGCAAATTCCATACCACCATTTAAGTTAGTTGTTTGAGATACTGTTGTATTATTACCGTCACCAACTGTAGTGAAATTTAATGAGTTGATGACTGCATTTAATTGGCTACCATTCACCGCATCAGTAGATGTGGAATCAATACGACCGGCGGCCACATTGGTAATGGTACGTTTATAATTCATTACACCGCTCATACCTGCTTTATTTGTAGTACCAACAGAAACAGTACTATCAGCGACACCTCCGGCGAAGTCGAATTTCTTGCCGTTGATATAAATATGATCAGTGCTAACTGCAGTATCACTAGTAGAATTGGTTCCTAATGCTACTGCATTAGGTGTATCAGCTAATGTATTATTGCCAATCGCTAATGCATCAATTGCATCAGCTTGGCCATGAGTACCAATGACTACAGCGCCTTGACCTTTAGTTTTATTATTTGAACCGAAAGCTAGTTGTTCTTTAGAATTGTCTAATACCTGGTTGTTATAACCAATCACAACGCCATGGCCACTTTCCATCGTGCCATTGTTAGAACCAATCACGGTCGCATTTTCTGCATTGACGGTATTAGTACGGCCAATAACAACTGTAGATTCACCGTTTGCATAGGCACCGTTACCTATAGCAATCGTGTCATAGGCAGCAGTACGAGCTTGACTACCTATAGCTACGGTATATTCAACAGTAGCTTCAGCATGAGAGCCGTATGCAAAGGAATTTCTTCCCATAGCTTTGGAATTGTTGCCACCAGCAAAGCTATTTGTTCCATTAGCAACGTTACTTTCACCAAATGCTACAGCATTATTACCGCCTACTGTGTTTTGATAACCTACTACCCCAACGCTTTTTGCGTTATTTGTTACTGTGTTGTCTGTACCGCCGATGAAATTGTTATCTGATGCGAATACGTTAACTGCTAGTGCACTAATCGCTAAAGTTGTTGCCATTACTTTTTTATTTGTATTCATTGTTAATCTCCTGTGATATAATCAAATTGGTTAATATTTAACTTTGGACGTTCTACTAATGCCAGTTAGTGGACGTCCTTTTTTAATTCATGAAACATGATACCTATTGCGGCGATCATGCATGTAATTAATAGCGCCCATGTTGCATTGGTTAGTTGATAACCTTGCACATCGGAGCCTTCTATAATTCCATATGATGCTATACATAGCATCGCCGCTATCCATTTCATATTTTCCACCTCCTTTCTATTCCCCAATTCGTGCCTGACATCGTTTGGCTAGCCAAGCATTAAATGATTCAACATGGATAAGACGTTTGCCCCCTCGCTTACCAATTCTCATTGATGGGAAGTCAAAGTCCTCTGCCCATTGACGAATAACTGTTTCCGGTACGCTGGCAAGCTTTGCAGCTTCTGCTACCGTGATGCACATCTTATTCATAGTGACCTCCTTATTCTGACTAAATGGTTCTCTATTTATACAACTCTTGTCTATTGCCACTAACTTTTGTTAGTGGCTTTTTATTTTCCATTTGTTTTCACCGCTTCTAACTTATAACTTGTATATTATGCAAGTTATTATGTAAAAAAATATCTACTCGGCTAGAGCAGTCTAATTCAAGCCAATCACTAATCAATGTAGCCTCTACTACATCAAACTGTGTTTTTCCATTCATTTTACTATTAATCGTTGTAATAGATACACCTAATAACTCTGCTAAATCCGCATATGTTTTCTTATGTTCCACCAACAATCCTTTAAGTTTTTCTAGTTTCATCTTTTCACCTCACTTTTCTTGCACCTTATGCAAGTTTCTGATTACATAATAAGCCTATTAGAAAAACCTGTCAACCGCACTATGCAAGATTTTATAAAAGTTTTATAATTTTTCTTGAATTTTATTCAAGTTTATTGTAATATAAGTTTGTAAGGGCGATTCTTATTTGGAGGCATATTATGAGTACCGATGAAAGAAATACAATAAACAAAGAAATAGGAGAAAGAATAAAATCCATTAGAAAACAAAAAGGCATAACATTAGCTGACCTAGGAGCAAGATTGGGTATTAGTGAAAGTAACATGCAAAGATATGAATCTGGTAAAATCGCTAGTGTTTCTATTGATTTTATTAATAGATTAGCTCCTATATTAGAAGTAAAACCTGAATGGTTAATCGGTTGGGATAATGATGATACGCCACAAGGTTATTACCTTGATTCTGAAACTGCAGAATATGCTGAAATGATTCGTACTCGCCCAGAAATGCGTATTTTATTCTCCGCATCACGTGGAATTTCAAAGGAGGATATGGAAAAAGCAGTAGAATATATCGAACTTCTCAATCTGAAACATAAATAATCTATTATAAGGGGATGTTATTTTGATTGTTAATATTATTGAGTGTGATATTCCATCCGTAAAAGCTATGTCATCTACTGGGGAAGATGAAGGTGTTCACAATATTTATATTCGTAAGAATATGTCCTTTGAAGATATGCGTAATGAAATCAGACATGAATTACTGCATATCATTAATGATGATTTTCACATTGATCAACATGTCAATCTTATTGAACATATGGTGAGAAGGAAAGAACTTACGGATGATCTGTTAGAAACCATAGATTTTTATCATCACATTATTTAACTATATAACTGGGGAGATGTTATTATGTTAAAACTTTTAAAACGTTTATTTGGTTATTCTACTAAACAATCGGCTAATACTACAGATACTATTGAATTATCTTTTGAAGTAAATTCTAATTTTAATCACTCACCTATTTCTAACCATAGTCATGAACTATCTACCGATGAGTATTGGAATCATTGGTTATCTTCTAACAACAATTCTTTTCAACATAGAATTGAACGTGCTACATGGATTTCTTCTCAATCGATTAAAATGAACGATAACTTTTGTTATATTCCTGGCACTCAACCTCAACCATATATAGTAACCCTATCTAGTTGTACCTGTGCTGACTTTCAAAATCGTCAAAATACAAATTTCGATTATCCATGTAAACATATGTGTAGATTAGCTATTGAAAATGGGATTATTACTGCACATATTCATACAGATACTGAGATAGAAGAAAAAGCTATTCAAGATGCAAAAGAAGCAGAAGACCTTTCTGAACTTAATCGTTTACATGAAATAGAGTTAGATAAATTTAGATTATCTGAAACTGATATGTCTAATATTCTATCTATCATTGATGAACCTGAATTACCAACCCCATTGTTTAATGGTAATGCTGATTACTTTAGCTCAATTAGTTATGATAATAAAGAATCGAAATATATTGATAAATCTGATGAATTAATAGATAAACTATCCGACCAATATTCTATTAATAAGATTATTACTATAGTATCTCAAATACAAAATCATCTTGTTCAATTCAAAGAGTTCCTCTATTCAAAAGGTACCTATGGTGTTGATGAATATAATTCTATGCATAGTAGTGACTTTGATGATGCTCGAGACCAAATTCAATCATTCTTATTAAATGACTACCCTGATAATGCCTACGATTATAATGAAGATCAAAAAGCAGTTGTAGAAGAGAAAAATAGAGTTAAACAAGAACGTATTGATAAAAAATCTATACTATCAGCAATTTCTCACGAGCCAATAGCACAAGCTAGTTTAATTAAATCACTATTTCCTGATAACACATCATATGGTAAACGTTTATGTAATTCCTTAATAAAGGAAGGTAAGTTACAACAAGTAAAACAAGGTAATCGATACTTCATTAACAAAGTATGATTATAATTTTGAATATAAAAAAATAAGCCCCCACCGCAGTGAGGGCCATTAAAAACTACATACCTTAGAGGTACTTCATTTTTACTCCAATAACATTATACCATAAAACCTCTAAGGCTTATTAATTATGCCAAGGAGGTTATTTTTATGGCTAAAAAACGAACCGATGGACGCTACCAAGTATCCAAAATGATAAATGGTAAGCGTAAATACTTTTATGGTACTACCAAAAAAGCTGCCATAGAAGCCATGGAGAAATACATAAATACAAATCAAGCATGTGCTAATTTCGACGATACTATTTCATTAAATACTTGGATTAATATATGGTTACAACTAAAAGAAAAGACCATAACCCCTGCCACCTATCAAAGTTATACTGGTATTATCAATCGTTACATAAGAGATAAAATCGGTGGCGTAAAGTTAGCCGAAATTAAACCTAATACATTACGGTATGTCTTTGAATCAATGGATGGATTATCATCAAGGACTATATCCTACACCATGACAATTCTAGGATCCATATTAGAGCAAGCGGTAAAAGATGATATTATTCCCAAAAACTATATGAAAAACATAGACCGACCAAAGCAGGTTAAGGTTCGAAATATGGTAACGTTATCTGCAGATGAGGTTAAAGCCTTCCTATCCAATATCTCTAATGTAGAACATCATGCACTCTTTAAATTAGCATTTGCAACAGGTATGCGGCGGTCTGAATTATTAGGCTTAAGATGGTCGGATATTGATTTCAAGAAATCAACTATATCCATTTCACAAACAGCACTCAAAATCGGATCTACTGCAGTTATATCCAATACAACCAAAACGACATCCTCAAAACGGATAATTGCCATTGATGTGGAAACACTTCAGGAACTTATGAAGCACAAAACTGTCATAGACAAGCGTAGAATTAAAACTATGAACTGGGTTAATAACAACCTCGTATTCCCTGGTATAAAAGGCGGTCCTCGTTGTCCTGACGAAGTCAGCAAGCTATGTAAGAAATACGCCAATTTAATCGGCAAGCCGTCTTTTACTATGCATGGTACTAGACATACACATGCCACCCTACTCATTGAAAACGGTGCTAATATGAAAGCCATACAAGAACGTCTAGGTCATGCTTCATTCCAAGAAACGATGGATACCTACTCACATGTGACACCTAAAATGGAAGATGACATCGTGGAACGTATCTCCAAAATATTCTGATGTCAAAATGATGTCAAACCACGCAAGACATTATGATGTCAAACAAAAATAAGGGCTTACAGAATTACCTGTAAGCCCTTATTTA
>ERZ1026901.459-NODE-459-length-33293-cov-11.779138_pt1 | contig 33293 bp, 48 predicted proteins | sample MGYA00380179_ERZ1026901 | MGnify/ENA primary metagenome ERZ1026901 (study PRJEB33269, sample SAMEA4719815) | human gut metagenome | biome: human-associated habitat; feature: organic feature; material: feces | place: Cameroon | collected 2013-10 ... | reverse complement strand
TTAAGACACCGCCCTTTCACGGCGGTAACGCGGGTTCGAATCCCGCACGGATCATCTGGCGCCATAGCCAAGTGGTAAGGCAAAGGTCTGCAACACCTCTATCCCCGGTTCAAATCCGGGTGGCGCCTTTCTGTTAGAAACCTTGATTTTACAGCATTTGTAGAATCGAAGGTTTCTTTTTTTATGTCTAAAATCAATAGCAATGCCGACTATCTGCCGACTATGAATATCAAAAACAGTTAAAAATGGCTTCAAATGATTGAAAACCCCAGTTAGATTTCTCTGACTGGGGTTTTCGGTAATTATATTTTTTTATGCGGTATTATTCTCCTTTTGCCCTGGAAAGAACATCATCCATAATTGAAGCAGCCTGTTTATTTTTAGATTTGATTGCATGGGTATATGTATTTAGTGTTACAGTTTTATCGCCATGACCGAGTCTACCGGCTAATGTGACGGCATCCATACCGTTTGCAATCAACAAGGTAGCATTTGTGTGCCGCAGCTCATGGAAGGTAATATGGGGGAGATTATGGCGTTCCAGAAACTTCTTCCACCAAACAGAAGGGCGCAGGGGAAAAATTTCAGAACCATCCTCATGTACGAATACCTTGTTTGACTGATGGTATTTTTCTCCTAATTTTAGCCGGTTAACAGCCTGTTCCTTTTTTAGCTGCTTAAGGATATAAATAGTATGGTCGGATAGAGCAATATCTCTTTCACCATGTTTTGTTTTTGGATCACCTTCGATGATGCCATATCCGGAGATGTACTGGCGTTGTCGGTCGATGTGAAGCATCTGATCCTCGAAGTTAATCATATCCCAGTCAATGCCCATTGTTTCGCTCAGGCGCAGACCTGTATCAAGAACCAGATATACGATGGTTCTATATTTCATAGGTTCATTTTCTAATGCAACACACAGCTTGGCCAATTTATCCTCATCATAGAAATCGAAATCAGCAGGAGCCGATTCAGGAGGCTTTACCCTACGGACGGGGTTTGATTCAATGACCTGCCAGTGTACTGCAGTTGTCATGATTGAGGACAGCAGTACATGATGGTGCCGGATTGTATTTGCAGATAATTTACCGTCTCCGTACTCTGTGAAGATGTCCTTTACCTGAACACCATAGTAGTATGCAATTTTCATTGCGGTATCTGTGTTGGTTTTATTTCCGCCTAATAAGCGGTGGTATGTTTGCCTGCTGATCTCCATAAGCTGGACAGCCTTACGTTTATCCTCTTCTTGCTCCATTGCTTTTATCAGCTTTCTTTTGGGGATATAGAGGACATCATTTCTTATGCCTTCTTTCGCCAGCATATTATAGAACTTAATAATATGATGTGGCTGAATCCTAGCCATTTTCAAATGACCAAGAGAAGGGATAATTCTGGTGTTGATTCGGGTTTTATATACTTTTAGTGTTGATGGCCGATATTCTTTTTCGGCATATTCTTTGAGCCAGATTTCAATGAATTCAGCAAGAGTAATTTTTTCGCCGTCTAAATAATTACCGGTTTTTACCTTATGCTCAAATTCATCAGCAATTTTTCTGATTTCATATTCCTGTTCTTTTTCGGACATGTTGCTAGGAAACTCTACTGTTTTATATTCTCTTATCTTTTTTCCATAGATATCATATCCGTTGGAAACGGTTATCTGATATATTCCGTTTCCTCGCTTTTTAATTGATGCCATGGTTATGTACCTCTCTAATTTTGAATCATCGTAGTGATATTCGGTGGGTTTTGCTTTCTGAAAAAATATGCTAGAATATCAAAAAGGAGATGATTTCATGAATATTGATGTGAATAGTGTTTTATACCTATTTCTTTTTATTTTGCCAGGAGCATTTTCAAAAATACTTAGGAGAAAATTTTCGCCTGTTAAACTATCCATTGAACAGAATAAAGGCAATCTGATCCAGACATCAGAAATTGTTGTTATCAGTTTTTTGATTTTCTGTTTGAATTGTCTTGTAATTAAGGGATACAGATACATCAGAGACGTTTCGGGTCAATTCAGCGTGATTGAAAATCTCTCTCGAACGGATTTTCTGATAAAATATATCCTGTTGACATTTGTTATTACAGCTCTTTTTACATGCGGATATTTTTATTTTGACAAGTGTGTTTTATCTAAAATTATCAACCTGACTAATAAGTGGATGGGCAGACCTCAAGAAACGGAAAAACATACTCTATGGGAAGAAGTTTTTGAAACAAATCAGTTTGAAGTTTTTCAGGAAGATAATATCATAATCGGTGTAGAGAAAGACGGAAAGGAAATAGCATTTGGTGTGCTTGATAAATATCCATCTCCGAGCACCGAATGTGATGATATTATTTTGAAATATGGTTCTATCCTCAAGGAGTATATGGAGGAGGATAAATATAAGCCCATTCAGGAAAAACGTATCGGAAGAGTAGATTTCGAATACGTGATTTTCAGCAAAGGTATCACTTTGAAATTCTATAATAATGAGAATTACAAAAAATACCTAAAAGATTATTATTCAGGTCAAGAATAATCATTTTTTTGCAGGTGGAACGGAAGAGGACGGGTTTCTATTTTTATCCCCTTTATTTGTTGAATGAGTGGGGGGAGGGGTAGAAGGTTTGTTTCTTCCGTTGTTGCCTTCAAATAGAACTTTATAATTTTTATCCATGTATAATTCCTTCTTTCTATTGAGCCCCTGCGTGTTGTAGGGGCTTTGTGGTGTTTTAGGAGCGGTGTCATCGACCATTTCCTTGGCGATGGCTTCTACCCGTCCGAGGAACTTCAGCTGTGTGCGTTTGTCAAACTGGTGAAGAAGTGCTAAGATTTCTTTTTCGTTTTCTTCAATTTCTTCTTTTTTTCCGAAGATAAGATAATCTGCCGAAACTTTGAAAATTTCGCACATTTTTATTACCTGTTCAAGTGTGGGACTTGATTTTTTATTTTTCCAGTCTGTTAAGGGGCTTTTTTTAATCCGAGCATAGATCCTAAATCTTTTCCGGAAATGCCCAATTCATCAGTTTTTTTGATGATTCTTTCATACATTTTTGATCACCTGTATATTTACGGCGGTTCATCTATTTCCTTAAAATTGATGAAAATTATATTTCCTGTTCTCTTTAGTTCGCGGCAGACTTTGGCGTTTTATGCGCAGCGTCATCAGCCATTTCCTTGGCGATGGCTTCTACCCGTCCGAGGAACTTCAGCTGGGTGCGCTCATCAAAGCGGTGAAGCAGCTCCAGGATTTCTTTTTCATTTTCTGTCAGTTGTGGCTCAGCGGCTACAGCAGGCTCTTTTCCTAATAGGATGTAATCTGTTGTGACACCGAAATATGAAGCAAGTTTTATTACAGCTTCTGTGGATGGTTTGGATTTTCCTGTTTTCCACTGATAAACAAGACCATTTGTTAGAGAAATTTCTCTTGTCAGCATTGCCGCGGTAACATTATTTCTCTCCATTAAATCAATAATTCTCTCAACTGTGTCCAAAAAATCCCTCCTAAATGCTAGAAATGTCTAAAATAATATTGACAATGAGAGATTTCTAGCATATAATGCAAGTGTAAGATACAAATAACAAATACAAACGCATTAAAAAGAAGTAAGTGAATCCAGAAGCGACCGGGAAAAGCCGTATCCAGGCGGTGCAGTTGCCGAAAGCGCCCGATACCGAACCCCATATCCCTGTGACACTACAAACGAAGAAAGAATAGTCAGGAAGATGAGTTTGGGGTCACTTTTGCTAAAGCAGAAAACAGCATTTACTTTGACATTCCCCCGGCGGTGTAGAGGACATCTGTTAAGAGTGCTCTGAACACTCGCACCGCTTTTCGGCCTTTGCTGTGATGGGTGGTCTTCTCCTGTTGTCAGGGCGACGGTGGAGATAAGAAAAATGAATCACAGCAGCGGGAACAGTAGCCAGCCTATCGCTAGTTCCCGACTTAGGATCCTTAGCTCAGCAGGTCAGAGCATCCGGCTCATAACCGGGATGTCCTGGGTTCAAGTCCCAGAGGATCCACTCCGCTGGCTCCGTAAAATCAAACAATATCGATGAAAAGGTCGCAGAATGTAAACCGGGTTACACATAGAGCTTTTCAGGAAATAAACCTCTGTTCAATGATAGTCTTTCTCAAATGAATTCTTCACAAGAAATACCACGGAGCCAGCACCAAGCACCTATCGTCTAGGGGTAGGACATCTGCCTTCCAAGCAGAAAACACCGGTTCGAATCCGGCTAGGTGCTTTTCCTCTCAGTGTGGGAGGAGATGTTTTTTTACTTAAAAATAATACATTTGTATTATTACTATTTTAAGCAAAGCACAGATGAAAGTCAATGATTCCAAAGGGAGAGGAGGCGCAGATATGGAAAAGAGAGTACAGCCGGAGTGGGGGAAAGAAGTGCGAAAAGTCTTGATTGAAAGGGATATGTCAATCAATGACCTTGCAGAAGGCATCGGGATGTCCCGTACCCACGTTTCGGCAGTGGTAAATGGCAGAGTGCTGAGCGAGAATGCAAAAGAGAAAATATGCAGTTTCCTCGGAGTTGAGGAATAAAAAGAACCGCCGCAGGGAAAAGGGCGGCGGTTTTGTAGCAGGCTCGCGAGTAAGCCGAGAAATGGTTTCATTTCAATCATTATAGCAAGGAAAGGACTGTGGGAAAATGGGACAACGCCCGACAAAAGCGGCAGGGAATATATACTGCCAGTGCCGGAAAAGGGCGGCACAGTACAATGACAGATTGAACAGCCGTGAAGGTGCTGCAGAACTGCTGGGTGTGTCGCCATCAACAATAGCAGATTATGAGTTGGGGACAACTAAGGTGATACCTGTGGATAAAGTAGTTTTGATGGCTGATATCTACAATGCACCTGAATTAGAGAACTATTACTGCAGGAATGAATGTCCAATCGGGAGAGACCTTCCGATTGAGGCAGGATCCATTGAGCGGATAACGGTTCAGTTTATGAAGCATCTGAATCCAGACAAATTGGTTTCTTTGCAGAAACGTCTGGTTGATATTGCCGAAGATGGTGAGATTACTAAGGATGAAACAAAAGACCTGAGAGATGTTCTGAAAGAGATAGATACAATGGAGAAGGTCTTGCAGGGATTATTGCTTCTGGGAGAAAAGGTGCTGAAAGGAGGCGTTATAGAATGAAGTTATTGACAATTAAAGAGGCAGCTACCGCAACTGGCTTAAAAGAGTGTGAATTGCGCCTTGGTGCCAAGCAGGGAAGATACCCCTATATCAGAAGTGGCAGGGGCGGAAGAAATGCACCATATTTCTTTGAACTCGGATTGCTGGAGAAGGCAATCGAGGAGCAGGCGCAGCAGAATATGTTGGAGGCTAAGAAGGCTTTTGAAGAAACGATTGCGAATATGCCAACTCAGCAGAAACGATATGTGCCGGGAACACCGTATAGATATACGGAAAGAGAACGTCCTTTGAGACCTGATGAAATAGAAAAACGAAAGATGTTATATATTGCTGAATAAAGTGAGGGAGCGAAAATGTATCATACTTGCGAGCACTGTGGGGCTAATCTTGATCCGGATGAGAAATGTGATTGTCAGGATAAATTAGAGCAGAGAGAAGCGGAACTACAGAAGATGATGGAAGTGGATAAGAAAAATAAAGACTTCCCTGGGCAGATGAAGTTAGTGATTTGAAAGGAGAAAACATGATGTATGAACAGAGATATATCGAAGGCATGTGCAGAAATGCGATTCTTCGGTATAAGTGTGCCAGAAACAGAAAAATCCGCAGAATGCTTAAAATTACTGTATTTACAATTTCCGTTTGGTTTTTCGTTGCAATAGCCATTTTATGGTTTGCTGTACTGATGCAGGATTTAGCCTATGCGGAGCGTGGATATTACGCCTTGGGCGGGGAACTGATTGTTGTTCTGGCTTATTCGGTTGTTTTGATTTACATAGCTGACCGATTCAGCGCATGGGTTGTGAGTCACCTGTGAATTTGTACAAGCTTTATACAGAAAAGAAAAATCCCCTGCTGAATCAGCGGTGGCACGCTTTGGCAAGGGACTTTAGGAAAAAATATATAAAAAGCATAGCATAAACAAGTGTAAAAGTCAAAAGGAGGAATCAGGATGATAGTTGGCGTGAAATACAAAAACGAAAGGACCGGTAAATATGGTGGACGGGCATATTCCTATAACTGTGAGTTAGAGGATCCGAAGGATGGAGATGTCGTTGTTGCCCCGGTAAAAGATGGCGAATGCGAAGCTGTGATTGTGGAGTTGGATGTTGATCCTGCAACTACGGAAGGCATCCAACTGAAAACAATTACAAAGCGAGCGGAAAATGCAGCGGATAAGGCAGAAGGCGAAGGAGAGCCTAAAACGGTAAATGTCAGTCTGGATGATTTGGCCTTGCCAGATTCGGCTCATCAGGAGGCACCTTCTATCGAAAACGCTATTGTATTGAAACAGCTTCCGATTATTGAGGATCGCATGAGGGAGTTGGGGGGCGCAGTAAAAGAGAGAGTAATGCAGGCGTGTTCTTTGGTATGTACCGAGGATACATATAAAGAGATTAGAAAGGTTCGTGCACAGTTAAATAAGGAATTCAATGAACTGGAAGGACAGCGCAAGAAGGTCAAGAACGCCATTTTGGACCCGTATAAGGCGTTTGAGAATGTTTACGATGAATGTGTAGCAAAACCCTACAGACAGGCAGATAAGCAGCTTGCAGAGAGGATTCGCGGCGTTACAGACGGTCTGCTGGCGGAAAAGACCGACGAAGTTTTGAAATACTTTGAGGAATATCGCACATCAAAGGGACTGGATTTCCTTGAGTTTGAACATGCAAACATCAGAGTCACAATGAGTGATTCTTTGAAAAAGCTGAAGGAGAAAGCGAAGGACGTTATTGATCATGTGGCGGCCGATGTGGATGTGATTCGTAGTATGGAATATGCCGAAGAAATTCTTGTGGAATATAAGCAGGATTTTATGCTGAATGCAGCGCTTAGTAGAGTGAAAGAAAGACATAAGGCAATAGAAGCCGCAAAGGCGGCGGAGGCTTCCAGAATGGAAAGAGCCATTTCGCAAAAGAAGGCGGAGGAATCCGTACAGAAGGAAATCGAAACAATGCAGAAAGAAGAGCGTACCGCTATATTGGAAGCACCTATGGAAAAGCCTTTAGAGACAGAAGTAAAGAAAACAGTTCCAGATGAAAAGCCCGTTACCTATACAACGGCATTCCGAGTGGTTGGTACACTAGAACAGTTAAAAGCGCTGAAGCAGTTTTTGAATGAAGGAGGTTATGAATATGAGCAGCTCTGATACCCGAAAACCGAAATTTTCTGTTGCAATCACAACGGGCGGATTTCAGAAAACAATCAATAATACTTTAGGTGATCCACAGAGAGCAAAGAAATTTATTAGCAGCATTACTTCTGCTGTGGCAGTTAATCCGGCTCTGCAGGAATGTGAAGCGAGCAGTATTTTAGCAGGGGCGCTTCTGGGGGAGAGCATGAATTTGCAGCCCTCTCCTCAACTGGGACAGTATTATCTGGTTCCTTTTAAAATCAAGGAAAAAGTAGATAGAAGAACAGGACAGGTTATTGCTCCTGCTACTGTTAAGGCACAGTTTGTACTTGGATATAAGGGATATATTCAGTTAGCACTGCGTACAGGACAGTATAAGAAACTGAATGTTATTGAGATTAAAGAAGGCGAATTGAGAAGTTTTGATTATCTAAACGAAGAAATTGAATGTGTGATGATCAACGATTTCGAGGAAAGAGAAAATGCGGAAACGGTTGGTTATTATGCCATGTTTGAATATATGAATGGCTTCCGCAAAGCAATGTACTGGACGAAGGACCAGATGATGCGCCATGCGGACAAATTTAGCCCTGCATTTTCAGCAGAAGCATATACAAGACTGAAGAATGGAGAGATTCCTGACAAGGAGTTATGGAAATATTCTTCCTTTTGGTATAAAAATTTTGATGATATGGCAAAGAAAACTATGCTTCGTCAGATCATCAGTAAATGGGGAATTATGTCCGCTGAGTTGGTATCTGCTATTGAGCATGATAATAAATTTATGCAAAACCAGGGGGCCAATATTGTTGAAGAGAACATCGAAGAACCTGCAATGGATTCTATGATTGGCAGTCCCCAGAACATTATTGACGAGGATCCTGTAACAGAACCGCAGAACATCAATTTTGATGATATCTAAGGAGCAAAGCCATGAAAAAAATAAAGATGGACTGTGGCCACATTGCATACAAGGTAAGCCGGCAGGAAGTCATGTTGCTGGGTGGATGTGGTATTTGTGATGATTGCAATACATCTGCAGAAACAGGATACCTTGTGCCGGTCCTAAACCGTTGGTTATGTCCAAAATGCTATGAAGATTTTAATAGAAGAGCAACCTTTTATCCAGAAGACCTTTGGGCGGAAGAGTGTAACAGTAAATATTATGAAAGCGTTATACCTGTAGATGGGGGTGAGAAAGATGGATGATTTCAACTATCAAATCATCCGCAGCGGCAGTAAAGGAAATGCTGTGATATTGGGTAACAGTATTATGGTAGACTGCGGCGTACCGTGGAGAGCGATAAATGGACCGCACAAACACCTTGCTTTAGTTTTGCTCACGCATATCCATAGTGATCATTTCAAGCCATCGACAATTCACAGGCTTGCAAATGAACGTCCCATGCTTCGTTTTGCCTGTGGGCGGTGGTTGCTTCAGCCGTTGTTGGATTGCGGAGTGGAACCCCACAGGATTGATGTAGTGAGTTCTTCATCGACATTTCTGTACCGCAGGCTTTGTGAAATCACGCCGATAGATTTGGTTCATGATGTTCCTAATATTGGATACAAAATTACGATGTTAGGTGAAGATGAGAGTCCGATAAAGAAGATTTTTTATGCAACGGATACAGGAAATCTAAACGGAATTACCGCTCCTGACTATGATTTATATTTACTGGAAGCCAATTATGGCGCAGAAGAAATAAAGAAACGTCTGGACGATAAGAAGGCAAATGGTGAATATGCCTATGAACACAGGGTAATGAAGACACATTTATCCTTAGAGCAATGCAATGACTTTATTTATGCCAATATCGGTGCTGGTGGGGAATATGTATATCTCCATCAGCATGAATAGGAGGGAGGAAGGAGCAGCATGGGTACGATCATTCCTGGAAGAATCATTGGAGCGGATGCAGATGGAATTACTGTTTATGCAAACTTTACTAATTTTGAGTATCTGATGGATAAAGAAGTCTGTAACTGCGAAGTGATTCTAAGGGATGGCCGGCAGCTGAGCCCATCCCAGAGAAATAAAATTTTTGCATTAGTGCAGGATATTACAAAGCATATCAGTGGTGGACAGAAGTCAGAGGAATTCTATGAAACACTGACTTCGATGCAGTTGTTATATGTGATTGATTTGGAAGATCGTGAAGAGATTCGTAAGCGGCTTACATATAACTACTGCCAATTAAGAGGCATTGACCTTTTCAGCTTAAAGGAAAGAAGCCCTGATACTATCGATATGACAACGGCTGGCGATTTTATCGATTGGTTGGTTGAATTATGTATTATCCATGGAATTCAATGCTCAGACAGCCTTATAGAACGGTGTGAAGATCAGCAAAGGTATTTGTATGCTTGCGTAATGCAGAAAGTGTGCTGCATTTGTGGGCAGCCTGCCGACATACACGAATATGATACGGTAGGCATGGGCAGAGAACGGAGAACAATTCACCATGAAGGTCAGAGGGTACAGCCATTATGCCGTAGACATCATATAGAGGTGGGGCAGATTGGGCAGAATGCCTTCGATCGAAAATATCATGTTTCATGGGTCAGGTTGGATGCAAGGGCTTGTGAACAATTGAAATGGAAAAAATAAATGTGTGATTGCGTGGTATGGCCGTTCGGAAGGGTTGCCATATTGTGCAGGCCAAAACAGCATAGGAAAGCAGGTGTGCTCCATGAAGGAGGGGTTGGACTACTTCTATCTGGTGTGTAACCAAGGAGATAAATTAAACCTGATAGAAGCTGAATTTGGCATCACTGGATTTGCAGTAGTAGTGAAACTTCTTCAGAAAATATATGGGGAGAAGGGCTACTACTGTAAATGGGACGATGACGTTGCGCTTTTGTTCGCAGACCGGGTATGCCGGATGCAGGGTGGGGGCGTTGTGTTGGAAATCGTAAAATGTGCGCTTCGAAGAAAGTTTTTTGATGAGGGAATGTTCCAGAAATATGGCATTTTAACATCTGCCAGTATCCAGGAATACTATTTTGAAGCGGCTAAACGGAGAACATCTGTAAAGGTGCATGAAGAGTACCTTTTATTAAGTGATGCCGAAATTCCGAAAAATGTAAGCATAATTCAAAAAAATGCAGACAGAAATGCAAAAAATGCAGACAGAAATCAACAGAGGAGAGTAGAGGAGAGTAGAGCAAATAAAACATTCTCTAAAGAGAATGTTTGCGCAGAGCCAGAATCTGGCACTACGCAGCAACCAGTGCAACTGCTTTTGAATGATGGTTCAGCGTATTCTGTAAAACAAGCGGAGATCTCATTATATCAAGATACATATCCCAATGTAGATGTAATGCAGCAGTTGAGAGAAATGTCTTTATGGTGTATCGATAACCCCAAGAAGAGGAAAACAAAAAGTGGCATTAAACGGTTTATTTCTAACTGGCTTGGTAGAGAGCAGGATAAAGGGAATAGGTTTGTGACGCAGAAGGCGAGTCAGAATAAATTTTGCAATTATACGCCGTCCTATACAAATGACACTATAGAAGATGTTGAACGGTTAGAACGGGAAATGAGAATTCGAGAAATAAATACAGATGGATAGGGGGAGATTCCTATGGGAATTAGGAAGAGACTGACGCAAAGCAAAGAGAAGAAGACATACCATACAGATATTTTGGTTGCTTTGCAGGCTTATGAAGATACGGGGATGACACCCCGGGAAATAGAGAAGATGAGAGATAACAGGGAAAACTCAAAGGTTGTTAATCCGGAGCATGCCCCTGAGCCAGAAAAAGCAAAATATGCTTTACCGGGCTGGTTTCAAAAGACCATGCGACAGCGTAGAAAATGTGTGGGGATGTCTATTGAATATCTGGCTAAAATGTGTGGAACTAATTTTGACACTATAAGGAAAATGGAAACAAAGGAGAATTTTGCAGTTATAGAGGACTTGGTATATATGGTGTGCAGCGTACTTGGTTTGACAGCATCCTGGGAGCAGCTGCAGTCTGATGCAGGGATAAAGGAGATCAAGGAGGGATAACCCTGTGAAGTATAAAAATGAATTGGAGAGATTACTGGAGATTTCAGTAGCCAGAGTACATAAAGAGGGTCATGCTTATATCCGGAAAATGGATAAAGGATTGCGACCATATAAAAATAGAACTGGTGCATATCTCAGTGATGGCAGTTTAAGAAGATGTGTATATCCCCCTTATGTGGGAGCAATTAAGGGCGGTCAGATGATTGTATTTGACATCGTTGCCGCGAAGGGGCAGGCGGTAAAAAGGAGCACCCTTTCTTTAGAACAAATAGAATATTTGAAAAGTCGTTATTTGGTGGTTGGAAGTTCTCTGAACCTACCGAAGGAAGAATGCGAGAGACATAATGCGGTTATTGATATGGCAATCCATGCACTAGAGAAGTGTGTGCCAAAAAAAGTTATGAATAAAAAGGCATTAGTAGATTTCTGTGGACGAGTCTATGAAGAAAGAGGAGATTGTCCGGTTTGCGAATGCCCTGCGGATAAGAACTATCAGGATTGTTGCCGTTTATGCGGTCAGAAACTGGATTGGGGTGAGTAATGAAAATGAAGGGTGGTTTGGATTGCGAAGTATGCAAGAAATTTGCAGGGCAAAGTGGAAACTGTAGACTATATCGCAGAAATTGCCTTGCATTTGAACGGGAACCGAGAGGAAAAAGAATCTTGCGTCACATAGCAGTTGAGATAGACCCAGATGCGGAGACAGAAATAGTTAAGCCTGGTGGAAAGGTTTCTTTGCTTGGAAAAACAGGATATGAAGCAGAAGGTGAGGTACAGAAGATAGAATATGTTGACTTCCCAAAATGGGAAATTGGCATGCAAGTGTACTTGTTTGAAACTGATTTAAAATATTTATTTCAATGTAAAGATAAACATAATCGTTTTAAGGTAATACAAGGAGGGAAAGGTACCGATGAACAGAGCACTTGAAGAAAAAATTAAACGGTTAAGAAAAATAGAAAGTCGACTCAGAAAGCATGCACCGACGAATAAAGAGTTCGGAGTAGAAGCAAGGGCATGTAAACGTACTGCGGATGAATACGGGAAAATTGCAGACTGGCTGGAAGAACTGAAACGCTATAAGAATTTGGAAGAACAGGGGCAGCTGTTGATACTGCCCTGCAAGGTCGGAAATATGGTGTATGAAATCATCGAGGAAACAGTACCAAACCGATATTTCTATATCAATGAATGGGAGGTACAGGATGTATCGATGGGGGCTGTAAAATACGCTGACGAATGGGAACCGTATGATTACGAGAATCTGTATTTCACAAGAGAAGAAGCAGAAGCGGCACTGGAAAGAAAGAGAGGAGAGAAGTGCTGGTAATGGTTATTTTGGCAATTTTGATAATCGTATACATAATGATTGGATATGGTCTTTTTCTGAATACACTCAGTGAAGAGTATATAAAAAGCGTATGGACACCGATTATTTGGTTTTTATGGATTATCGTGCTCTGGTTGCCCTATGGTGTTTATATTTATTTGAAAGAAAGAAGGACAAAGGATGAAACAGACATACGAGGATGATTTAACAAAAGCACTGCGTTGCCTTGGAAGTCAGAATGCAGAAGGTGACTGCTACGAGGATTCGGAAAATATGAGACGATGGGAATCTGGAGAAAAGCTTCTTATGTGTGCGGAAAATCCAGAGGGCAAAGAAAGATGTCCGTATCATCAGTCTACATACGGCTGTTGCTTTGAGGATGGAGAATGTATGGAGTGGCTCGGAAAGGCTGCGGATGAGATTGTTTCGCAGCGAGAGGAACTGGAAGAGCTGCGGGTGTATAAAGAATCATTGTGTGACATTTCGAGCAAAACTGCAAAAAGCATAAAATACACAATAGAAATGTTGCAAAGGCTCGCTTTCAATATCCATGGAGTTATGGATGTTGTTGATTGCGAGAATGTTGAAAAAATATGCGATATTTTATCTAAGGTAGGTGCAGAGAATGATCAAACCAATTCTATTTAATACCGAAATGGTACGGGCGATTCTGGACGGGCAGAAGACCTGTACTCGGCGGATTGTGAAAGGTGCTATCCCTGATGATGCGATGTGGGGGTATACCATGTTTACACCAAAAGGTTGTATATCTTGCAGAGGTATGTATGCCGATGAGTATTGTGAAAAATTTTTTAGATTACCGTACCAGCAGGGAGATATTCTGTATGTTCGGGAAACGTGGCAGTTTTTATATGAATTAGATGGCAATGAACAAACCATTGAAGAAACAGGAAAATATTATTATGCGGCAACAGATATAATTCCATTCAATACATATGTTGATGAAAATGGAGTGAACCACGATCATGCGCCATGGAGACCATCAATCCACATGCCAAAAGAAGCGGTTCGTATCTGGCTGAAGGTTACGGATGTCAGGGTGGAGCGGTTGCATGATATCACAGGAAAGAGTGTCCTTAGAGAGGGAATCAATAGTCACGTACATCAAGATGCAGATTATTTTGACGGAAATCAGAGGGAAGTGTTTGCGGAGTTGTGGGATTCCACCATCAAAAAATCTGACCTTGACCGTTACGGATGGGCGGCTAACCCTTGGGTCTGGGTGGTTGAGTTTGAGCGGTGCGATAAGCCGAAGGAGGAGAAATGATGGATGAACTTTACAGTGTAATGATTGCTTTATTAAGTTTAGGAACCGCAATTTTGATGGGTATTGTAATTGCATATATTTTAGAATTCATTGTGAGGTTGATACGATAAATATGGAGAGAACAGGGGAATATAACAGCTTTTATGAGTGTGAAAGAATTGGAGCATTTCTGTCCGAATTGCAGGAGGAATAAACAATGGAAAATAGATATTTATACAAAGCAAAAAGAGTGGATAACGGAGAATGGGTGCAGGGCTACTATGCAGTTATCGGCGGCAGAGAGATCATTATCAGGAACCAGGAAGAAAAGTATTATGTAGTTGACGAAGGGAAGAACGCAAGTGGAAATGAGATTGTTCCTATCAGACCGGCTACTCTTTGCCAATGTACAGGTTTGAAAAGCGAGAATGGTAATCTCATTTGGGAGAATGACATTGTTACACTGCCAACAGAGGAAGATTTTTTTATCATTTGTTGGGATAAGGATGATGCGAAATTTTGCTTTGAAAATGATTCTATAACTGCAGATTTTGATAATTACTGGGGGTGGCAAATAGAGATTATTGGAAATAAATTTGACAATCCGGAGTTATTGGGGGTGGAAGGGTGAACCGGAAAGATACAACAGAGTTTTTGAGTGAATTGCTTGTAGGAGACAAGTTTTCCGGTGCAGGCAAGTACTGGGCGAGGGAAGTAAGCATTGACCCATGGACCTCAAACGGAAAAAGAGTAGATTTCATGCAGTTCATACCGCAAACGCAATGCTCAATATCCGATATAGAAAAAGGCATCTTCGTTTGCTACGAGGTAAAGAGCTGCAAAGAGGATATTTACAGCGGCAATGGCCTTAATTTTTTAGGTGAAAAGAATTACATAGTTACCACGATGCAGTGTTACAAGGATGTTTTGGTACCAGACATGAGAAGTGGAAAGTTTTGGAACCATTTAAGAGCCGCAGCACCGGGTTCAAGTGATTATGTCGGGGTTATGGTAGCCGTACCGGCTTTTTCGGATATAACAAGCGAGTTTGAAAATCCGACGGAACTGGAAACGGAAAGCAGACAGTGGCAGCTTCGGGTGGTACTTCCTTGTCGGCAAGGTTTACGGAAAAGGTCGCTCACAGAATTACTTTTTTGTATGTTGAGGAGCAGCCATAATTTAGTTGAATCGGAGTAAAGGAGAATGAAACGAAAGCTGGTTGATATTTTAGATGTCGAAAAAGCGTTGAAACGAAAAGGAGGATATTTGAATTTGACAGAGATGGCATTAAGAAAAGTACCTGAAGCTGTAGTCTGCTGCGAAAAATGCGAAAAGTATGATTCTGTCGGGAATGGTTGGGGAATCTGCAGAGAGTTCGATATTTCCAGTTTGGTATTTAGAACGGAAGAAGACTATTGCAGCAGGGGAGTTTTGAAAAAGAACACATAAGAGAAGGAGAGTTCCGCCAGATTCTAACGCACTCCCCCCGCTCTAAAGAAAATATGGACAAAAGAATTATAGCATGGAGAAATGGTTTATTTCAAGTTTAGGGAGGGATAGCAGATGAATCTGAGTGAGCTGGAAGAAAAAATCCTGCGTATGGCGGCGGAGGAAGGAGCAAAAGTGGCTATTGAACACATGGAAGGGGTCAGAAAAAAGGCAGAGAAGACACGTTCAGACAGAAGGCTGCATAATACGAAGCTGCTGTTGCAAAATTATCGAATGTTTGTTATCCATGCAGGGCATGCCGTATATAGTTCATCCGATGTACTTGATGAACTTCCAGAGAAACTTCTTGGCAGGATGATGGGTGATGATATGGATGATGATGAAATCTATATTGAAAGCATTAAAAGCAGTAAACTTCGGACAGCCATTATCGTAAAGCATATTGAGGATATGGTTTCTATGTATGAAATATTTTGTGAGAAGAGCGGGAACGATGAGGAGAAAAGGAGATATCGTATCTTGAAGATGCGTTATATAGATGATCCCAATTTTGATGTTCCTACAATAGCCGCGGTTGAGTGTTTATCCAATAGAACGGTATATAAGGATTTGGATTTAGCAATTAAGCGGTTATCCACGCTGATATTTGGTATAGATGGAATCAATTTCAATAACGATGCAAAAAGTGTGCAAACATTATGCAAACGAAATGTGTTATGATGTAGGCGTTAAATAATCCCCTTTTCCCATAGTCACAAAAGAATGAAAGGCAACCTCTGGATTTTACTATAGAGGTTGCCTTTTTTGTGAAGAATAGTACGCAAACCATTCTGTTCAGACCAACAAAATAGTTTGCGTAAGCATGGGATATGGGATTTTAGAACAATCGTTTCAACTATGGAGGTGGGGGATGAGAAGATGAAACCGTGGGAAGCCGCACAATCCGACTGGGAAAGCGGTATGAAATATAAGCAGATTGCGGAAAAACATGGCGTATCTTTGAGCACCGTAAAATCATGGGCGACACGATATTGGAAGAATGCAGGGTTGCAACCAATATCAGAAAAGGTTGCAACCAAGAAGAAAAGGTTGCAACCGAAAAAAGTTGCGACCAAAGCAATGGAAGAAATTGAAAGAGGCGTTGCAGCCGAGGAGATTCGGGAGATTATGCTTACTTCCGATCTTACGGAAAAACAGCGATTATTCTGCGTTTATTATGTTAAATATCGCAATAAGACAAAGGCATATCAGAAAGCGTTTCAGTGTAGCTATGAAAATGCCTGTAGCAATGCAAGTACACTATGGAAAAATAGTAAAATCCAAAAAGAGATTAACCTTCTTTTAGCTGAGTATCGTGAAAGTGTAGATCTGGATATGAAGGATCTCTTTCAGTGGTATCTGGATATTGCACGAGCGGATATCAACGATTTTGTTGAAATAAATAAGCATCGTGTTTATGTAAAGAATAATATTGATGGTACGCTGGTCAAAGAAATCAGTGAAACGCAGACAGGTATTAAGGTTAAGCTGAATGACCGCATGAAGGCTATGGAGTGGCTTGGACAGCATATTGGCTTGGCAGATGAAAAGATGCGGGCTGAAATTGCAGCTTTACAGGCAAAATCGCAAGAAGAAAGCGATAGCATAACAGCTAATGATTGGATAGAGGCGGTATTAGAGCAGGAAGCGGCAGAGAGGGATATTAAATGAACCATGTACTGAAAAGAAAGGAATTCTTCAGGAATCGTATACCTAAGTACCGCAGGAATCCTGTTTTGTTTGCCAGAGAGGTTCTGGAATTTGAGCCTGATAAGTGGCAAAAAGAAGCGTTGATGGATCTTGCTGATAACCCGAAAGTGGCAATCAAGTCTGGGCAGGGGGTTGGTAAGACTGGGATGGAAGCAGCAGCATTACTATGGTTTCTGTGTTGTTTCCCATATCCAAGAATCGTTGCAACAGCTCCAACGAAGCAGCAGCTGCACGATGTCCTTTGGTCAGAGGTCAGTAAATGGATGAGTAAATCACCGTTGCTTACTGAAATTCTGAAATGGACTAAGACATATATTTTCATGACAGGCAATGAAAAACGGTGGTTTGCGGTAGCGAGAACAGCTACAAAGCCAGAGAATATGCAGGGTTTTCATGAGGATAATATGTTATTTATTATAGACGAAGCATCTGGTATCGCAGATCCGATTATGGAAGCCATTTATGGCACCTTATCTGGTAAAAACAATAAATTGTTGATGTGTGGGAACCCGACAAGAACATCGGGTTCCTTTTATGATGCCTTCCATGCGGATAGATCTATTTTCTGCTGTCATACAATTTCTTCCCTGGACAGCCCTAGGACGAATAAGAGGAACATAGAATCATTGATTCAAAAATATGGCGAGGACAGTAATGTAGTACGCGTCAGGGTCAAAGGGGAGTTTCCTACGCAGGAAGATGATGTGTTTATTTCATTGGCAATAATAGAGCGTTGCTGCATGCTGGATCTGGAAGAAGGCGCGCCAATTAGCAGAATATCTTTTGGCGTAGACGTTGCACGATACGGATCAGATGAAACTGTTATAGCCCAGAACATTGGCGGAAAGGTGACGTTTCCAGCTATCTTTAGAGGGCAGAGCCTTATGGCAACAGCAGGGAAAATCGTACAATTATACCGGAAAGCGGTTAAAAATTATCCGGCCTATAGAGGAAAGGTATATGTAATTATTGATGACTGTGGGCTTGGCGGCGGCGTAACAGACCGTTTGGAAGAAGTAAAGCGCGAAGAAAGATTGACTCGGATGGAGATTATTCCGGTTAATGAAGCTGGACGAGTGCCTGATGATGCCATTAGTAGCGAAAGTAAGGCAAAAGCGAATGAAGTATATAATGACATGACAACTTACCTGTGGGGGACAGTGAAAGACTTACTACTGTCCGAAAGGATTAGTTTACAGAATGACAATGAGCTGGTCGCTCAACTGTCTTGTAGAAAGTATAGGCTGACAAGCAGAGGGAAAATCCAACTGGAAAGCAAGGATGAAATGAAAAAGCGTGGTATCACTTCGCCGGACAGAGCGGATGCAGTAGCCCTGTCTTGTTTTGAAAAGAAAGTTTTCAACCTCAGCAGTTTAGTGGATTAAGGTGGTGAAAGAATGCAAGACCGTGAAAAAGAGCAGTCACAGAAAGAATCTGAGTATCGTGTAGATGGGTATAAAAATCTTGTGAATAAATATGGAACGAAAAAGGATACTTCCGAACAGTACAGATTTGTGCCAGATGGTGCTGTGACAGATATAGAATTAACCATCAATTATGAAGAAAATGGGCTTTTTTCAAAAATTATTGATTTGCCGGCGGATGATGCAGTAAGCAGCGGATTTTCTTATGGCATCAATGATACGGATATGGAAACTTTCATCAATAATTCACTGGAAGAATTGGATTTTGAGGAAAAGGCAGCAACGGCACTGAAATGGGCCAGACTTTATGGTGGCGCGTTGCTGGTTGTAATAGTTGATGACGGGAAGGGATTGACCGATCCTGTGGATTGGGATAATATCCGTGGAGTGGATGAGATAATTGTATTCGAAAAGCCGATTGTCCAGCCGGATTATTCCAGTATTTATAGCTATAAGCCCAATAAAAAGGGACCTTCAAGATTCGGTACACCGGAGTTTTACGATATATCTCCCCGGTACGGGATACCTTTCAAAGTTCACGAAAGTCGATGCCTGCTATTCAAAAATGGAACAGTTCCATCTATGAGCACAAAACAGGAATATCAGTTTTTTGGTATTCCTGAATACATAAAGATTCACAAAGCACTGCAAGAGGCAGTTACATCTCATGGAAATGGAGTAAGACTGCTGGATAGATCTGTACAGGCAATTTATAAAATGAAAGACCTTGCAGAACTTCTATCTTCGGTTGAGGGGGAGGATACGGTTCTTCGCAGATTAGAAATCATTGATATGGCCAGAGGAATCCTGAATAGTATTGTTATAGATTCTCAGGGAGAGGATTACGATTTTAAAAGTATAACCTTTTCCGGCATAAAGGATATTATTGATTCAACATGCAATATGCTATCTGCAGTTACCAATATCCCGCAGACCAAATTGTTTGGACGTTCTCCGGCCGGGGAGAATGCTACCGGCGAAAGTGATATGGAGAACTATTATAAATATGTTGGCCAAATTCAGAAACTGAATCTAAAGGGGAATCTTCGAACACTGATAGATATGATTCTGGCTGCAGGGGTTGCGAAAGGAAAATTTGAAGAAATACCAGATTATAAATTGACATTCAATCCTATGTGGAGTCTAAGTGATGCGGAGCAGGCGGCGGTTGAGCAAGCAAAGGCGGCAGCAGAACTAACAAAGGCACAGACTGCACAGATTTATGTGGATATGCAGGCTTTAGACGCATCGGAGGTTAGAACTCGTCTTGCGGAAAAAGGCGAATTCACTATCAATGATGTATTAGAAGAAGGAGATATGGATTGGAGTCAAATTCCGGTAGCGGAAGACACTACTGCGCCTGAGGAATCTTTAAAGACGAAAGATACAGCTTTATCTGCAGAACATGATACTTCTGGGAAGATTACAATGGATGCAGCTATTCCAACAGGTTGTGGCGTGATTGTCATCAAGAATGGGAAATTTCTTGTTGGAGAACGTAAGGATAATGGGCTTATTTGCGGTCCTGGGGGTCATATTGAAGATGGAGAGACTCCTGCAGAAGCAGCTGCCAGGGAAACAAGGGAAGAGTTTGGAATACAGGTAAATGAACTCATACCGGTTACACTGTTGTCAGATATGCCAGAAGAATATTGTCCTTCGCAGGTATTTCTGTGCACAGAGTATTCCGGAGAACCGGATGCACTTGATGGAGAAATGGAGAACATTCATTTTGAAGAAATCTCCGACCTAATGCAGAGAGAATTGTTTCTGCCATTTAGTCTTTCTATTCAAAAACTGATTCAAAGGTTGAATAAATTCTTGAATTATGAGCATTCAGAACGCGCAGATACCCGTTGGATTACAACAAGGCAAGGGAAACATGTTCAGATTGGAAAACATGGCGAATTATTAAAAGGTCATCCGGCCAATATTGGTGGCGGTGATAAAGTCGGGGGAAAATCGAAAGAACAACAAAAACCCACTAAAAATAAAGAGAATAAATTGCAAGAGCAAAAGAAAAGTGGTAATATTGTAAGTGCTTTAGGCGCGAATTCACTAAATGTCAAAGGATTTAAGAATAAACAACACTTAAATAACCATTGGCAGAACGGAAGAACGCATAAAGAAGAATATTTAGATGAAGGCATAACAACCAAAGAACAGTATGAGAAACGAGCTGTTGAACTAGCAGAAATGCCCGTTGGTGGTAATATTCTTGGGTATAAGACCAAAGAAGGTCATATCTGTAGATATGATAAAGAGAAAAATGATTATGTTAAAGCAGATATTGAAAAAGGAATTAGAACTATGTTTAAGCCTGATGAAGGAGAAGCATATTATTACCGTCAACAGAGGAAAGAAGGGATAGAAGATGAATGAGGAAAAGCATCTTTGCCCTGTGTGCGGGAAGCATGAATTTGAAGAATATGATTCCTATGAATTTTGCCCTGTATGCAAATGGCATGATGACGCAATATTGACAGAGTACCCTGATGATGCGAGAGGATATTATCACATGACATTAAACGAAGCAAAAGAAGCTTATGCAAATGGTCAGGAAATTTATTAACAGAGATTGAAAAGAGTCTTATGGGAGGCATAAGACTCTTTTCTTTTGCCCCTTTATGATGCCGGGAAAATGGCTCAGAGGGGCTTTTTTATTTGGGGTGATTATTTGGACAATGATGTAAGAAACGCTGCTCTTAGAAGGCAAATCAAGAAGAAAAAGGGTGGAAAAACAAAAATCACCGCAAAATATCATACAAAATATCCAGATGGTACCGAGAGAGAATACATCAGGCTATGTAATGCTTATATGACTCTGGAAAAACAGGTATTAGTAAGACATATTCCGGATCTTAAGCGCATCTTACAGGATGGCGTGGAACTGCGTACAGATTCTGCAGATGACGATGCAAAGCGGAAGACAGCTAGGGTGTCATACTTGGGAAAGACCGTAAACAGAATTCAGGATCTGTTCGATGAGATAAAAACAGAATTGGCTCTTTTGCTTTCGGTGTATGGCCTTTCGGAAAAATTGAATAGAATTGCAGATATGGGACACAAGATGTCTGTAAAGGAATGGAAAAAGCAAATCTATAAAACCTTGGGTATTGATATCATGGAAGAATACTATTTTGGAGAAATATATAAAGGTTTGTTGCGAGAGTGGGTATCTGAAAATGTGGAATTGATTCAAACAATACCTTCTGATTCTCTGAATCGGATGAAGGAAATCGTTTATACCAACTATATAGAAGGAAAGACGACTACAAACATTGTGAAACAGATTCAGAAGCAGTATGTCATGGATAAAAATCATGCCAGAATGATTGCAAAAGACCAGACCGCGAAATTAAATGCTGCAATTACGAAGAAACAGCAACAGGATGCAGGTATAAATTGCTATGAGTGGTCTGATTCTGGTGACAGCAGGGTGCGTGCGTGTCATCTTGAACTGAATGGTCATATTTTTCGTTGGGACAATCCTCCCGAAATGTGGTATATGACCAAAACAAAAGGAAAAGTAATGACAGGAAGGCACTGTCACCCTGGGGAAGATTATCAATGCCGGTGCTGTGCATTGCCGGTTTTTGATATAGATCAACTGGAGTTGCCGGTATGAAAGGGGGGAGATAAAAGCTAATGAGTAAAGGAATGAAAAGGAATCAGAGATTGGATAGCATTTCTTTAGATGAAACATATTACACAGAGGAAGGCTATCTTGTGGATCACCCTATAGTAACTACCTGTGGCATATTTGAGTATATGCAGGAGGATGGAACGGTTAGACGGGAACTTCGTTTACCGGAAGAGGTATTTTCTGAAAAGTCATTAAAAAGCTACAAGGGAAAACCTATTATCATTACCCACGATGCCAGAGAAGTTGATAAAGAAAATGTTCGGAAAGAACAGATTGGTACAATTATGAGTGAGGGCTACCGCGACGGAGATAATGTTCGTTGCGAAATTATCATCCATGATACCAATGCACTGAAGGAATGTGGGTTGAAGGAATTGTCGCTGGGATATGCGATGGATAAAGAACTTACTCCTGGTACATATCAGGGAGAAAAATATGACTGTATTCAGAGAGACATTGAAATCAATCACTTGGCCCTTGTTGGTGAAGCGAGAGCTGGGAGAAGTGCCAGGTTAAATATTGATGGTAAAGACGAAGCAGAAGAGATACTTAAAGGAGGCAAGGTAATCATGAAAAATAAGAATGATATTGGCTACACAGCTGCAGATGGAACAGAACTGACACCTGAACAGCTGGAAGCGGCAGTAGCACTTTTTAAGGCACAACAGGCAGCTGGACAGGCAGCGACAGATGGTGATAATGATCCAGAACCTGATAACAAGGAGAAGCCTTTGACGGAACAGGTCAGAGAAAATATGGAACGCATTGATGGAGAGGACAACAATATGAGTCCTGAAGATATCATTGCGGCACAGAAAAAAGATTTGAACAAGCTTTTGGAAGAGGTTGATCGCCTGCAGGCGGCTAATGATATGAATCATACGGATGAAAACAATGATGATCCGGCTGTTCCTGCTACCGGCACCGAGGGATCGGATAATAAGAAAAAAACTATGAATGAAGATGCTGTTGAAAAGCTGGTGGCAGAGCGGATGGATATTTACCGTATGGCAGAAAAACTGAATCTGGATGGGGTAGAAGGGCTGTCTGTGCTTGAAGGAAGAAAGCGGGTCATTAAAGCGGTTAATCCAAAGATGAACCTTGATGGCAAAACAGAAAGCTATATCAATGCTGCCTATGATATTGCAAAGCAGAATTATGCAGAACGAAAAAGCACAGATGACCAGCGCAGAGAGATGGCAAGAAAACAGATGAATGTTGATTCTAAGAGAGAAAGCAAATCTGTTTCTGCAAGAAAGGCTATGATTGCTGATATGACAGGAGGTAAGACAGTATGAGTATGGCTGCACAGACAAATTATAATTTCGGCTTTTCGAAAGGCGTTGCGGGTGGTCTGTTCGACTTATCCGCACATGAGGTATCTACAAGACAGGCGGAAGGGAAAGGTATTACATTTGGCATTGGTGTTGTTGTTGGAACAAACAAAGGCGTTGATATAAAATTGCCTGATGCGGATAGTGCCGGTATAGATTTTGAAGGGGTTGTTGTTCATAACTCTGTTATGACAGAATTGGATATGGACAACAAACTGGTTATTAAAGATAAAAGGACAGTAGGATGTCTGCATCATGGGAAAGTCTGGGTAAAAACAGGTGAAAATGCAAAGCCTGCATACAAAGAAAGAGTGTATATGATTACCGATGGTGAAGAAGCAGGGATGTTTACAACATCTGAAGATAAAGCAACAAAGATTGCTGTAAATGGAGTTTTTCTGGGTGAAACAGACGATGGCATTGCGAATGCAGAATTTATCCCTATCTCTGTAATGGCGGCTACAACAGAAGGAGGTACTGAATGATGAAAGATTACAATATGGATGACTACAGTGCATTAAAAGGCTCTACGCTGATTAAAGGCTTGGCGAGCAATGAAAAGATGAATTTTGACAGTGTAGAAGCAGCAAGTGTATTCTTTGCTCGTGAGCTGGATTATGTAAAGGCAAAAGCCTATGAGAAGAAATATCCCCAGTTATCTGCGCTGAGTTTCTTCCCTATTACTTCGGAGATTCCCGAAGGAGCTGAAACGGCTACATACTATTGCTATGATATTGCGGGCATGGCATCCATTATCAATAATTATGCGACAGACTTGCCCAGAGTCGATATTAAAGGTGAATCTCATACTGCAAACATTAAATCCATCGGTGATAGCTATGGTTATAATGTTCAGGAAATGAGAGCTGCCCGTATGGCTGGAAAGCCCCTGGATGCAAGAAAAAGTATTGCGGCGAAGAGAGCATCGGATTATCTGATCAACAAGATTGCATTTGCTGGGGATAAGAAAAACAATCTGATTGGTATTTTCAGTGAAGGTAATGACATTCCCCACTATGTGTTGTCTACGGTGGAAGTTGATGGGGTTCAGTATACAGATTGGGCGCACAAAAATGCCGATCAGATTCTGGAAGATATCAATGGAATGCAGAAATTCACAGATAAAATCACAATGTCTGTGGAAAAACCGGATACATTGGCTTTGCCTTCTTATGTATATATCGATTTGGCAACAAGACGTATTCCTGATACAGAAACAACCATCCTGAGTTTTATCAAGAGTCATGCGCCTTATCTGAAAAATTTTGAATCTTTTGCAGAATTACAGGATACTGCCGCAGATGTTAACCCCAGCGGTAAAAATGTTGCATTTATGTATACAAAGGATACGGAAAAATTTAGCATGGAAATACCACTTCCATTTCTGCAGTACCCTGCTCAGATTAGCAAACTGGAGACGGAGGTACCTTGTGAGGCGAGAACAGCGGGGCTGATTATTTATTACCCTCTGTCTATGCTGTTGGCGTATGGTATTTAAGGAGGTTATCATCATGGAAATTATTAACAAATCCAGAAAAATTATAGGAATCAATGGAGAACCCTTGTTGCCCGGTGAAAAAATGACCCTGCGTAATGGCCTTGAGAGTCACCCTTCTATCAAGGAATATTTGGCAAAGGGGTTTTTGGTTGATGCAAATAAAGAGAAAAATGCATCAGCGGATGCTGTTTGTGATGCTGAAAAAGAGAAGATTGCCGCAGAAGCAATCGAAAAGTATAAAGCCGAGCAGGAAGCCATGAAAGTAAAGCAGGATGAAATCAACGCCGTAAAAGGTATGAAAAAGGATGAGCTGCTGAAAAAAGCTGTAGCTATGGGCGTTGAGGTAAAGGACGATGAAAAAGTAGAGGTCATCAGAGAACAGATTCTGGAAGCTATTCAGTGAGGAGGGAATGCCATGACGGCCATAGAAATGATTCGTCTGGTGGGGGCTGAATTCAAAACTGTTTCCGACTCCGTTTTAGAACAGTGGTTGGAATTTGTAAGTCCTATGGTAAGTAAAAAGCAGTTTGGTAAATTGTATAATCAGGCACTTGCGCTGCTGGTTTGTCACAAACTGAAGATGGCAGGTCATGGCGAAAATCCTCTTGGCGATATTGGCACAATCGGTGCTGGCTTTGCCGTTTCCAGCGTATCTGAAGGCGGCAGCAGTGTTAGTTTTGGCGCAAATCAGAGTTCCAACCTCGCAGCGGATGCCGAACTCGGCTTGACGGCTTACGGTGTCCAGTTTCTCCAGCTGAGAAGAATGGTCATTATTCCGATTCACTGTAGTGGAGAACAGGAGGCATGGTGATATGGCTTTTCAGATGGAAAATTTAACGCCAGAGGGCAGGAAGTACTTTGAACAGCTTCAGAAATTGACACAACTCGAAGTAAGGGTTGGCTTTCAGTCTGGGGAAGGTGCTTATGAAGATGGCACTGATTTGATTGATGTAGCTTCGTACAACGAATTTGGCGGCTCTGATAGACCTGCCAGACCGTTTATGAAGCAAAGTTTTGAGAATCATGAGAGAGAACTTCATCAGGCAGGACAGATGGTAAATGACGCTTTGGCTGCTGGTAGTAGCGTAGAAGCGGCACTGAACCGTATAGGGGTAGTTGCAAAAGGAATCATTCAAGAAGAAATTCGTGATGGCAGTTTTGCTCCAAATGCGCCATCTACAATCCGACAAAAAGGTTCTGCACAGCCCCTGATTGATACAGGCCAGATGCGACAATCTGTAAACTATGCGATTAAGCATAAGGGGGAGTAAGGTATGAATATTCGCCTGTTTAATAAGAATTACTGGATTCGCCGCTTTGGGGAGCAGAAAATTATCCGCGGTTATGAGTGTTCATCCTATGAAGACTTTGGTATTAGTGCTAATATCCATCCCATGAGTACAGACAAAATTCAGGCTTTACCGGAAGGTGCAAGACACATGAAATACCTTGAGGGACATGGAGAAAAGGAATTGCAATCCGTGAATGAAAATACGCATACCAAAGGAGATCTGCTGTTCTATCAAGGACAGTGGTATGAATGTACGTCCTGCCAACTGTGGGACCATACGGTTCTGGCGCATTTCAATTATCAGTTTGTTTTGGTACCGAGGGATGTTTCAGATACCTATGATTTATCCGAACCGGAAGGAACTCCTGTTATTCAGCAGGCGAAGGAGGGTGTGGGTTTATGAGGTTATCTGAAGCGAAGGAATTGTTCCGCTCTCTCCTGCAGGAATATTTTTCCGGCGCAATCGTGAAATTCGCAAATCAGAGCAGAGCTGCAAAATCCGGACTGCCCTTGGTGGTAATCACGCCAGGCAATGTTCGCAGGGATAGAGATGCAGTGATTAGCATCGTGGATGGTGTAACAATCGCAAGCTATCTCTCTCGTGTTGGTATGACTGTGGATTTGTTTACGAAGGGGCTGCCTGTGTTTGACCCCGATACAGGGAAGGCATTTGCTTCGGAAAATACTGCGATGGAAGATGTGCTTTCTCTGATTGATTTTCTGAGTTCCCAACATGTTACCGACTGGTGCAGTAAGCATGATGTATCCATCGGGATAGATGGAGATGCTCAGGATCTGACTGGCATTGTAAACGATAACAACTACGACTATCGTGCAAGAGTGTTAGTCTTATTTTATTTTACGCAAAATGCTGTCGGATACGCCGGGGTTCTGGGGGAAGACAGTATCAAGGTACCGGAAGGCACTGATAAGGATGACTGGAAAGATGCAACCATCGATCCAGAATTTAAGCCGTCTTCTACAGGCGGCGGCTCTGAAGAATTGGCTTCGAAAGAAACCGGTTACTTCACAGAAGTAGAAATTAAGGAGGAAAAAGCCAATGAGTAAATATTACGATATGATCGCTACCGTTGATATCGATATTGCATCGCCCATTGTGGATGGCACTAGCTTTGACAACGTACTCATTATTGGCCCACTACCTAAAGTTGCCGCCAAAAAGCAGCCGCCAAAGGTGGGGGTATATTCCAGCTTGGATGAGGTGACGGAAGCAGGCTGGGCTATTACAGGAGACACTGATCCGGTTGGTATTGCGGCACAGGTTGCTTTTAGCCAGAGTCCCAGCCCGACAACGGTGTATATTGCACCTATGCAGCTGACAGAAGGCGCGATTGCCGCAGGCAAAGTGATTGAAGCGGTGAATATGTCTATTGCAAGCAATGTCGGTGTAGATCCGAAACTGAGTGGGTGCAGGCTGGCGTATGATGCAAAGGCGCGCATCATTGATTTCAATTTGACCGGTCCGTTATCCAAGGTGAAAAATACTGGTCTGTTTATTATGCTGAACGAGCTTATGGAAAAAGGCTACAAAGTCAGTATTGATGGCAAGCAGGTTACAAATGCTGCCGACCTGAAGGAGATGTCGGTATTTGAGAGGATTTCTAACATGGAAAAGGGCGACACGATTCCGGTGGTTGTAGATGTAACAGCCGCAGATGGTACAGTTGTTCCTTTTGGCATTATCGTTTCTTATCCAAACGAGGAGAATGTCGAAGGACATGCAGTTGCTTTCGATGACGAGGTGTTGACAAATCCTCAGAATGAGCAAGAATCCGCTGTTGAAACCATTCAGAGGGCATTAGCAACTGCAGGCTGGTATGTAGTGTGTCCTGCAGGTGTGGATTCTGAGCAGTATGAAGCGATTGCTGCCTATGTCGAAACGCAGAAGAAGATGTTCTGCTACACAGAAAATGATTTCTTCGGTGCGGGTCCCAATGAGGAAAACAAATCCTACGTTGGTGATGTTTACTTCCGTTCGATTGGTGTTTTCGGTAAAGAAAATACTGAACAGGAAATTGGAGATATGCCTGTGGCAAACCATTATCTGAATGTGGCTTTTGCAGTAAAATGGCTTGGGTATTCTTCCGGCAGTGAAACTGCTGCGTTTAAGGCTCTAGCAGGCGTGTATCCATCTGAACTGACAACCACAGAGATGAATCAGCTGAAAGATGCAGCTATGAATTTCTTCGTGAAGGTTGGCAACAAGAATATTACGATTAACGGCATGACCAGAGCAGGTGAGTGGTGTGACGTTATCAGATTCCGCGACTGGCTGCAGAATGATATGCAGCTGAGGGTGGTAAACCTGTTTGTGCAGAATCCGAAGATTCCGTACACAGATAACGGGATTGCACTGGTGCAGAATCAGATGATTGCATCTCTGAAGGCTGGACAGGCTGCAGGTGGTATTGCGGAAGAAGAATACGATGCAGACGGAAATAAAATTCCTGGCTTTGAAACGTCTGTACCTATTGCCGCCAATCTAACAGCAGCAGAAAAGGCATCCCGAAAGCTGAAAAACTGCAAATTCAAAGCAAGACTGGCTGGTGCGATTCATTTCGCAGAAATCAAAGGCAGCCTGACATACGAACTGTAAGGGAGGAGGAATGAAGCATGGGAAAGGTATCGACCTATAGCCCGAAGCAGGTAACTGTTGCACTTGGCAATCATATTGTCAGCGGTTACGCCGAGGATAGCTTTGTCAGCATTGAACCCAGCGGCGATGGTATTACCAAGAAGGTTGGCTGTGATGGCGAAATCGTCAGAAGTGTCAGCCCTGATGATACATTCACAGTAAAGCTGACTGTTTTGCAGACTTCGGATACAAACTCCTACCTGCAGAACTGCCTTGCGAGAGATATGAAAGACGGCGAAGGTATGTTTCCTATCCTGATTAAGGATTTAAAAGGCGGTCTGGTATTCAGTGCGGAAGCCGCATGGGCTACAAAATCTGCGTCTCGTGGATTTGGCAAAGAAGCATCTAACCGTGAGTGGGAAATTCATACGGGTAATGCAGAACTGAATGAATAAAAAGGGAAAAGGGACTTTCGTTTATCGAACGATGGTCCCTTGTTCAATAAATGAAATAATCTGAGGGGGTTATTGGACATGAAACAAATGAAGAGGATTGAAAAGAAAATCGGGAACTGTACGTTCTATCTGAAGCCTTTTCCTGCCTTCACAGCAGCCAATATCAGTGGTGATTTATCGGCACTGCTGTTACCTATGCTTGGTGCATTGGTGCCTGCATTTGCTGCGGCGATGCAGAAAAATGGCACAAAAAACTTCATGGATGTAAATATCGAGGATTTTTCCATGGAGTCCGCTGTTCCGGCGTTGTCTAAGGCAATGTCTGGAATGACAGGTGCACAGGTGGAACGGTTTATGAAAAAGCTACTGATTGAGCATGAGAATATTTCGGTTGAATGTGCAGAAGAGGATATGGGTGTACAGATTTTAGATATGGATACAGCAAATGAAATTTTCTGCGGCAATCTGCAGGATATGTATATCCTCTGCTATGAGGTAATTAAACTGAATTTCAGTGGTTTTTTCAAGAATCTCGGAACCCAATTTGGCGATCAAATCTTAGCGCAGACGAAGGAACCGAGTACAGAAAATACGGAGAACTTGATGTAAGTCAATTCGCCGAATTGGAAATGAGGATGTATGTTCTCATAAAATCCAGATTGGCATCGAAATACGAGTTGGAAACGGTTTACACTTTGGATGAAGCATTGAAATTATATGCTTTACACCAGATGGACTTGGATATTGAGAGAGGTCATGCAGAAGAAATGAAAAGGCAGATTGAACATTAAGGGGGTCGAAATCGACTCCTTTTATTGTTTGATTGCATAAGGTAGGTGGAACAGGATGACGTTAGCTGAATTCGTCAACGTAATCGGCTTTAAAGTGGATCAGAGCAGCGTGAATGCTGTCAACAGCACAATGTCTAATATTAAAAGTAAGGCTGCAAATCTGCTTGGAAAAATCGGCATCGGCCTATCTGTTGCAGGCATGGGTGTTGCCGTCAAACAATGTATTGCGCTTGCATCTGAAGCAGAGGAAATGCAGAACAAATTTGATACTGTATTTTCCGGCATGACTGATACAGTTGAGGAATGGGCGCAGAAATATGCTGACAGCATTGGTCGAAGCACGAATGATGTTAAGACATATCTGGCGGACGCGCAGAACCTGATGGTAGGTTTTATGGGGACTGAGAATAGACAGGCTGCGTATGAGATGAGTAAAAACATGACTACGCTGGCTATGGATTTGGCATCCTTTGCAAACATCGATGAAGGAATTGCGATTAACGCAATGCAGAAAGCGGTAATGGGCGAAACAGAGTCGGCAAAAACACTGGGTGCAGTACTGACGGATGTTACCAGAGCACAGGCTATGGAAACGCTTGGTTTGAAAGGAAAGTATGAGGCACTCGACCAAGTTCAGAAAATGCAGGTCAACTACCAGGCAATCTTACAGCAATCTCCGGACGCTATTGGTGACTGTGAGCGAAGTATAAATTCCTATCGCAGCACCTTGATTTCGTTTCAGGCGAAGCTGACAGAGATTAAAACTCTGGTTGGGCAGTTCTTCATGCCGGCTGCACAGAAGGTTATAAAATTCGGGGCATGGTTGCTCACATTTGCCAGAAATGCAGTGATGCGACTGAATCAGTTTGCTGATTCAGTAGGCGGATCCGAAAGAATTTTAGCTGTCTTAGCTGCTGCATTTGCATTATTTTTCGCATATCAGAAATGGAATACTATGATTGCCGGAGCAAAAGGTGTTTTAGCCCTTTTGAAGGGATTGAACGTCCAGACGATGCTCTTGTTTGCCAAATTCCTGTTACTTGCTTTGATTGTCGATGATCTGATTGCATTCGTGCAGGGCAGAGATAGTTTGTTTGGCACTTTGCTTGAAAAAGCCGGTGTTGATACGGATGCACTGCGGGACAAAATCAAAGCCGCAGGCAAGTACATAAAAGAAACTTTTAAGAGCCTTGGCGAGAACCAAGGTTTTTTGAAAATCCTAGGTGTTGCTGTGGGTGCCATTATGGGGATTCTGACAGCAGCAAAGGCGGCATCTTCTGCAACGAAAATCTTTAAACTGATATCTGGTGCCGTGAAGGGTGTCGGGGCGGCCATTGGGTTCCTGACCAGTCCGGTTGGCATTGCCATCATGGTTATTGCGGCGTTGGTCGCAGTCGGTGTTTTGCTGTATAAGAACTGGGATAAGATTAAAGCAAAGGCATCTGAACTGTATCAGCGAGGATCTGAAGCATTCCAGAATCTGCAAACAGCAATCACTGAAAAAGCAAATGCCATCCGAGATAAAGGTAATGCTGCATTTAGTAACCTTGTGGAAGGGATTAAATCGAAATGCGGTGGCATCCGGGATACGGTTGTGAATGGTTTTGAAGCAGCGGTTGCCTATATTACATCTCTGCCATCCAGAGCGTTTACTTGGGGTTCTGATATTATCAGTAATATTGTGAACGGCATTACAAGCGGTATCGACCGTGTGAAAGCAGCGGCATCCAATATTGCATCTACTATCAAATCGTTTATCGGATTCTCTGTTCCCGAAACAGGCCCGTTGAGCAATTTTGAAACCTATATGCCGGATATGATTGACTTGCTGGTGCAGGGCATTACAAACGGTGAAGGACCGGTAGGTGCTGCGATTTCTAAATTGACAGCAAATATGAGTAGCCTTATCAGTTCCGGAACGGTGAGCGCAGCGACCAGAAGCGGGATTTATAATAGCACATCCAACAGAAGCGTAACGCAAAATGTAAGCTTCAGAAATACGTTCAATGGTGAGCCTGCGGTGCAGAAAAATGCTTCCAAGGTAATGAATCAAGCATCCCATGATACAACCGCAGAGTTGGCTAGAGGATTGGCTTTCGCGAGGTAGGTGAGAAGATATGTTGGCAAAGCAGCCTGTAACTGTAAATGGAATTGAATTTGATGCGCTCATCAGTCAGGATTTGACGTTTGAAGCTACAACGCCTGAATATGCTGTGGAGAAGGGTTTTACTGTCAGCGATGCTGTTATCAAAAATGCTGAACAGCTTAGTATGGTTCTGTATCTGACTCCAACGCCTGTCACATGGTATAAAAAGCATGGCGGCGGTCAGGAGAGGGTAAATGCCGTAATGGAGCAGCTGCAGGAACTGTACTTTAAAGCAGAACCGGTCGAGGTAGTAACCTCAGATACTGTGTTTAGCAATATGGCTATCATAAATATCTCGTTCTCTAAGACGGTTGAAGCAGGATACGCAATGGAGATTCCGATTACGTTCAAGAAAATCAGAATCACAGAAGCGAAAACAACAACGATTCCGGCAGGCTACGGAAAGAGTGGGAAGACGAAAGCGTCTGCTGGCAATGCAAATAAATCTTCCGGAACGAGTAAGTCTTCGGGGAACAGCAGTAGTGACAGCAGTAGTAGCAGTTCGAGTTCAAAATCGAGCAGCAGCAGTGGGAAAAGTAATAAATCTTCGATTTTGTATGGGCTGGGAAAAAAGACAGGCTTGATATGATAGATGAGCAGGGGTGATTAGAATGGAGTACACCATAATTGAGGTGCCTGATATGAATGATAGCGTGTCGCGCATTGTTTTGAATGATACGGTCTATTTCATACGATTCACCTATAATGATACTGCCGATTACTGGAAGGTCAGCCTGTATGATGCACAGAATGAGCCGATTGTTCTGGGTATTAAAATCGTGCCGAGGTTTCCGCTTAATACATTCTATCCGGTCAGTAAGTTGCCGGATGGGATTTTTGGTGTGATTACCCAGCTGGATCATGTGGGCAGGAATGATTTTGTTGATGACAAAGCGCAATTTATTTTTTGCCCTCTGGAAGAGTAAGTTTTTTGAAATATGATGTTTTCGGGACAGTCTGCGGACAGTCCTTGGACAATCTGCGGACAATCCTCGGAGATTCCATTGGA
>ERZ1026901.458-NODE-458-length-33429-cov-7.026638_pt1 | contig 33429 bp, 27 predicted proteins | sample MGYA00380179_ERZ1026901 | MGnify/ENA primary metagenome ERZ1026901 (study PRJEB33269, sample SAMEA4719815) | human gut metagenome | biome: human-associated habitat; feature: organic feature; material: feces | place: Cameroon | collected 2013-10 ... | reverse complement strand
AGGAGGGCCGAACGGAGCGCAGCGGAGTGAGTTCCGCCGTACTGCACCACCTGACAACAAAAGATGCCGCGACTGGCAAATGATTTCCTGATATGCAGTAGATTTCTGTGATTGGCCACGTCTGTAGCAAACTGCTCCGAGGACAAGATAACAACAGCAAAACAACGGGGAATCCTTGCCAATCAAAAATATTTATTTACCTTTGCAATGTTGTGTGAATAAGAAAGGCAACAAGTAAAAGCAGACATCTTTTCCCTAAAAGGGATGTCTGTTTTTTATTTTACCCCATACTACCGAGGGGGTACTACAGCAAGGGCGGCTCTGCTCTCTCGCCTTTCTTATATTAATTCACACAAAATGAGAGCAAGCCAACATCTTGTGATAGTCGCCATTGAAGTGGAGATTATCAGACTTGTCAAAGTACGGGCTTACAAGCGAGTACGTTTCGGCAAGATTGAGAGAGTGCGCAGCCACTACAGACGTTATTAGGGTAACTTCTGTAGTCAGTCATCACTCCGAGCCATAAGGCTCTCTACTTCACCCCTCGGTTTTTAATCGTATTCTATTGGCATGAGACTGAGTTCCGCCGTACTGCACCACCTGACAACAAAAAAAATACCGTAGCCGAGCAGAGAACAAAACGGGGTAAAAAACGGCCTGATTTTACCCCGTTTGTTCAAATTTTTCAAACGGTGCAAAAAATGACGTTTTCTTACACCGTTTTCCAATGCGGGGCATCTGAATGGGACGAATTCCGGCAGGCGGGACGACGCCACGGCCATCCTTGTAACACATTGATAATCAAGCATCATTTATTTTAAGCGTGGATTTCCGACGATTTTTTGGCCACTAATCCACACCGAATTTCATAACTCATTAAAAATCAAACCATTGCAAAAACCGATGTGGCGCCGTCCCGACGACAGACGCAGCAGACGTAACTCAGGAACCCTTACCAGATAGCGAGCATGAAACATTTCCCCCGTCTCCGCACACATACGACAACAAACGGATGCTGATTTCTCAACATCCGTTTTCCTGGTAGCGGGGGAAGGACTCGAACCTCCGGCCTCCGGGTTATGAGCCCGACGAGCTACCAACTGCTCTACCCCGCGATTTGATTGGATTACAAAGGTACGCATTATTTTCTAATCTGCAAACTTTTTTAACATTTTTTACAAAAAAGTTTGAATAATCCCCCTAAAACCCATAAAAACATGTAGTCCATAGAACGCAGAACCTACTACTTCTTGCCGGTCAGGACCATGAACGTCACGGCAACCAGAGTAATGACAACGCCCACAATGACATTGACAGTAAGCGACTCTCCGAAGAAGATTGTGCCGACGGCGATCGCGGTCACAGGCTCGAACACACCGAGAACAGAAGTGCGGGTCGCACCGATGATACGAGTCGCGATGGCAAGAGTCAGCAGCGAAACAAGAGTCGGGAAAATGGCAAGGCCAATGATATTGAACCAGCAATACCAGCCGTGAATACCGGTCATGAGACCGCCACCACCAATGAGATTATGCAGAAGGAACACCAAGGAACCGATAAGAAGCGCATAGAAAGTCAAGAGATGATTGGAAACGGTACGGAGACGACGGCTCCGGTTCACCACTACAAGATAAAGGGCATAGGCCAATGCCGAACCGCCGGCAAGAAGAAGACCCACGGCATTGAGAGAAACATTGCCGGAAGGGCGGCTGAGAATCACCACTCCGACGAAAGTCAGAAAAATAGACACCCAGACCTGCCACGTAGGATAAACCTTGAGGAAAACCATGATGAAAGCCACAAGAACCGGATAAAGGAAGACTATGGTCGTGGCAAGACCGGCAGGGATATACTTATAGGAAAGGAACAGCAGCATGCTGCTCAGCGCAAAAAGGACACCCAGAATACACAAACGGAAAAACTGAGGCCTGTTGACCTTGAAAGTTTCCTTCCTCAGAAGCAGCCAGACACCGAGAATCAGACACGCAACAAGATAACGGAAGGAAAGCATTGAATCTACCGAAACACCCATCTGCAGAAGAGGTTTCGCAAAAAGAGGATTGAGACCATAAGTGACACCGGTAATGATTCCTGCAGCGAATCCCCATACCATATTACCGGAAACCTTTAACTTGTTTGCCATAAATCACGAATAAGCCGCCATCGCAATAACGATGACGGCAACCTTTTATAAGAATTAATTAGTAATATTCATCACAAAGACACGAAATTGACAAGGCCTGTAATATCCTCCTTAGAGAACGAACGCTGGTCACCCGTCGAAAGATTCTTGACATTGACCATTCCCGCTGCAGCCTCATCACTGCCATTGATCGAAACGAAAGGAATACCCTTCTTGTCAGCATAGTCAAACTGCTTCTTCAGCTTGCTCTGGTCAGGATAAATCTCGCAAGAGACACCAGCCTCACGCAAACTCTTCACGACAGGCACGATATACGGAAGCACTGAAGCATCCATATTGGCAAAAAGCACTGAAGCAGAACCGGCAAGACCCTTAGGGAACTTGTCCAGACCCTTGAGGACATCATAAATACGGTCAGCACCGAAAGAAATTCCGACACCGGACATGCCAGGCAGACCAAAAATACCGGTAAGATTATCATAACGGCCACCGCCACAGATACTTCCGATAGCAAAATCCAGAGCCTTCACCTCGAAAATCGCACCCGTATAATAATTCAGACCGCGGGCAAGCGAAAGATCCATCTCCACCTTCTGGGAAACACCGGCATTGTCAATGAAACCGAACAACTCGGCAAGTTCGTCAAGACCCCTGAGGCCCTCCTCCGAAACAATACCGGAAGCAGACTCCCCTTTCATCAGACGCCTCATGACCTCAATCTTCTCCACAGTCTCACCCTGAAGCAAGAGAACAGGCTCGATAACGGCTACAGCCCTGTCATCCAGACCCTTCTCACGCATCTCAGCCTCAACCGCCTCAAGACCAATCTTATCCAGTTTGTCAATGGCAACAGTAATATCAGTAACCTTGTCAGGATAACCGCAAATCTCAGCGAGACCGGTAAGCACCTTACGGTTATTGATCTTTATGGCAACATTGATTCCGAACTTGGTGAAAACAGTATCCACAATCTGGACAAGTTCAAGTTCATTGAGCTGGGACTTGCTGCCGATAACGTCAGCATCACATTGATAGAACTCGCGATAGCGACCCTTCTGCGGCCTGTCCGCACGCCAGACCGGCTGAATCTGGAAACGCCTGAACGGGAACGCAATCTCATTCTGATGCTGGACCACGTACCTCGCGAAAGGCACGGTCAAATCGTAGCGCAACCCCTTCTCGCACACAGACATGGCAAGCCTGTTACTGTCAATGCTGCCGTCCTCATTCTTATAATTGTCAATGTCAATGCCCTTGAACGCATCACCGCTGTTCAAGACCTTGAAGAGCAATTTATCCCCCTCATCGCCATATTTTCCAAGAAGAGTAGAAAGATTCTCCATCGCAGGAGTCTCTATCTGAACATAACCATAGGTCCTGTAAACAGAACGGATTGTGTCGAAAATATAATTCCTTGCAGCCATCTCTTCCTGGCCGAAGTCCCTTGTTCCCTTAGGTATAGACGGTTTTTGTGCCATATCTTAAAATTGCAATCTTGCGATAGTTACATCTTTGTTAAGTAACCTTCAAGAAATAACCTGCATCATCTTAAGGAATCTTTTCGGTCTATATCTTTTTTCTCATCAGTCGTGTACGTCCAGTACACTCCTTCTTCGAAAAAAGATCTATCCTCGAAAATCTTCTCCTAATCTGAGGCAACTTATTTCTTTCATGTTACTAATAATCTACAAAATTAGGAATAAATATAGTGATAATCAATACTATTTTTTACCTTTGTATAGAGGCGGAGGCCAATGCAGGCCATGCATCCTGCGTCACGAAACAGAACATTTACAAACAAAATATTTTGATAGCATGAAAGACTTTATCAAAATGACATTGGCCGTAATCTGCGGCCTTTTCATAATGGGAATCATCGGTTCATTCCTATTCTTCGGCTTCGTCGGAGCCCTGGCTTCATTGGGAAGCAGCACCCCGGTTCTTCCACGCTCAGGAGTACTCGACATGAACCTCAGCAAGATTTCATTGACAGAACAGACACAGGAAGCAAACCCGATGTCACGCCTGCAGGGAGACGAGACAACACCTACAGGACTCTGGGACGCAGTCAGAAGCATTGAAGCAGCAGCTGCAGACCCTTCAGTCCAATACATATTCCTCCGTCCGGAAGGACTCCAGGGCGGCCTCGCACAGATAGAAGAACTCCGCCAGGCCATCTCAGACTTCAGGAAAAGCGGAAAGGCGGTAGTCGCATACATTGAAAATCCGACCACCGGAGCATACTACCTCGCTTCAGCGGCAGACAAAATATACATGGGCAAATACTCAGGCGGCAGCAGCATGATGACAGGAGTCGGCACCCAGCTCATATTCCTGAAAGACCTTCTCGACAAGTTCGGAGTCAACGTCCAGCTCATCCGCCACGGAAAATACAAGTCAGCCGGCGAGATGTATATAAAGAACAAGCCAAGCGACGAGAACCTCGAGCAGAACCAGGTAATGATAAACTCCATCTGGAACAACATCGCAGACAAGATCTGCGAAAGCAGAGGCATCACAAAGGACAGACTCAACGCCCTCATCGACAAGCTCGAACTTTGCTCTCCGGAAGACTTCCTGAACGCATCCCTCGTGGATGAACTCCTCACCAAAGAAGACCTCCGCGACAGGCTCACAGCCCTGGCAGTAGAGGATAACTACGAGGATGTCAAGATGATACCGTTTACAGATTACTTCACGGTAAAGACCGCCCAGCCAACGACACTTGCCAAGAAAAACATCGCCATCGTCTTTGCGGAAGGTGAAATCATCGACGGCAACGGCAAGCAGAATGTCGCAGGCGACCGCTTCGCATCCATCCTGGCAGACGTCAGAAACGACGACAACATCAAGGCCGTCGTACTCAGAGTCGCCTCCCCAGGCGGAAGCGTCCTCGCCTCAGAAAAAATCAAGAATGAAATCGACCTTCTCCGCAAAGTGAAGCCGGTCATCGCATCTTACGGTGACTACGCAGCATCAGGAGGATACTGGATATCAAACAGTTGCGACAAGATTTTCTCAGACGCATCGACATTGACAGGTTCCATCGGCGTCTTCAGCATGATTCCTGACGTCAGCAAGACCGTAAAGAACGTGCTCAATGTCAATGTTACTCCGGTCGGTTCAAGCCGCCACAGCGACATGTTCTCCATGATGAGACCGCTCGACGCACAGGAAACCGCATACATGCAGAAATCCGTCAACAACATCTATGACGCATTCCTGAAGAACGTCTCAGAAGGCAGGGACATGACCACGGAAGCAGTCGACAACATCGCCCAGGGCCGCGTATGGACCGGTTCAGACGCCATCAAAATCGGCCTTGTCGATGAAATCGGAACTCTTTCGGATGCAGTAAGATACACTGCCATCGCAGCAGGAGACGCAGAACTCGGCAACTGGGGCATCACATGCTACCCTAAGCCTCAGACACTCGTCGAAATGCTGATGGAGACATTGACAGGCTCCACAAGCGTCCTCGCAAACACTCCTTTCGAGTCCATCGAGAAAGCCTACAGAAACTGGAACTGGAATTCATCCGAAAAGATTTATGCCAGAATGCCTTACGTAGTTACAGTTCAATAACGACAACAGAATCGGTGGTCGGTGAAGCCTTCACAGCCTCATCGGTCCTGCAATAAAACCTGCCGGAAGCATAGCCGCAAACACCAGCGACATGTTCTCCGGCATCTTTCGTTTCATCATACCCCTTGTTCAGATGCGGAGCGACAATGACCAGAGCCTCAGCCTTCTCGTCAATGCTGAGTTTCATATCCTTAAACAAGTCGCTCAATTTCTTACGCCCCTTCGTGCCTATCGGCCTCATCCAATCGCCGTTGCGCCAATTCCGCAAAAGGAAGGGAAAGGTCAATGCTGCACTGTCAGCCGAGAAGGCGCCTGCTGCAGCCAGCTCCCTGACACGCCCGACACCACCAAGGTCAATGTTTTCCACTCTGACATTGACCTTGACCGAAGCAAATTCATACGCTCCCGGACCTGGAACGACAGCACACACGTCATTCTCCCGAATCTTGCCCAATGTCTGGAAAGGCAGCCCGAAAGAAGTAGTTTTCTTCTTCACAACTATATGATTATCAGTAGTTACAATCCTGTAGTCCTGGCTTCCGAACTCACGTCCGGAGAAGATTTCCCCGTCACGGACAAGACGGATTATCGGATCAAGCTGACGGTCCCGGAATCCGAACGGCTCCAGAAGTCGGTACAGGACATATTCCCAATGCGCGTTCTGCCTGAGCAGGCTGACATTGACACGTAAAAACTCTCCTGGCAGCGGACTGGCATTGACCTTGGCCGCAGCAGCATTGAAATAGTCGTCCGCGATAGCATTTTCCTGGGCGAAGGTGCCCATTTCGCGGGAGAAGGTCCGCAGAAACGACGGGTTGATGCTCTCGAAAAGCGGAAAAACCAGGTTGCGGATCTTGTTCCTTTTATAGACGGTTTCAGCGTTGGTGAAGTCCTCGTGCCAGGTCAATGACGCCTGACGCGCAAAGCCGGTAATCTGTTCACGGGTAAAGCCGAGCAGCGGACGGATCAGCCTCACTCCTGCGAGCTCATCATTGCTTACTGCCACCTCGGACATCTCCTTCATCCCGGAAATGCCACGTAGGCCCGTTCCGCGTAAAAGATTCAGTATCAATGTCTCCGCATTATCATTGGCATTATGCGCGACAGAAACGCCATAATATCCCTTGTCCTTGCAGAGCCGGGCGAACCAGTCATAACGCAACTCCCTGGCAGCCATCTCGATGCTCATGGAATGCGAGGCCGCATACTCTTCCGTATCGAAATCCGCCTGATGGAACGGCACTCCGGCATCCTCGGCCCATTGCCTTACCAATGAAGCGTCTGAATCGCTGTCATCACCGCGCAGATGGAAATTGCAATGGGCCACTGCAAAGCGCGGATGCAACGTGCTGGTACGGAACAATTCCGCCATGCACATCGAGTCCACTCCTCCGCTCACAGCAAGAAGGGCTGTTTCCCCTTCAGGAAGCAGCCCCTTCAAAATCTTGTCAAATGCTTTCTGCATATCTATCTTTTCCTTGAAGCAATCGTATATGAGAAGCCGAAAGCCAGGGACTCCTTGAACTGCAACATCTTGCGTCCATTAGGATATTTCTTCAGAGTCTTGTCTGTCTTGACCAGCACCTTGTCATCATATATGAGGTTTGTCGTCACTGTCAATGAGAAATACTTGGCTATCTTCCAGTCGAATCTGTTATCCCAGTTCACACGGATGTTCTGCGGATTGTCCAGATAGTCAGAGAAGAGTACCAGCTGTGAAGTATATTTGAAATTGTCATTGATCTGGAGTTTTCCATCTATCTTGATCTGGGCACCAAGCTCGAATCTTGCAGGACGATAAGCGGAGCCGTCAGCTTTGGCATTGACAAAGTTCTCATACGCGGTCTTTCCCGAACCGGTCAGATTGGAAACCTGATCCGATGTCATTTCGGCATACTTGTGATACTCCTTCTTGAGCTCCATACTATATGAGGTTCGCAGAGCCTCGTCTGTCACCACGACAAAACCGCCCGTTATAGGCGCAATGTTTATGGTAAGCCACTTGGTAGGAACCCAGTCGATACCGAGCGCCAAGTTCGTGTAGGCAGGCGACATGAAACCGGATTTATGTTTGCGGCTTGCCTTCCAGTCACTCTTTCCCGGCTGCCAGTCTTCATCCGCACCGGTCGGCTTCGACGGAGTCGGATAATTGTAGCTGTTGGAGAACTGCGACTTGAAGCTGAACTGTGCAGAATAATTCAGCCTCTGGGTTGCCTTGTAACCGAACTTGCCCTCATAATAGATACGGTCATCACTCTTCTGGATGAACGGCTTGTCCTCCGAATAGAGGAAGCCGTAATCCAGCTGGAGACGATTATTGAAGAAAAGTTCTTTCTTCTTATAGTTTGCCGTAGCATCAATGAAAGACTTGAGAGTCACACTGTTGTAGCCACCGGCCGCCCAGTTCGTAAGGTTGGTCTGGCCAAAGTCAATCTTAGTCAGAAGTGAATTGGTCCAATATTTCGGCCTGGGCACCTTAACCTCAGCCTGTGGCGCACCGGCAATTGCCCTTGCAGCCTCTTCAGCGGCTTTCTGTGCATCGGTAATGTCCTGTGCTGATGCCGACATGAATGTGAACATCAATGCCGACAGGCAAAGAATAACTCTTTTCATTATTTTCATTGACTTTAAAGCAGGAGATGGACTCCTGGAATTAACAAAAGAAGTGCGGAGCCGTACGCGGTTCGGGATTAGTAAGCAATCGCGAACACGACTCTCTCGTGTGAAGGCTTTCCGGAATAGATATCCACACCTTCCTCCTTGCAAACGACACTGTCCACAGGGATGCAGCGGATAGTAGCCTTCGTCTCATCCTTGATCTTCTGCTCGGTCTCGGCAGTGCCGTCCCAATGGCAGAGAAGGAATTTGCCCTGAGTGATCTTCTCCTTGAACTCCTCCCAAGAATCGCATTTCTCGATGCGGCTCTCACGGAAGTCGACAGCCTTCTGGTAGATATTCTTCTGGATATCAGCGAGAAGCTCCTCAATATATTTGTCAATGCCTTCAAGTGAGACTGTGTTCTTCTCCAAAGTGTCACGGCGGTGAACCTCGACAGTGTCATTCTGAAGGTCACGTGCACCGATGGCAAGTCTTACAGGAACACCCTTCAGCTCCCACTCGGCGAACTTGAATCCTGGTCTGAGAGTGTCTCTGTCATCGATCTTGGCAGTATGTCCGGCTGCCTGGAGGGCTGACTTGATCTGATTCATCTTCTCGAGGATGGTTGCGTGCTCCTCAGCTGTCTTGTAAATCGGAACCATAACGACCTCGATAGGTGCAAGAGCCGGAGGGAGTACAAGACCGTTGTCATCGCCGTGCGCCATGATCAAGGCTCCCATGAGACGGGTAGAAACGCCCCACGAAGTAGCCCATACGTACTGCTGCTGGCCTTCGTTGTCTGTATATTTTACGTCGAATGACTTCGCAAAGTTCTGTCCGAGGAAATGAGAGGTACCTGACTGGAGGGCCTTTCCGTCCTGCATCATAGCCTCGATGGTAAGAGTATCAAGCGCTCCGGCGAATCTCTCGTTAGGGCTCTTGTGGCCTACGATAACCGGCAATGCCATGTAGTTCCTTGCGAAATCAGCATATACATGAACCATCTTCTCGGCCTCTGCCTGAGCCTCCTGAGATGTGGCATGGGCGGTATGGCCTTCCTGCCACAGGAACTCTGCGGTACGGAGGAACAGACGGGTACGCATCTCCCATCTTACGACATTGGCCCACTGGTTGCACATGATAGGAAGATCTCTCCAAGACTTGATCCAGTTCTTGTAGGTGCTCCAGATAATGGTCTCTGAAGTAGGTCTCACGATGAGTTCCTCTTCCAGTTTAGATGACGGATCCACCACGACGCCGTTACCGTCAGGATCGTTCATGAGACGATGGTGTGTCACCACCGCACACTCCTTCGCGAATCCTGCAACATGCTCTGCCTCACGGCTGAAGAAAGATTTCGGAATGAAAAGCGGGAAATAAGCATTGACCGCACCGGTCTCCTTGAATTTTGCGTCGAGGACATGCTGCATCTTTTCCCAAATTGCATATCCATAAGGTTTGATGACCATACATCCCCTGACCGGAGACTGTTCTGCGAGGTCTGCCTTGACTACCAGGTCGTTATACCACTGTGAGTAATTAACCGACCTCTTGGTTATCTGATCTGCCATCTCTGTTACTACGTATTCTTCGTACCGGGCTGCCTGGTTCCGGCACGGTGTCTATTTTACTAATCGGGTGCCAAGCCACCGTAATAAATTGTATTTGAATGTAATTTTCACTAACTTGCAATGTTGATGCACGGAATGCATTTAAGAATGCAGGTACGAAAATTGCAACTGGATGCATGTTTGCACCAGCAGTGCACAAAGATACAAACTTTTTAACAATATAGGAGGTCCGATTATGAAAACGAACATCTTGACTCTGACAAGTATGCTGATAATTCTGTCAGCGTGCGGTCCGGCAGCCAGATACTCCGGAACTCAGACATATCAGGACGGCATTTACAGCCATCCCGATAATTCGGCAAGCAGGGCTGCCGCTTTAGCTTCCCGAAGCAAGGTCAATGACCTTGTAAAAGAAACTGAAAACTCCAGTGTTTTCCTGAAGGCAGGACAGACCGACACGCTTTTCATTCCTGAGAACATGTCCACTACACTGAATCTCGGCAAGACGCAGGGGGGCACTTCCGTGACAATCACAAACAACAACGGCTACTCACTGTATCCTCAGGGATATGCCGACGGGTTTGCGGCCGGATTCGCATCCTCATATTGGCCAGGTTACTACTGGGATTCATGGCGTTATCCTTACTATGGCTCATCATGGTACTGGGGCGCGAATCCGTGGTATTACTCTTCTTCAATATGGTGGGACGCATGGTACTGGAACGACCCGTGGTATTACAGCAGATGGTATTGGGGACGCCCCGGATACTATTGGGGGTATTATGACCCGTGGTATTACAACAGATGGTACTATGACCCTTGGTGCCCTCCGATGTACCACCATCACCATCACCACCACTGGGACTACGGCTACTTCGACAGGGGCGGCAACGGATGGTATTACGGAAACAGGACTTATACCGAAACCACCCGCCAGAGCAACGGAACCATAAGAAGGAGCGACGGAATGGGAGTCACGACTTCGACTGTCAGAAGAAACAACGGAACTTCAGTCGCATCTGCCAGAAGAACATCCACGTCAGGCGTGACCAGAAGCAGCGGCATGTCAGGTTCGACATCAGCACCTTCAGCCGTAAGGCGCACTTCCGCGTCGGCCGTAAGACAGAACTCAGGAAGCGTCTCAGCAAGACCAGGAATGAATGTTTCACAGAACAGGACCGGTTCAGCAGTCCGCAGCAGTTCGTCGTCAGCCGTAAGAAACTCCGGAACCACCGTTTCCAGATCATACGGAAGTTCAATGACAGGAGCCACCGCCAGCAGGCCGTCCGTAAGCCGTCCGGCATCTTCAAGTGTCTATCGCAGACCTGCAGGAAGCCAGTCAGCCGGCAGTTCGGTCCGCCAGTCATACAGCACTGGACAGTCCGCAGGCACCGCATATAGAGGCAGTTCTACAGGCTCCGCTTACAGAGAAAGTTCATCAGGTTCTTCATACAGAAGTTCCGGTTCATCTTCCGGCTCGTCATACCGCAGTTCTTCGAGCAGTTCATCTTACAGGAGCTCATCGTCCTACAACAACGGCAGTTCTTACAGGAGTTCATCATCTTACAACAGCGGCAGCTCATATAGAAGTTCCTCATCTTATAACAGCGGAAGTTCTTACAGGAGTTCATCAAGCAGCTCATACGGAGGCGGTTATTCAGGTGGAGGCGCTGTCAGGTCATCGGGCGGAAGCTACTCCGGAGGCTCTTCAGGCGGAAGCGTCCGCAGACGTTAGAAATCTATCATACGCAAGTTCTGCAGGTCGTAGGGCTTGCGTAAGTGTATCATATAATTATCAATAACCACAAGAACGGGATTCACCAGTTTTCCATTCTGAGTAAAAAAATTAATAAAATGAAAAAGACTATCCCGATACTGCTTTTCACAGTAATCGCAGCGGGCGCCAATGCCCAGACGACAGCAGACGCTTTGCGTTTCAGCGAGAACAACTATTACGGCACTGCCAGGACCATCAGTATGGGCAATGCCTTCACTGCTCTCGGAGGTGACCTCGGTTCCATCGGCATCAATCCTGCCGGATCCGCAGTGAACAACTACTCCCAGGCAACATTGACACCGAACATCAGCATCATCACATCTAAAGCGACATACGACGCAATGCCTGGAATGGCCGGCTCGTCGCTGATGGAAAACAAGAACAGCAAAGTAAGATTCTCCGTTCCGAACTTCGGCTTCACGATGAATATCAAGACGAATTCCGGAAATGCGCTCAAGGCCATAACCCTAGGACTTGTTGCCAATGCTTCAGCCAATTATCTTGATGACCTGTCAGCAGGCGGAAGGAACACTGCCACCAGCTACGCAGGATATCTCGCCACAAACATGAAAGGATTGAATTCATCAATGCTGAACGGCGAGAAAGCATATTATGATGTAAATTGCCCATGGAACCAGATTACCGGATGGCAGTCAGGCATGGTCTCCACATTCGGAGGATTCAACAACCAGTATGTAGGAGTTACAGAGAAGACCATCGAGAGAGGATATGATGCCAGCGGGAACAAACAGTATGACATCCAGCTTGCAGATGCAATCGACCAGATTTACGGAAAGAGGGCTCATGGCATCAAATATGACGTCCTCCTGAACCTCGGAATGAATTTCTCCGACAGGTTCTTTGCCGGAGTCAACCTCGGAATCACCTCTATGGACTACTCCATGAACGAATACTTCAAGGAGTTCGCAGTGGACCCGAACAATTTCGAGCTCGAATTCGACAATGGAGCCGGTGGAACTTCGATTACATACTTCAACAGCCTGAGATACCGCTATTCATATAGCGCAGAAGGGACCGGCATCTATGCCAAGTTCGGTTTCCTCGCAGTTCCTGTATCAGGACTCAGACTCGGCGTTGCCATCCAGACACCGACCGCCAACTTCATCACCGAGCATTGGCAGCATGCAGGAGAGACATTCTATGAGAATTCTTCTTTCGATGCGACAGCGACGTCACCGAAGGGTGAATTCAAATACAAACTCGTTTCACCGTTCCGCGCCAATTTCGGTATCGCATACACATTTGCAGATTTGGGAGTTATCAGTGCCGACTATGAACTCTGCAACTACAGCACCATGAAGTTCAAAGAGACTGAGACCAATGACAATACAGCTTTCAACGGAGTAAACAAAGACATCAAGGATTTCACAGGATCCGCCCATAACTTCCGACTCGGAATCGAAGTAAAGCCTCTTCCTTTCATCGCTGTCAGAGCAGGTTACAATCTCACGACATCACCTGAAAGATACTACGATGCGGCAGGTACGAAACTTACCCCTAAGGCATTCAAGAACTCGTTCGCATTCGGTCTCGGATACAGCACGGAAAATTCATTCTTCTGCGACGTGGCTGTGAGGGACACATTCCTGCCTAAGGAGTATATCTATCCGTACGACACTTACATTGAAGGCGTCCTTTCACCTGAACTCGCGGTAAGAAGATCTCTCTGGGATGTAGTCGTGACCTTGGGATGGAGATTCTAGAATACTAGAGATTCTTCAGATAAACAATAGAGTCCGGACCTTCATTGAAAAGGAGGTCCATTATGGACAAATCGGATTTGAAGCCATACTTGGGAGAAAAAACCTGCCAGTATGGCTTTTTCAGATCCAGCAGTTCAAGTATGTTGTTGGGACGTTTCGGGTGAATGATGCCGCGCAGGTCCTTCCCGTAGCGGCCGTCATCACGAGACGTGAATTCCTCCGTAAAACCTACCTCTGCCGCGATTCCGATTTTGCCAAGGAAAAACCTGAGAATGGATGTGTTCAGATCCAGCAGGGTATCTGTACGAGAGTCCAATATGGCGAACAGTTCATCCTTGTAGTAATCGAAATAAGCCGATGATTCATAGGCGGATACGATAGCCCTTTCCATTCTTGTGAGCCACGGGCGGGAATAATCCACACGTATCTCCCTTATCGGCAGCGAGCAGGTTCCGCCCTCATGTACCACAGGAACCGACAATGTTTCCTCTCCACCTGCCGCATAAATCTTACAGCGGCTTCTGTAGGACTGCTTCTGATAGTTCTCAGACGCTTCGATGAACACATGCGCAGGCATATAAGAATTTACCCTGCCGGGTGACAGGGTAAATTCTTCAGCAATCGCCGCGAAATATGATACGGGCGGGAAAAAAGCTGTTTCAAGCAGAATCATATCGACGATTCCATTTTGAAATATTAGTCAATCTCACCTTTCTCATTAGAGGTGTTAGCCTTGATGATACCTCTCTTGGAAGCACGGATGAAGTTAAGGATTGTAGCCTTCTCTTCTGAATCAGGGAAGCCGGCCTCAACCTTTGCGCAACCGTCAGTGATATTGTATCCCTGGAAGTAGATAGTATCGTAGATGTCCTTGATGTTTCTTACAACGTCAGCTGAGAAACCGCGACGGCGGAGACCGACGATATTGACACCTGCATAACAGATAGGGTCACGTCCGCAGAGAACGTAAGGAGGGATGTCCTTGTTGATTTTGGACATGCCGCCTACCATCGCATGGCAGCCGATTCTTGTAAACTGGTGAGCCTTTGCGCCACCGCCGACAATTGCCCAGTCAGAGACCTGAGTCTCACCGGCAATACCGACGTAACTTACGAGAATACAATGATTTCCGACTTCGCAGTCATGTGCGACATGTACGTAAGACATGAGGAGAGTATTGCTTCCGATCTTGGTAACGCCTTTGCCGCTTGCCTTGGTACCACGGTTAATGGTAACGCATTCACGGATAGTTACATTGTCACCGATTTCAACATAAGTAATCTCACCGTCAAATTTAAGGTCCTGCGGAACGGCTCCGACAACTGCTCCAGGATAGACCTCGCAGTTCTTTCCCATCTTGACATAAGGGAAAACCACAGCATGAGGATAAATCTTGCAACCATCACCAATCTCTACATTATCATCGATGAATGCATAGGGTCCGATTTCAATGTTATCTCCAAGAATTGCCTTAGGGCTTACTGAAGCCAATGGATGAATCTTGTTCATACTTCTATCTTTTATTTTATTTGGCAAGTAGTGCACGCACTGCCTTTGCTGTATTAGTATTGATGGTGTGGCCAGGCTTGAAAGCTGTCACGGCAGCATTGAGGTAGCCTCCGGCCAGTCTCATGTCGCCTATCATGTCCAGCAGTTTGTGTCTGCCGCACTCATTAGGGAAATGCAGTTTAAGATTGCTGAGATAACCGCTGTCGCTCACGCCAAGTTTTGGCTGGTTGAACAGTTTGGCTACCCTGTCAAGCTGCTCGTCAGAAACAGGATGCTCCACAATGACAATCGCATTATCCACGTCACCGCCCTTCACCAGATTATTGGCAAGCAGGAATTCCACTTCATGGAAGAACACGAATGTACGGCAAGGTCCGATCTCCTCAGCATAATTGTCAGAAAGATTCCATGAAGCCTTCTGCACGCCAAGAACATGAGAATTGAAATCGGCTGTTATCTCGAATGAAGGCTTGTCCGCTGGAGTAAGCTTCACCCACGAACCTGTCTTCTCATCTTTCAGTTCAATGTCTTCAGGAATATCCAGATATACGCGCTCGGCATCCTGCTCCACCACGTTACCCGCAAAAGCCTTCACATAAGGAAGGGCGCTTCCGTCCAGAATAGGAACCTCCACATTGTCAAGTTCGACAATGGCATTATCAATGCCCATTCCGGTCAATGCTGACATCAGATGCTCTATAGTAGATACAGAAACCTCTCCGGACGAAATTGTCGTACTTCTCGCCGTGCTGGAAACATTCTCCGCAAGGGCTGCTACAAATGCCTCTGTACCAATATCTTTTCTAAGGAATACAATTCCTGTCCCGGCCGGAGCCGGCTTCACTGTCATCTCCGCTACACGTCCCGTATGGAGACCTTTGCCATGAAATTGACAGGCATTGATAAGTGTAAGCTGCTTCATTAACAAATCATTTTGTTCCGCGAATGTGGAACTTTACCAATAAATATATGTGTCTAAAATTTCACAAATATATGTATTTTCAGCAACTTAGCCAAAAGTTGCGGCATTTTGGACTCTTTTGGCTCCAAAACAGCCCACCGGCTCCCCGGAATTACTTGCCCTGCTGCTTGAACACAGCGTAACTCCTGAGATACTGGCTTACCGGGATTGCCGGAGAACCGAGAAGCTTCTCGCCGGACTTCTTCACATTGCTGATTACGCCGGCCTGGGCTCCAATCTGGGTATTGTCAGGAATATTGAGATGACCTGCAATACCTACCTGGCCTCCGAAAATACAGTTCTTTCCGATCTTTGTCGAACCCGCGATACCGCACTGTGCAGCCATAACGGTGTTGTCCCCTATCACGACATTATGCGCAATCTGGCAGAGATTGTCGATTTTCACGCCATTGCCGATGATTGTCGATTCCATTTCAGACCTGTCAATGGTAGTGCACGCGCCGATTTCGACATTGTTTCCGATGACGACATTGCCGATATGCTCGATCTTCTCCCATGTTCCGTCAGGCTGAGGGGCGTTTCCGAAACCGTCAGAGCCGATTACGGCATTGGAATGGATAATCACATTGTCACCGATAATCATACCCGGATAAATGCTCACTCCAGGATAGATGATACAATGCGAGCCGATCTTGGTATTGTCACCTATATATACATTCTCATAAATCTTTGTATAGTCACCGATTACAGCATGATGACCTACATAGGAATGGCTTCCGAGATAAACCTTCTTTCCGAATTTGGTGGTCAGGAACCATGATGACCTGAAACCGCGATGCCTCCTGTCAGTCCTCTTTTGGAGAGTCACATACTTGAGGAGCTCCGCTACTGCAGTATATGCATCATCCACCCTGATCATGGTGCATGACACCTTCTGCTTAGGCTCGAAAGACTTGTTCACAAGAAGGATACTTGCCTTGCACGTATAGACATAGTGTTCGTATTTAGGATTCGCAAAGAAGCACAACTGACCCGCCTTGCCATGTTCAATCTTGGCAAAAGAAGTAACCTTCGCCTCAGAATCCCCGTCAACGGTTCCTCTCAGGACTTTCGCCAGCTGTTTGGCTGTAAATTCCATAATTTCAATATTTTATTTCACTTAAGTGTGCCCGCAGCTAACGGACCGAATAATTATTTATGCAAAGTAAACACTTTTACGTTACTTTAGCAAGAATGTAACACCCCAGTTCCCGCGCCAAGCGCCAAAATAAACATAAAATCCGGAATAAATCAATGTCAGCCGTCACCTATGGTAAAAATAAAATTTCCCATTTCAGAAAATAATGCTTATCTTTGCAAAAGTGAGTTGAGATAGGGGACGGGCGCGTCTCCTATCTTTTTTATTGGAAACATGATATTTGCTTATGGACAAAGCATTGATATATAAAGAAATGACAGCACCGGTGGAGTCCCGCGGATGTTTCATCACAGAAGTGACCATCAGCTCGGACAACGACATCGTGCTGGCCATCGAATCAGAAGAAGGAACAGTGGACATGGACGACTGCGTGGCTGTGAACAACGCCTTTCTGGCAGTTTTCGACCAGGAGAAGGAAGATTATTCCCTCACTGTCACATCAGCAGGCCTTGACCAGCCGTTCAAGATTCTGAAACAGTATCAGAAGGCCGTAGGTTCCAAGGTGGAAGTCAAGACACGTGACGGAAGAAAACTCACCGGCACGCTCGTCTCGGCTGACGAAAACGGCTTCGTGCTCTCCTATGAAGTCAAGGAAGCGGTTCCGGGCAAAAAGAAGAAAGAAATGGTAAAACACGAGGACACTTTCGCCTACGACGAAATCAACTCAGTTGTACCTCATATAGATTTTGACTAGAAAATATAAAAATTATAACCATTATGGAAGGAGAAAAAATAGACCTCAAATCAGCTTTCGCGCTTTTCAAAGACGAGAAGCACATTGACCGTCCGGTCATGATGGGCGTTTTGAAGGATGTTTTCATGACACAGCTCGCCAAGACATTCGGCTCAGCTGACAATTTCGACGTCATCATCAATGTCGATAAAGGCGACTGCGAAATCTATCAGAATCTGGAAGTCGTAGAGACCGTAGAAAATCCGAACACCCAGATTTCCATCAAGGAAGTGAACAGGGACGGAGACGACTACGAACTCGGCGAGACATTCACCAGAAAGGTGGAACTCAAGGACTTCGGCAGACGAGGCATCCTCAATATCAGACAGAACCTTCAGGGAAGGATCATGGATATCGAGAAAGCCAACCTCTACAACAAGTACACCGACAAGATCGGCGAGATCTTCACAGGTGAGATCTACCAGACATGGGCAAAAGAGGTCCTCATCCTCGACGAAGACGGAAACGAGCTCAGACTGCCTAAGTCAGAGCAGATTCCGGGTGAGCATTTCAAGAAGAACGACACTGTCCGCGCCATCATCAAGAGCGTGGAGATGAAGAACAACACCACTCCTTACATTGTTCTTTCCAGAACATCAGACGAATTCCTCAAGAAACTCTTCGAGCAGGAAGTTCCTGAGATTTATGACGGACTCATCACTATAAAGAAAGTAGTCCGCATCCCTGGCGAAAGAGCCAAGGTGGCAGTAGAATCATACGATGACAGAATCGATCCTATCGGAGCCTGCATCGGTGTCAAGGGATCACGTATCATAGGCATCGTACGCGAACTCCGCAACGAGAACATTGACGTTCTCCAGTGGACAAGCAACACACAGCTCCTCATTCAGAGAGCGCTCAATCCTGCCAAGATATCTTCTATCGACATGGGCAAGGAAGAGACAGACAAAATCAAGGTGTTCATGCTTCCTGACGAAGTCAAGAAGGGTATCGGAAAAGGCGGTTGCAACATCAAGCTTGCAAGCATGCTCGTAGGCAGGGAGATCGAAGTTTGGAGAGAGATTCCTAAGGAAGAAGGAGAAGAGGAGGGAGATGACGAGGACGTACTCCTCAGCGAGTTCAGCAATGAAATCGATCCTTGGGTCATCGAAAGGCTCCAGTCGATCGGCTGCGACACAGCCAAGAGTGTTCTGGCATTGGATCCGGCAGACATCGCAAAGCGTGCAGACCTTGAAGATGAGACCGTTGCCGATGTTGTGAACATTCTCCGCGCAGAATTCGAAGAGGAATAGAAACAATGGCCGGCGACCGGGAGAATTCCTGAACCGGCCACAGTTTGCGGCACAAAATAGAGTATAGTATTAATTTTAAAGGGGTTTTTATGGCAGAAATCAGACTAAACAGGCTAACAAAGCAATTCAATATCGGACTTCAGACTCTCGTTGATTTCCTCAACGGGAAAGGTGCAGAGTTGGAAATGAATCCTAATGCAAAAGTTTCGGACAAATTCCTTCCGGACCTCGAAAAAGCTTTCGGCAGCGACGCCAAGGCAAAAGAGGACTCAGACAAAGTCCAGATCAAGTTAAAGGAGATCATTGAAAAAGGATCGAAGAAAAAAGAAGAAGAGGAAGAAGAGCCGGCAAGTGGAAACACTGTCATAATCAGAGGCGCGGCCGGAAACCGATTCCCTAAACAGGAAGAAGAGGTGAACGTTCCAGAGGAGCCAGTCAAGGAAGAAAAACCTGAAGCCGGATCTGAGAAAGTCACCGTAAAAGAACCTGAGACAAAGGAACCGGAAGTCAAAGTACCTGAGGTGAAGACACCTGAGGTGGCGGAGCCTGCCGTGAAAGAACCTGAGGTGAAACCTGAAGCAAAAATCGAGGCTGCACCTGTCCCTGTTGCCGCAGAGCCAAAAAAAGAAGAACAAACAAACAATATGAAAGTCGAGACGGCAACACCTTCTCAAGAACCGTCAAAAGAGGTTAAGACGGCTCCTGTCAATGTTGCAGAACCATCCGTACAAACCCCTTCGGAGCAGGTTCCAAATCCATCTGTCAAGAAATCTGATATGAAAAAGAGCGACAGAAACCTCAATCAGAAAGAATTCAATCCGAAGGCGGACAAAGCCAAGATCAAGGCCGAGCACAAACTCCAGAAAGCCGCATCCAGCACAGAGGATGAAAGCAGTTCCGTAACAGGCGGCCTCAAGATTGTCGGCAAAGTGGACCTTTCACAGTTCGACAAGAAGCCGAGCAACAAGAAGAGAGAGCGCATTTCCAAGGGAGGCAGCCAGAAAGTCGATGTCAATAAGATCGACGCTGAAGAGAAAGGCGGAAAAGACTCCAAGAAGAACCGCAACGGCAACAACAATAACAACGGAGGCGGAAACAATAACGGAAAGAAAGATTTCCGTGGCGGAAAAGACCAGCAGGGCGGTGGAAAGAACAACCGCAGGAAGGACCGCAACAACGACCGTTTCAAGCCGGCCATGACTGAGGCCGAGCAGGAGGAGATGCAGAAGGAAATCCAGAAGCAGGTGAAAGAGACCTACGCCAGGATGAACGACAGCAAGAGCAAGAACAATTTCGGAGCAAAGCACAGAAAGGAGAAGAGAGAGCTCGCATCCCAGAAACTTCAGGAGGAGATGGCTCAGGAGGCAGCAGAGAAGAAGATTCTCAAAGTCACCGAGTTCGTTACTGTCAATGACCTTGCAACATTGATGAACAACACTCCTGTAAACAAAGTCATCGAGGCATGTTTCAGTCTCGGTCTCATGGTGTCAATCAACCAGAGACTTGACGCAGAGGCACTTGTGCTTGTTGCAGAGGAGTTCGGATACAAAGTAGAGTTCGTGACCGCGGATATCCAGAATGAGATAAACCAGGACACTGAGGAGCCTGAGAACGAGGCGGATCTCGTGACAAGACCTCCTATCATCACAGTGATGGGACACGTTGACCACGGTAAGACATCCCTCCTCGACTACATCAGACAGACCAATGTCATCGCAGGTGAGGCCGGAGGTATCACACAGCACATCGGTGCATACAACGTGGTACTCCATGACGGACGCAAGATCACCTTCCTCGACACCCCTGGACATGAGGCCTTCACAGCCATGCGTGCACGTGGTGCCCAGCTGACCGACCTCGCGATCATCATCATCGCAGCCGATGACGCGGTCATGCCACAGACAGTCGAGGCCATAAACCACGCACAGGCGGCAGGCGTTCCTATGGTGTTCGCCATCAACAAGATAGACAAGCCGGGTGCACAGCCTGAGAAGATTCGCCAGCAGCTCGCGCAGATGAACATCCTCGTCGAGGACTGGGGCGGCAAATATCAATGCCAGGAGATTTCAGCCAAGAAGGGTCTCAATGTCGATAAGCTTCTCGAGAAAGTCCTTCTCGAAACCGACCTCATGGACCTCAAGGCCAACCCTAAGAAACTCGGAGTCGGCACAGTCATCGAGTCCTCACTCGACAAGGGCCGCGGATATCTCGCGACAATCCTTGTCCAGGACGGAACAGTACATACCGGAGACATGGTTCTCAGCGGATGCTACTACGGACGTGTAAAAGCCATGTTCAACGAGCGTGGCCAGAAAGTCGAGACGGCAGGTCCTTCCACCCCTGTTTCAATTCTCGGTCTCAACGGAGCACCTAGCGCCGGTGACAAGTTCAATATCATGAACGACGAGAAAGAGGCCAAGGCCATCGCTAACAAGCGTGAGCAGCTCATCCGAATCCAGGGCATCAAGACCCAGAAGCATATGACCCTCGAAGAAATCGGTCGCCGTATCGCCATCGGTAACTTCAAGGAACTCAATATCATCGTCAAGGGTGACGTGGACGGTTCGGTAGAGGCACTCTCAGATTCATTGATCAAACTCTCTACAGAAGAGGTTCGTGTCAATGTCATCCACAAGTCGGTGGGTGCAATCTCCGAGTCCGATGTCATGCTGGCAACCGCATCCGATGCGATTATCATCGGATTCCAGGTACGTCCTTCATCTGACGCAAGAAACCTGGCAGAGAAAGAGGGTATCGAAATCCGTCTCTACTCTATCATCTATGACGCCATCAATGAAGTCACGGACGGTATCGAGGGTATGCTCGAGCCTGAGAAGAAAGAGGAAGTCACAGCTACCGCAGAGGTTAAGCAGACCTTCCACATCTCCAAGGTCGGAACCATCGCCGGCTGTCTCATCAAGGACGGCAAGATGCTGGCAAAGAGCAAGGTACGTCTTATCCGCGACGGCATCGTAGTCTATACCGGAGAGCTTTCATCTCTCAAGCGCGGCAAGGATGACGCCAAGGAAGTACTCGCAGGAATGGAGTGCGGTATCGGCATTGACAAGTACAATGACGTAAAACCTGGCGACATCATCGAGGCATTCCAGATTGTGGAAATCAAGAGGACTCTGTAAAAACAATTCATATAATCAAAACGAGGCTGGTTCATAATCGAATCAGCCTCATTTGTTTATATCCAGTTATTTTACAAACGGAAGCAAATATAATGAATTCCCGGTCACTCAACTTATGAGAAAACAGAAAATTACCTCAACAGCGAATATGGAGAACAACCGAGTACAGACGCAAGATTCAGCACGGCTTCAGACTCGGCCTTGGAAATGTCCTGCTTGTTCTGCTCATAGGCACGTATCATCCGCAAAGACACTCCTGAACGCTCCGACAGTTCCTGCTGCGTAAATCCTGCCGACTTCCGCTGCCGCTTCAATGAGGATATACCCGTCTCGGATGCAGCCATGATTTTCAATGCAGAAGCAACAAACTTGCTGAGGTCCGCCTCATGAAATGCAGGATACATACGGATGACACGACGTTCATCCATTCCTCTTTTCTTCAATGCTTCAAATGACATTCCCGTAAACCATTGAAGATAAGCAAGTGCCCAGCCGGTCCAAAAAATAACAGAACGATCTTCAAGCACATAGTCGAACCTGTCAAAACGTCCGCCGGTACTTTCAATAATACTTTGGGCCAGATCAATGCCGGACATTCCCACAAGAAATCGCGGATTTCCGTTCTCAAAATGACGTATAACCCTTCCGGCAAGCATCCGGTCATAGAACTCGCTGATACCCCCGGCACATGACATGGCTCCATAATCCAGAGCCACGGCAAGATTGCGCATAGCATCTTCCAAATACAACTTATCGTAGGCGCGAATCATCATTTTTCCAGTTATTTCTCACAATATCTATAACATATATGCCATTCAAAGTCGATTCTCCCCTTTCTTTTCTGAAAGACTCCCGGGCGGTCCTGTCCCGAGCAAATTTTTTCGGATAATATGTCTGATTGTCAGCGAGAACAGATTTCGAATACATTAGATGCCGAAAAGCCTGTTCGCTTTTAAGAACAACTTGTTCTCCAAGTTTCCCAAGCCTCATGGCCCTTCCCAATTGCTCCAGTGAAATAGTATTGTTCAGGAAAGCTGAAGCAAATGAAAAGTAGGAATCATCTGCCCTGTATCCACGTATCACATCCACATTCTTACAATCCGGAAGGAACTCAGAAAGGATATAATCTTTTGCGGCAAAAGGAAGTCCCTGTTCGATAACGAAAGTTCTGTTTTCCAGGAGAATCGCAAGCCAGTTGAGTATATGAAACTGATTATCGGACAAGTTCAATATGCTCAATCCATCCGTTTCCAGCTCATACTCATTGGCAAACCCGTCCCGGTTTTCAGCACAGGCCCACTCCTTGGCCAATTCAATATGCTCTGTACAATAAAAGCCAAGTCCGTAATCATTTCTCGTATTTCCGAACCCGAATTCAGGTCTCTCTATGATATTGACAGAACCATGATATAATTTCATCTTCATAAAAACTCACGTTATAACGTCACTTTTCGCAAATATAATGAATCATCAAAAGAATGTCAATAGTTTTAGAGAGAAGACGATGCTGACTCTTACCTTTTCATCGACTTGTTTTGACGCGCCCGGCCGGCGGTGAGGCCGCCGGATACTATTCCGTTCTTGGAGCTATGCTTCTAAGCCGGGCCTCCAGGACTTTGGCCAGCCTGGCATGTCCCTCATCAGAAGGATGAAGTTTGTCAGTGTCATGAGGGAAATAATCCGCCTGCTCACTCATGGTCGGAAGAAGACCGGAAATTGCGTTCAGGTCAATGACAGGAACCGACCATATATTGCCGGCCTCCTTAATGGCCTGAATGTAGGCATCCACGTACTCTCCGCAGCTGTTAGTGTAATTCTCATCAGGCTGCACATTGTTTTCAGCAAAATTCGCATAACCGCGATGAAGAGGAGTCATCAGAATTATCTGCTTGCGCGGGAACATCTTCTTCAGCAGCTCCATTGCAATATTGATGCGTCCCTTGAATGTGGAATTGTCGAAAACCAATGTCCTGTGCCGTCTGGTTTTCATTGACCTCATCTCTCCGGCGGCAGCCTCCACCTGGACGGTCTCCTCATGGTACCACTCACCGACATTGACACCGGCATTGAAATCATTCGTTCCCATCAGGATGAGAATCGCGTCGAAATCATGACCATGCTCCTTTTCCAGACGGCCCGCCTGAACAGGAATCCTGTCCCATTGGCGCCCGTTTTCCGCGTAAGAATATGGGATGATGCCGATATCACGGCTCATGTACCAGTAATACTTTTCATTCCCGTTGTTCGCATTGCTGTCCGAAATGGAATCGCCGAATATGGCGACCCTGGCGCCGTTCCACGGGTGCTCACTCTGAGCCTTCATATGGATTCCTGCAAACAGGAGCAAGACCAGCATTGTCAATGTCCTAAGAATTTGTCTTCTGTTCATTTTATGCATCATTTATGAAGCAAATATAATGAATTCTCCCCTCTGATGCTCAAAAACTTTAAGGCAAACGCTCAATGCGGCCGACGTTGTCGGTGTAAACGTCTTTGCGGTCATCTGGGCCTGTGGTGGAGAAGGTCACATTGTCTAGGATGACCTCGCCCACATTGCGGAAATTATCCAACAAACCGGGCCACACCCGCGGCCTACGAAAAAAGCGTTTCAAAACTCTCGTTTCAAAACGCCCTCGTGTTGAGATACCACGACTCGAACGTGGACTAAGTGAACCAAAATCACTTGTGCTGCCATTACACCATACCTCAATTCAACTCGGCAAAGATAGGATTATTTTCCTTTATCACCAAACGTATTTCCCGCCATGCGGACAAAATCCACATATCTTTCACCTGCAAAGCCCTTTTTCCCGACCTTGACAGTCATCGGAAGCAACTGCAGGTCGAACGAATCCAGAACACTTTCCAACGGAGAAACTCCCCTGCGGACAGCCGAATCATTATAAAGAGAAACGAACAGCACCCTCATTTTCCGATCCGCCGACATGAGTTTTGTCAATGCTGCAAGAGACTCCCTGCAATGCTGGCACTTGGTATCGAAAAAGAAAATGAATGTATCCGACGGCAGGCGGCGGAGATTCCAGACACGGGACCTTGCATTGACCTTAACCTCTTCTGACAGAAGCCCTGAGGCCTTCAGGATAGAATCCGGCACTCCGCCTGAAGCCAAAGTGCCATATACTTTCAATGCCGGCAGAACGGACCCCGGCATTGACCTAGACAGAAGGTCCGACATCGTCTTGGCGTAGCCGATGACATTGACAGTATCTGCCGGGGTATCCCAGATGTCCGGGCGCGACAAGATATACTTGTCAATGAGATACTTGTCGGCTTCCTTGTATCTGCCGTCATATTTATCTGACATCCAGTAGAATACGTCACCGATAGTCTCTTTGAAAGCAGCAACGTCAGGCAGAGACTGAGAGGCAATCCTGTCCGTCAAGGCATTCACATCATCCACCTTGAAATCATCTCCCAGACTGCCGAAAATCCTGTCAAGCAAAGCATTCGATTCATCACTTCCGTACTCATAATCATCTGAAGCATAAATATTTGCCAGCATTGATCCGAGAGCCGGAACATCCAGACGACGACCGAGAATGACATTGTCCTTACCTATCAGGAACATCTGCGGGGTCTTAAGTACGCCGTACTTGAGCTGGAAATCCGACTTCACTTCAGGGTCCCAGAGATGATGGACGTCCACCATAGGCGACTTGATATCCATACGCTTGTCCCGGTACTCTCGCCACGAAAGACTGTCAGCCCCGGCATAGACCGCATAAAGCTCCAGCGGATGCTTTGATAATGAGAGACTTGTGCACAACATGACCGAAGTCACGAGGCAGTCCGGACAGCCGGTGTCATAGAAATAAAGTATGCTGTAACGCTTGGACGGAGCGCCGAAAAGAGTCAATGAATCGCCGCGGGAATCCTCCATTTTCAATGCCGGAGCACGTTCGCCGATGAGGGAACTCCTGTTGAAATCCGCAAAAATCCGCGCATTCATAAGGTCAATGTCAGTTTTCATCTTGACCTTTCCGGAAAAGAACCATTTGTCTGCGATGTCTATAGCAACCGCCTCGGCACCCATCACCGGAGACGACATGTAATCTGCATATAGTTTCAACGCAACATGCTGACGCACAATGGAATCCGTGCAGCTTTCAATGATAGCCGCGCAATCCTGCTTCTGGTCTTCCGGCCTGATTGACTCAAGCGCACGGACATATTCATCCAGCTTCGCGTCTAGAGCCTTCAGAGCAGATGAATCCACATGCTGCGCACCCGAAGTTATGCAGGTCAATGCCAGTGCAACGGCCAGTAGCATTATCTTAAAGTATCTCATGACGCTCATATAAATTACAGATTATCATTGACGTGAACTCGCGCCGAAGGCGGAACAAGTCATTGACATTGACCTGATTCCGACAGTGGCATTGACCTTGCCCTAGGCCTTTGCGGCCGGCAGGATGACGCCTTCCGGCAGGAAAAGCGAGGTGTTGCCGTGGTGCTTCAGGATGTCACGCACCGCTGACGATGAGATGTGCGCAAACTCCTGAGCTGTAGGGATTATGATGGTCTCAATGTCAGGTGCGAGCCTTCTGTTGGCGTCGGCTATTGACCTTTCTGTCTCGAAGTCGATCATGTTTCTTACGCCACGGACGATGTGGCGGATTCCGAGTTCGTGACAGGTATCGATGGTGAGGTTGTCATACTTTATGATGCTTACCCCGTCAAGGCCCTTAACTGCCTGACTGATAATATCTATGCGCTGGTCCATATCGAAGAATCCGCGCTTGTCCTGATTTATGCCGACGGCCACGATGACCTCGTCAAACATTGTCAGGGCACGTTTCAGAATATTCAGATGACCTGCTGTAAATGGATCAAATGATCCCGGAAACAAAGCTTTTGTCATACGTTTACAAACTATATCTGCCAGTCTATCGGGGACTTGCCCTCAGACATGAGAATTTCATTGGTTTTGGAAAAATGACGGCAGCCGAAAAAGGCGCCGCGAGCAAGTGGCGACGGATGGGCCGCCTCCAGAACATGGTGTTTGGAAGTGTCTATCAATGCCTTTTTGCTCCTTGCGAAATTGCCCCAGAGAAGGAAGACCACTCCGTCGCAATGCTGTGATATATAACTGATTACAGCATCGGTAAACTGCTGCCATCCGATAGCGCTGTGAGATGTAGGTTCACCGGCACGGACAGTCAGGACGGCATTGAGAAGAAGTACTCCCTGATCCGCCCATTTGCGCAAGTCAGGGCATCCGCTCATCTTTATCCCGAGGTCGGACTCTATCTCCTTGAAGATGTTTTTCAGGGACGGAGGGGCCGGGACATCAGCCGGAACGGAAAATGACAAGCCCATGGCCTGTCCTGCCCCGTGGTAGGGATCCTGCCCCAGGATGACGACCTTGACCTTGTCAACAGGTGTAAGCTCGAAGGCCTTGAATATCTCTCCTCCCGGAGGAAATATCTGCCGGCCTTCAGCCTTTTCTTTATGAAGATACTGTACCAGAGACGTGAAGTACGGTTTTGCGAACTCGTCCTTCAGCGCCTCTTTCCAGCTCTGTTCTATTCTGACGTCCATTACGCGAATATGAATCTGACGACATCCTCGATGTTGTTCACATACTGGAATGTCATGCCTTTTATGTACTTCTCATTGATATCCTCGATATCCTTTCTGTTGTCCTCGGAAATCACGATAGTATCCACGCCGGCTCTCTTGGCTGCAAGAATCTTCTCCTTGATACCGCCGACAGGCAGGACTCTTCCGCGGAGCGTCATCTCGCCGGTCATCGCAATACCCTTTCTGACAGCGACTCCCTTGAGTGCGGACAGCATTGAGCTCACGAGTGTTATGCCGGCTGACGGACCATCCTTCGGGGTCGCGCCTTCCGGAACATGCACGTGGATGTCTTTCTCGGCGAACTCTTTGGCGGTCATTCCTGCCATGTCAGGATGGGCCTTGATGTACTGGTATGCAATAGTTGCAGACTCTTTCATCACGTTTCCAAGATTACCGGTCATGCTGAGCGCACCTTTTCCTTCGCTGACTGAACTTTCGACGAAGAGGATTTCGCCTCCCATCTGTGTCCATGCAAGGCCTGTCACCACGCCGACTCCCTCATTTCCATTCTGTTTGTCATGGAAAGCCGTCGGCAGTCCGAGATATTCCTTGAGGTTTTCCTTCTTGATTACAGAAGGATAGTCCTCGCCCATGGCTATCTTCTTGGCCGTAACGCGGGCAATCTTCGCAATCTGCTTTTCAAGGCCGCGGACACCGGATTCGCGGGTGTACTGGTCAATGATTTCAGCCATGGCAGCCTTGTCGATCTTCAGGTCCTTCTTGCCGATGCCGTGCTCCTCGAGTTCCTTCGGAACAAGGAATTTCTTGGCGATTTCCATCTTTTCCTCTGCAAGATATCCGGTAACATTGATAAGTTCCATTCTGTCGAGCAGGGCCGGCTGGATGGTCGAAATGTCATTGGCAGTGGTTATGAACAGCACGTGCGAGAGGTCGTAATCGACGTCCAGATAGTTATCGTGGAATGTGACATTCTGCTCTGGGTCAAGTACTTCGAGGAGAGCCGATGACGGGTCGCCCTTGAAATCGCTGCTGAGTTTGTCTATCTCGTCCAGGACCATGACAGGGTTTGATGTCTTGGCCTTGGCGATGCCGTTGATGACACGGCCCGGCAATGCGCCGATGTATGTCTTACGGTGTCCTCTTATTTCCGCCTCGTCATGCATACCGCCCAATGCGATACGGACGTATTTCCTGCCTATTGCCTTGGCGATGGACTTTCCGAGGCTGGTCTTTCCTACTCCCGGAGGGCCGTAGAGGCAGAGAATCGGGGATTTCATGTCGCCCCTGAGTTTCAAGACGGCAAGGTACTCGATGATTCTCTCCTTGACTTTTTCCAGTCCGTAGTGGTCCTCGTCCAGAACCTTCTGGGCGTGCTTGAGGTCAAGGTTATCCTTGGACATGTCGTTCCATGGAAGGTCCAACATGAATTTCACGTAGTTGTACTGGATGCTGTAGTCCGGAGATGACGGATTATACTTCTCGAGCTTGGCGATTTCCTTCTCAAAAATCTCCTTCACTTCCGCAGAGCAATTCTTCTTGGCTGCCTCGGCACGGAGTTTTTCTATCTCCTCATCCCCGTCCATACCGAGTTCCTCCTGAATGGTACGGAGCTGGTTGTTAAGGTAATACTCCCTCTGCTGCTGGTCGATTTCGTTCTTGACCTTGGAATTGATTTCCTGCTTGATTTTCAAGAGTTCGACCTGGGTGTCCAAGACATTGAGCAGCTGCATTGCCCTTGTCTTCATGTCCTCGTACTTGAGCAGTGTGACCTTGTCGTGGAAGTTTTCCACTTCGATGGTGGTGGCAATGAAGTTCACGAGGAAGTCGAAGTCCTCGATGTTTTTCAATGCCGTCACTGCCTCCTTAGGTGCGAGTGAGGATGACCTGAGAATGGCTACCGACTTCTCTTTCAAGGAGTCAGCTATGATTTTCACGTCATTCTGGGACATGTCAGCGCTGATGTCCTCGAGATACTGGACGTTTGCGCGCAAATACGGGTTCTCGGAGAGGATTTCTCCCAGTTCAAACCTTTTCAGGCCCTGTAGCACAGCTGAAATGGTGCCGTCAGGCATTTCGAAGGTCTTGATGATTCTGGCGACGGTTCCGAACGGAAACAGGTCCTCGGCTCCCGGATCCTCCACAGCTACATCATTCTGCGGAACTGCACCGATGAAGGAGTTGCTCTTCTGTGCATCCGTGATGAGTTTTATGGATTTTTCCCTGCCTATCGTTATAGGATAGATGGCGCCCGGAAAGATGACCGCGTTCCTCAGCGCAAGAAGCGGCAAGGAGTCAGGAAGTTCGGTCTCCTCGAATTTGGATGAGACGTCACCTGCCATAACCGGTATGATGCTGACTTCGGCACCTTCTGGAGCCATGATATCCGAAAATTTATCTGTCATAATATACTATGTGTTTTCTTTATAAATAAGTCATGATTCCCCCTTCTGACAATTTGTCATGCAGAAGAATACAAAATGAACCATATTATATATAAGTCAATCTCTATGCCAGAGCCGGTGTCCGGTGCCGTCCGGTGTCCGAAATGGCACATAATCTTGCAAATCTGCACAATAAAAATGTAAAAACGAAATTTTTGACGATATGCTCCGAGATTCCGCAATATCGGGAGTTTACCGTTTTAGAACCATGATTTTTATCGTAATTGTTTGTAAATAAAAAAAATAACCTTATCTTTGTCACCCAATTTGCAAATAAAGATACAGTAATATTTAATATCAGTTGTTATGACAAAAGCAGAGATCGTTAACGAGGTTGCCAAGTCAACCGGATTAGAGAAAACAACAGTGCAGACTGTTGTCGAGGCTTTCATGGAAACTGTAAAGGCTTCACTCGTCAGAGAAGAGCCTGTTTATCTTCGTGGATTCGGTAGCTTCATCATCAAGCACAGAGCTGAGAAAGCTGCCCGCAACATCACAAAGAACACGACCATGACAATCCCGGCACACAACATTCCGGCTTTCAAACCGGCTAAGGTCTTCACAAGTGCTGTTAAGAAATAAATTTTAAATTTTTCAAACTATGCCAAGCGGTAAAAAGAGAAAAAGACATAAGATGGCAACGCACAAGCGTAAAAAGCGCTTGCGCAAGAACAGACATAAGAAGAAGTAATTTTTCAGTGTCTGCCATTTTAGCAGTCTGCTAGAAGAGAGAGGCTGACCGGTAGTCCGGACGGCCTCTTTAGTTTTTATTTTGTGAAAAGGCTTGCCTTTTCGACTGTCGTTGCGGCCAGTACCGCAATGTATTGCTTTACTAATAAATATTGATTTATCCTGATGGAATCTGAAAAAGAATCAGTCAAAGACTTGATTGTAGATGTCGGCGCTGATGAGGTAAGGATTGCATTGATGGAGAACCATCGTCTCATCGAACTGAACAAGGAGTCCAGCAAGGGGCACAGTTTCACGGTCGGGGATGTCTTCCTCGGCAAGGTGAAGAAGATTATGCCTGCGCTCAACGCTGCCTTTGTGGATATCGGAGACGAGAAGGAAGCTTTCATCCATTATCTGGATCTCGGTTTCTATTTCACCGCGTTTGACGAGTTCGTCCGCAAGACTAATACGAATACCGATGCCGGCGAGTTGTTTTCGGGCATTCAGCTTGGACCTATTCTTGAGAAAGAGGGTCAGATCGAGAACATTCTCAAGCCGGGACAGATGGTAATTGTCCAGATTGTGAAGGAGCCTATCTCCACCAAAGGTTCCAGACTTACGGCCGAGATTTCATTGGCAGGACGCAATATTGTACTCCTCCCTTTCGCGAAGAAAGTGAGCATATCCCAGAAGATCTCTTCAAAGGAAGAGAAGAAAAGACTTGAAACATTGGTCAGGAGCATTCTTCCCCAGAATTATGGCGCGATTATCAGGACCGCCGCCGAAGGTAAAAATGCAGCGATTCTTGTATCCGAGCTTAAATCATTGATAAGCAAATGGGAAGGTTCCTGGTCAAAATTGTCGAAAAACAAGAGTATCCAGCCGCTCTTTTCAGAGTACAGCAAGACCACGACAATATTGAGAGATTTGTTCAATGACAGTTTCTCCAATGTGTATGTCAATGACACTAAGGAGTTCGAGGAAATCAGAAAGTACATTTCCCAGATTTCGCCGGACAAGGAGAAGATCGTAAAGTTCTATGATGACAAGGAGCCTATCTTCGACCATTTCGAAGTTACCAGGCAGATCAAGAGTTCTTTCGGTAAAGTGGTTCCCATTAAACAGGGGGCATATCTTGTTATAGAATCGACAGAGGCGCTTAACGTGGTGGATGTCAACAGTGGTATCAGGGCCAAGACCAATGACCAGGAAGAGAATACCTACGAGGTGAACCGCTACGCCGCAGAGGAAATTGCGAGACAGCTGAGACTCAGAGATATGGGCGGAATTGTGATTGTGGACTTCATTGACATGGAGAATCAGGAACACAAGAACGGGCTGTTCAAATACATGACTGAGCTTATGCAGGATGACAGGGCCAAGCACAATGTGCTCCCTCTCACGAAGTTCGGTCTGATGCAGATAACGAGGCAGAGGATTCGTCCTGTGACTGAAATCAATACGACTGAGGTTTGTCCGGTTTGTCACGGCACGGGTAAGATTGCTCCGAGTCTTGTTATCGATGAAGATATTGAGCGCAAGATTTCCTTCTACGCAACAGAGAACGATGTAAAGTCTTTCATTCTCAAGACAGGACCAATTCTGGGTGCTTATATTTCCAGGGGATTCAATTCTTTCCTCAGGAAGTGGAGAAGAAAGTACAAGTGCAAGATCAAGCACGAGGAAGTCCAGGACTTCAGCGTTTTGCAGTATGAATTCTACAATGAGAACGGAGATAAGCTGGACAGCTGACTCCAGACAAAGGTTTACACGAAGAGCCCGGCCGGCATGGCAAGGCTCTTCGTTTGGTTTTGTTTGTCAGATGACTGGGGAGATTGTCTGAAAAGTGAAACATTCCTCAGTGAGAATCGAGAATCCGCTTCTGGCCTTGCATAGGGGTACGAGATATTTCAGTCTCGCGATGACTTTTCGGACAGTCTGGGGGGCTCTGATTGAGTTCGGATTGGACTCGGGTAAGCGTCACCGCGAAGATACAGGCCCTCCAAGGTCGCCTATCTGTCCACGAAGTTGACTCGTGATGCTTTTTCGGAAGCGTCCTGCCAGATAGGGGTCGGCAGATTTACGTTTTATAATTACTTGATAGTCGAGTGGTTCTGAACTTCCAATCTGCCGACACCTCCGGGCGTGATTCGACCTGAAAATAAAGTAAGTAGATACTGATAGCGCGTCAATACGTAAAGTCGGAGATGCTTACCCGTTTTGCGGGACGGTGCCACACGGTCACTCGTAACACATTGATAATCAATGCTTCCAAAATCTATAATCCACCGACACCTCCGGGCGTGATTCGAGCTGAAAATTAAGTAAGTAGATACTGATAGCGTGTCAATACGTAAAGCCGGAGACGCTTACCCGTTTTGCGGGACGGTGCCACACGGTCGCTCGTAACACATTGATAATCAGATACTATTTATTTTAAGCGTGGATTTGCGGGCTTTTTTTGGCCGGAAATCCACATAGCGATTTGTAACTATTTGTGTGATAGAATTTTATGATTGAGAGCGTGGCGTCGTCCCGACACGGAAAGTAAGCGTCTCCGGAGTTACGTATTGCAACATAAACCCCGAAAGCTATTTGTCT
>ERZ1026901.457-NODE-457-length-33507-cov-6.791193_pt1 | contig 33507 bp, 51 predicted proteins | sample MGYA00380179_ERZ1026901 | MGnify/ENA primary metagenome ERZ1026901 (study PRJEB33269, sample SAMEA4719815) | human gut metagenome | biome: human-associated habitat; feature: organic feature; material: feces | place: Cameroon | collected 2013-10 ... | reverse complement strand
AGCAGGAAACGACACGTGCAAAGCTTTGCGCACGCGGGCGTATCATGAAGCTACCAAACGAGTCAGGATGTCTGCTTTCGGGCGCGGGAGGGAATTTTAAATAACAGACTATGATAGTAGAAGAACAGGGGATTGGTTTTCGGACAGGGGTTCGATTCCCCTCAGGTCCACGACAAAAGCCGCGTATTTACGCGGCTTTTTAGTTTTTGTGTTGCATTTCGTGTTGCATATTTAGCAGGGCTTTGTACCAGCCGTTTGGATCCGCTTCTCGAAGTGCATTTATAATCTCAATGGCGGACTTCTCTTTTTCTGAAGCACTTCCATCCAGAAGCGAGTCAAAATAATTGTCTATGGTCTCATCGACCTTTTCCCGTTCCTCCGAAAATGTATGAGTGTATACGTTTTTCATGACCCGATCAGAAGACCATCCGCCGCGTTCCTGCGCATATTTATCCGGGATCCGGAGCATTGCCATTACAGATGCATTAAGGTGCCGCAGATCGTGGAATGTCATGTGAGGTAGGTCATGCTGCTTTAAAAGAGATACCCAACGCATGTAAATTGCATGTCCGCTCAGGGTGATCAAAGGATCATCTGGTTTCTTCCCAGAGATATTCTTGTCGATCAATGCCTGAATATAATTCGGGATGTGATGCTTACGCAGACGGGCTTCCGCTTTACCGCTTTCCTTTACCGTTGGAGTCTGTCCGATGTCAACGATAACACGGTCCAGGGTAATGTACCCGTTAGAGATATCTCGAACACGGATTCCACGGATCTCAGACATAGAGTAGCTGAGCCAGCAGGCCAGGAGACATGGCAGCTCGATTTCCGTATCTTTAATGATTTCCAGCACAGTTTTTGCAGGAATAAGGTTTTTAACTTTCTTAGGTATCTTAGGCAGCCTTACATCATAGTTATCGTTCGGATAAAAATAGTTTATAACACTTCGTATGTAGCTGTAAGTGTTTCGAACAGTCTTGGGCGAAATAGGTGCTTTCGTTTTTGTTGAACGTTTTGAGGGGCGCTTCGTATCGTCATCAACAGCTTTCTGTAAGTCCTCTGTGGTGATGTCTTTCAGCTTCTTTTCCATCAGGAAAGCATAGGAGTCATATTGTTCTTTTGAATATCCCTGGACGGTGGTACCTGAGAGCGATGGACCGATGGCTTCTACGTACTTCTTCATTGCATCTTTCAGCAAAATGTTTCCGTTTTTTTGACGTTTCCGGCTGACATTGGTGTCGCGATCCTGTTGAAATTCGGCGGCCTGACGCTCAGCATCCGCTTTCCCGCGTCTTGATGGGTCATCGCTGGTAAATGATTCATAAATTCGTTTATCCTTCCATGTACCTGATTTTGCGTCGAATGTACGCTCAGTGTGACTGTACACCAGACACCTCCAGGAGCCGGAGGGAAGCTTTTTTGCGGTAGCCATGATCAATTCTCCTTTCCATGTTGCGACGTCGCAACGGCCCGATTTTGGGTATAAAAAGAACACCCCTTGCCAGGGTGCTCGGAAAATGATATAATTCAGGTGTTCTAAGTCTGATTTATATCTTCCGGAGCATCCGGCAAGAGAAAATCTATGTGAAGCCGTTTGGTGTGCCAACACCGGGCGGTTTTGCATTTTTATAGAAAATAAACAAAAAAAATTGAAAACAGTTCTAATTTTCTTAACTTGACAATAATTTAATATTATGATATCATCATCACGATAAGTCACTTAAGTGACTGGTAATGAAAATTATGACATAATTAATGTCAAAACAATTTATGAGGAAGAAAGCTAGCGATGTTTCTGGTGGATATCAGGAAAGAGTTCGTTAGCTTTTTTCTACATAGTTTTCAATGTAATCTAAGTACATTACACATCTTTTGAAACAAGTCGAGGCGATCTTGGATCCGGACACTTCCTCAAAAAGAAGCTTACATTCTGAACGAATTTCGTCGGGGCTAAAAAGGGATATATTTTTTAGCAGAACACCAGCCTTTTTGTCAAAAGTTGTTTGTAAACTCATAACATTATGTAAATCACTTGTAGAGCTGAGCTGTGGAATTGCATTAATAGCCTTTAATTGAGATTTTGAAATAATTTTATCAATGCTTTTGTGCTCCTCAATGTATTTAATTAGCTTATTGTCTTCAGGAATAGGGACGTTGCATCCTTTCACATATTTGAAAACTGGGATCAACAGTGTAGATGAGATCGACTTAAAACGGTCTAAACACATTCGTTCTGGATCCAATTGTTTGTTGTTGTATAGAATATCTTCAATAACAGTCTCAACTTCAATAATTCCATAACCAATTTTATTCAAAATATTATCTCTATAACCAATTGCAATTGCTAAAGGTTTTGAGGAAATATCAATATTATCTAAATCATCAAGTCCAACGATAATAGATTCTGCTTTATCAGAAGCAGCACTTGCGTCAACAATTCGCTTTACAATTTTTTTTGTGGCACGTATTCTTGAAGCAGCAATTCCCGGAACAATTTTATTAAGCTTATCATATACGGCTCCGAAGTTATCAGTTTCTATCTCTGTAATAGGAATTTCTACTTTATTTGCAGTAAATAAAGTGCGTTTCCTCTCAACAAGACGACGCTCACCACGCTTATAACTGATAAATACAAAATGGCTGCTAATGGTTTTTAATTCGCGAGAAGTTAAGCAGCTTAAGAATTCTTCGATAATCCGCTGTATATTTTCGTCAGTAAATGAATATCCCATAAAGATAATGGGGGATTCAGCAAAAAGAGTCAACATTTTAGCAATGATTAGTTTTCTGGAGCTGTTAAAATTTTCATAATCTCTTTCAGTAATTATAATAGATTTTGCATCTAATACACTGCCATGTATCTTGTATATTTCAGCAATATTATAACTATCAGCAGAAAAAAGTTCATTTTGATGACAGAAGACTTCGTAATCATTTTTGAATACTTCTTGCTCTAAAAAACAATCATAATTTGTTGTTATTACAGCAGAAATTTTATTCTTTAGCATACTAAATTTTTGAATTTCTTCTTGCAATACTGGGTCGCGATTAACATTCAATTTACGAAAAAAATTAACAAGGAACATTTTATAGGGAGAAATTCCCTGCTCGACCCATTTTGGATTTTTAGGATTGCCAATTTTTATCGTTATTTTACGAGAGTAAAACGCTGCATTAAAATCGTTTTCAATTATGGAGGCCATTCTTATGTTACGTTCAAAATCAGATAAATTTTCACGTTTGAATCGTTCAACATATTGGCCATAGTAGAATGGATCCGGATTGACCTCCCGAAAAGACAATTTTATCAAATTTTCCCAATCAGGGAAATTATATAAATATCTCCTGGAAATGCCGGAACCAACAAAGAGAACAGGCATTTTTTTACTCTCTACGATTTTATCTAAAACAGATTTAGCCATAAATAAAACACGCCTCCTTTTGTGTATTATTAATGTTTCAAGTGTAAAGGCATCTCTCCCATCAAAGGGTTTAGGGCGGGAAAGCTGCGGTTCACATTTGACAAATCATTTCCAACCCTGTATAATATACTTAACGAGAGAACCGAAAGCTGGGTGAAGTCCAGCCGCCGGCGAGAGTAATTTGCTAAAAGTAGCGCCTTATCTTACCAGGACAGGGGCGCTACTTTTTGTGTTTGCTGAGAGTAAAAACAAGAGTAACGATTGAACAGATCATGCTCACAAAGGCGAACAAATCGCTGTATGTAACCATGTATACCAGCTCCTTCCTAAAAAGTCCGGAAGCTGGAGTATCGCCCCTTCGGTTCCCCGGGTAAGTATATTATTTTCAAGGTTCGTTAATTTGATGTGAAGAATTCTTTATTTTTCAGCAGCTCTTCCGCATATCCTGTCAGCCGTGCCAGCTGGCCGATCGTCAGATCGGGGTGCTCGAAGATCACGGAGTCCGGAACCAGAAGCTCCATCGCGAAGGTGTCGGCTTCCCGTTCATATTTATCCGTGTTGAATTGTGTCCTGGAATCCATAAAGATCGCATTCGATTTCTTATGAAGGAACAGGTGTCCCAGCTCATGGGCGAGAACAAAGCGCTGCTCCGCCTCTGCGAGCCGTTCATCCAGATAGATGATATGATTCCGCTGGAAGTACTGGTAAAACCCACGGACGCCTTCCAGTGGATAGTGGACCAGGATCACATTCATTCCCTTTATCATTTCAAATGGATCACGCGTCTGGTATTTCCGGACGAGACGTGATACCAGTTTCTTTATGCGCATGGAAATCAGTCCTTTTTATATTTCTTGGGCGTGTATTTCTCTTTATTCTTTTTCTTAGCCATTTCCATTCCGATCTGCATTGCATCCAGGATTGAATTGATCGCCTCCGGAGATGCCGGATCGCCGTCGAACATCAGCCCTTCCTGGGAGAGCAGCTGCTCCTTGGTCTGTTCCAGAATCTTGGCGATGTCTTTTTCATCGCGGGCTGAAAGACAAGAATCATCGTTTCTATCTTCAACCAGATCAGCTTTTGAAATGCCGAAGTAATTTGCCATTAATTCGATTTTGTCAATGCGGGGATAAGAATTTCCCTTTACCCAATCTGTAAAAGTGGTATACTTAACGCCTAATGCGTCACACATTTCTTGTCGAGTCTTATTATATTTTTCCATATAATGGCGGATATTTTTTGCCATTATTTCTTTATTTCCAAGGTTACCCATATTCGTGACCTCCTTATGCTTTGATTATATGGTTATTCCGTAAAAAAATCAAGATAAATTTAAAAAATTACGGAAAAACCGTTGACATTACGATTAAACCGTAGTATAGTGAGTGCAGAAAGAGAAAGGAGGGAATGAGAGTGCAGAAGGTAAAATCCCGCTTCACTTTGAAAACTGCCCGTGAGGTGAAGCGTTATACACAGGAAGAAGCGGCAAAACTCATTGGAGTGAGCGTAGATACGCTCGGAAATTATGAGCGTGGAAAAAGTTATCCAGATGTTCCAGTGTTACGAAAGATCGAAGAGGTTTATGGTGTTCCTTATGAACAGCTTATTTTTTTACCTTTAGATTACGATAAAACCGTAAATCTTATATGACGAGAAAGGGGTGAGAACAGAGTGAAGAAACCAGACATTTCAGATATTGCACTTGTAATATCCATCACTACATTACTGTTTCAGCTTTTCTGTCATTTTATTTTGCCAAGATATTCTTAACAAATTCTATGATTTCGTTATGATGCACAGCGAATTCCATGAGTGCACAAAGAGCGGCGATTCCTACGGAAATCCATCCTTTAAAGTCGCACTTCTTGGAAAGAGCAACAGCTACGTCAGCTTGGCGTTTGGCGCTTTCAGCAATTTGAGAAGAATTACGGGCTTGGTTTCCTGCATTTACGGCAATTGTATTTACTGTCTTACACAAGGCCTCTGCCGAGGTAGCTTGAGCATAAGCCTGTTCGGCAATATGTTCCAAAGATTTTACCTGCCGATCCATAAGATCCTGTTTTTCTTTTAAAACAGAGTCGAGGTAGTTGATGATTCTGGTTGAGTCACTTAAACAAGCTTCGCGGATGTCGTCCAGCTCCTCATCAGATAAAGTTAGAGATTGATTAAAAGGATCTCTATATAAGTCCTTGAGGTATGAAGGAACCATTTTATCCGCTAGGTCTTTTGAAATTTCAAGATCTTTTTCTAAGTCAGAATCTGTTTTAGGAACAGCAGGTCTTAAGAAAGGCGTTATATCAGTAGGCATGAAAATCTCCAATTAAATGTACTCGGCTCTGGCGGGGAGCCTGTATGGAGAGTATAACGCAATGGAGATATGGAAGCAAGCATACAAAGATGCGGAAGGGGTGAAAGAGTATGCCGAAATTAAAACCAAATATACAGGAAGAACGGAACAGGATCGTTCGTGCATGTATTGCGGGGAATAAGGAGCGGTTGGCAATCGATGATGCCGCTCTGGCTGTTAAGGTCGGGGTAACGAAGAAAACGATCCAGAATAAGTATCACCGGCCGGAGACGTATTCCCTGGATGAGATGCAGAAGATTGCAGCCGCATTGAAATTTACCCCAATCCAGGCAGCATCCGTGCTCCTGGGCCGGGAGCTTACATCGAAAGAAATCAAGGAATTTATTCTGATGTAAAAGGAGGTGAAATAGATGCATGAGAACAATGAGGGGACGGCAGGTGCTCTGCCAGTACTGCGGCCAGGTCTGGAATGTATCCCGGTTCGCAGTGATCCGAGACGAGTATCGGTGTCCGAAATGTACGAAGAGGATCCGGAACTCGAGGAGTCCTACGATCAGGACAAGCAGCAGCCGACACTATTCGAAGTGATGGAAAAGATTTGTCGCATTGTTGAGTGTGTGACCTGCGGCGGCATGATATACGTTCTGGCTCGCATGGCTGGAATTGCATAAAAAGATCCCCATAGCGGAGCGGCAACTCCGAGGGGATCACATGTAAAAAAGATTACACCTCTATTTTAGAGGAGAAAGAGGAGAAAATCAAGATGGTAAAAGTAACGATTGAGAATGACAGAAACAAGGATGAGATTACAGGCGAGTTCTTCATGGGGCTTATGATTACCAAAGAAGAGAAAACTGAGGACGGCACAACTTATAAAGCATGCGCGATCGGAACAGGAAATACATGCGTGCGGGATCTCCCGAACAATGTCGCGAAATGGATTGTCAGTTTCTTTGGATCGGTGTGTAAAACCAAGCTTGACTATGCGGCGGCAATGGCGGAGCTTGCCAAGCGTATGAATGATGCGGCCAACCAGGCGCTTAAAGAAAATGTGCATGCGATCGCAGATGAAATAATGGAAGAGCTGAAGGGGGAAAAGGAATGAGTGGACTTAAATTATACGAGATCTCAGAGGAGCTCGTGACACTGGAGGACATGCTCTACGATGATACGGTTGATCAGGAGACTGTACAGGACACCTTGGAGATGATCAACATGGACTTTGAGGATAAGGCAGATAACTATGCGAAAATCATCCGCACAATGGATGCCAGCATCAAGGCGCTGAAGGACGAAGAGCAGAGACTTTCCGGCAGAAGAAAATCCCTCGAAGAGAGACAGAAGTGGCTGAAGGATACCCTGGAAGCCAACATGCGTTATACCGGAAAGATGAAGTTCAAGACACAGCTGTTCTCCTTTAATATTCAGAAGAATGGAGGTTTGGAACCGTTGGTGATCACAGGAGATCTTGAGGACATTCCGGGTCGCTATCTGATCCAGCAGCCGCCGGTTCCGGATAACATGAAAATCCGGAAACTCCTGGAGGAGCAGCCGGTTGAGTGGGCGCATCTGGAGCCGCGTGGTGAAAGCCTGAGGATTCGCTGATGGACCGGGAAAGTATTGGACCGTTTCGCATGCAGCTGCTTATGGAAGTAGCAGCGAAGGCGGTCAAGATTATGACAACAGGCGTGTGGCATTTATCCTTTGACGAGATGGATATCGTCCTGGAATATATCCGGTACGGCATTGATGCTTATAAGAGAAAGTACGAGGAGGGAAACGGCGATGTTTTTGAAGATCGGTGAATTAAAAAAAATTATGAAAGATGCCCTGAAGAGCTCCGGACTGATCGTGGGTAATACAGGAGAGTGGTTCCTGGTATACACGGAAAAATGGGGCGTTGCCACAGAGCTGCAGTATCTCTCAAACAAGTTTAAGGCAGCTGTGATTGAGCTGATCGGAGATCTCCCGGAAGAGGGTGAGGCGTATCTGTACAACATCGATGAGCATGGGCTTAAGCGGGCGCCGGATCTGGACCCGGTGGATCCGTACGATGAATGGATGGCTGCGAAGGATGTGGCAGTTAAAACCGGCGTAAATGTACGGTTGTTTGCGCACGAATATGCGTTCTATCAGGTCAAGCAGACACATGCATGCATCGCAATTGAGCGCCGGCATGTGGAACCGATGATTTCCCCCAGCGACCTGGACAAAACGGAAGGTGAGCTGATGCCGCCGAACCCGAGTGTCAGAAACGGTACGGTCCTCTATTTCAAAAACGATATGATGATCTATTGGGTGGCCGCAGAGCCAATGCCGGAAAAGACAAGAAATGAATTTTTACCATTGTTAGAATCGTTGGATTTCTTCAACGAAAGAGAAGAAGTCATTCCGTATTAGAGGAGGAGTTATGGGATTACCAGTTTTGATCTATGGAAAGTCCGGAAGCGGAAAGAGCCGGAGCTTAAAGTTCTTCGCAGAGGATGAAGTTGTACTGTTTAACACGGAAAGAAAGGCGCTGCCGTTCCGCAAGCGTTTCCGGAAAATGGGAGCCAGCGATGACATTGGAAAGATCATCGCAACAATCAACCAGAATCCGGAGAAAGTCTTCGTGATCGATGACGCCGGGTATATTATGACACACCTGTTCATGTCCCAACACCGGAATAAAAAAGGCAATGCATCTTTTGAGATGTATGACGATATTGCAGATGCCATGTATGGTCTTGTCAAGAGAATCAAGGATGAGGTAAAGGATCCAGAAAAGATCGTATACATCATTTTCCATGAGGACACGGATGACTTCGGTGTCTCCCGTCTTAGAACCATTGGAAAGCAGCTGGACCGCAAGGTTTGTCTGGAGGGCATGGTGACGATCTGCATTCGCTGCATGAGTGAAAACGGGACGCATTTCTTCCGGACAGTTACGGATGGATCCGATATTACGAAGACGCCGGAAGATATGTTTGAGAGCCCAGAAATCGAAAATAACCTGAAGTTAGTGGATGACACCATCCGTGATTTCTATGGATGGGAGAAGTATAAAGCCAAGGAGGACAAGCAGGGATGATTAAGAAACCAACAGGATATGATGAGGCGGCAGCTTATACTGGGGAGTTCCAGCAGCTGCCGAAAGGAAAGTATGTGTGCGTGATCAAGCGGGTTGCGACACAGAAGTCCAAGAACGGAAATGAGCAGTTTGTAATTCTGTATGACATTGCAGAGGGTGATCAGAAGGGCTTCTACCAGAAGATGTTTGATAATGACAAATCACAGAATCCTTCCGGAGCGAAGTGGCGCGGCGTGTTTAAGCAGAACATGGAAGGCAAGGGACTTTCCTGGTTTAAGGGTATTATTACCTCAATCGAACGTTCAAACAACTTTACGTTCCAGTGGGACAGAGAGGACAACGAGAAAACGCTGAACGGTAAGAAATTTGGCGGAATCTTTCGTCGCAGACAGTATGAAGCCGAGAACGGAAACCGTCCGATCGTTACGGAGCTGTGGCAGATCCGCAGTCTGGCAGGACTTTCAGAGGCAGAGGTTCCGGAGGACGAGCTTCTTCCGGAAGGACCGGGAGCCGGAAGCCAGCAGGCACAGGCAAATGCGGCACCGCCTTCTATGGTGGACGGCAATGGTTTTATGAATATTCCGGAAGGAGCCGGAGATGAGGGAATCCCGTTCTTATGATCCGGAACTGTACCGGAAAGTTAAGGAATCAGTAACGATGCAGCAGGCCGTAGAGTATTGCGGCCTGCGTGTCATAAAGGATAAATGTCTGTGCCCGTTCCATAAGGACCAGCATCCATCCATGAAGATCTATCCGGATGGAAAAGGATATTACTGTTTTGCATGTGGATCCGGTGGGGATCAGGTCAAGTTTGTGGCAAGATACCTCGGCGTAAATAATTATGATGCAGCTAAGGAGCTGGCGCAGGCCTTTGGGATTCCCATTGAGGAGCCGGTCACATATCGGGAGAAACGTGAAGCAGAGAAAAAGAAGCGCTACAGGCGAGAGAAAGACGAGTTTACCCGATATGCGAGGAAATGGCTAATGGTGTACCGAAGCCTCCTGTGCGAGGCGGTCAGAACGCAGGACAGGCATTTCTGGGAGGGGCTGGGCAATATATCGTATGTGGACTACCTGCTTGAATGTCTGGAGCAGTGTCCGGAACAGGTATACGCAGACAAGAAGGCGGTGAGTGAAATTGGAAAAGTCGAACGAAGAGTTACTGACTGGTATAGCTAAGCTGGAGCGGCAGAATCCATTTCCGGATGAAATCTTTTACCGGATCTTTGAGATTGAGGACAATGTGGAACGGCAGAAGTATATTGAGGCATTGCGGAACGAGGCCAAGATCTTAAAGCGCAGCACGGAGTTTAACAATCTGTTGAAGCAGTTCCAGCTTGACTATATTCAGCGGATGCGCCAGACCGGCAACAAAACGGCTTTTACCGATCAGCCGCTGGAACTGATCTGTGCAGAGTGGAGCGCTACCGATATGGGCGTGAAAACGATCCGGTACGATAAGAATATGCAGCCGATTCCGGTGATTGCGTGCAGTCATCCGATTATGCCGATCGAGATCCTTAAAAACGTGGATACATCAGAGGAGAGGATCACACTTGCTTACTTCAAGTCGGCATCCTGGCAGCATATTACGGTAGACCGGTCGGTCTGTGCCAATACCAACAAAATTGTGGACGTGCTGTCTCAATATGGCATTGAGGTTACTTCCGACAATGCGAAGAGTCTGGTGCGTTATATCAGTGACTGCGTAGGTTACAATCCTGTCGCTCTGGAACCAAAGAAATCCATTAACCGTTTGGGATGGGTCGGTGCAGCCTTTACCCCGTATGAGAAAGATATCCGGTACGAGGGTGGAATGGATTTCGAGGCGATCTTTAAAAATGTGTCTGAAAAGGGCGATTTTGACGTCTGGAAGAAGCTTTGCAGTGATCTCAGGAAGAATATACCCCTGCGCATGATGATGGCAGCAAGCTTCGCTTCTGTACTTCCGGAGCCACTTAAGGTACTGCCGTTTGTGCTGCACTTGTGGGGAACGACCGGAACAGGAAAGACGGTGGCGCTTATGGTGGCAATGTCCATCTGGGGGAACCCGCGGATGGGCGGTCTGGTAAAGACCATGAACATGACCAAGAATGCCATTATGCGTAATGCAGCTTTTTTATGCAGCATCCCTTTTGCGGGAGATGAGCTACAGACCATCAAGGACAAATGGCAGGGAAATTTTGACCAGCTGATCTACCAGATCACAGAGGGCGTGGATCGCGGCCGCGCGAAGGCTTATGGCGGTGTAGAGGATACCAAGACCTGGAAGAACAGTTTTATCTTTACCGGCGAGGAACCGATCACGAAGGTGAACTCCGGAGGTGGTTCAAAAAACCGTGTTATCGAGATCGCAATAGACGGTCCACTGGTGACAGACGGCCATTATGTGAGCAGCATGGTGCAGGAGAATTATGGCTTTGCCGGAAGAAAGTTTGTGGAGTACATACAGGAGACAGAAACCTGCAAAATCATGGACCGTTACAGAGAACTCTTTGAGGAACTCTGTAAGCTGGACACTACGGACAAGCAGGCTATGGCTATGGCCTGCATGCTGTTGGCAGATGAGATTGCGGTGAAGCTCTTTTTTACGGCAGAGCAGCCGCTGCAGATTGTTCAGGTAAAGCAGTACCTGCAGAGTGCATTTGATGTGGATATTGCCGAGCGCGCATATCAGCAGGTGTTGAACTGGGTTGCAAAGTACCAGATCCGTTTTGAAGATCCGAAAGCCGAAAACTCGCTGAATAAGGGCGAGGTCTGGGGAAAGATCGATGGCGGGAAGCTGATCGTGAACCGTGATGTACTTTTAAGTTTCCTGGATCAGAATGGATTTGACTATACGGCAGTAAGCCGAAAATGGGCAGAGAAAGGCTATCTGGTGCGCAATTCGCAAGGGAAGATGGTGCATCAGACGAAGGTATATGGAATCAAATCGAGCTACATCAAATTCAACCTGCCAGAGGATGACGATACTACGGACAAAGATGGGTTTGTGCAGGTCGAAAATTATGAGCAGGAGACACTGCCTTTTGACTAAAAGGTCTTACCTGATTTCTAAAAGGTAAGACCTTGGTAAGACCCTTGAAGCCGCATAAACACTGGCTTTTTTAATAAGGTCTTACCTGTCTTACCGGTCTTACCTGTTATATAGTCTCGTGACGCGAGGAAAAAAACGTCATTATTTTTTCTCTTATAAAAATATAGACTTATTATTCGGGTTTTTAGGTAAGACAGTAAGACCCTAAGTAAAATAAGGACTTGCGGGCATTTTTCAGGTAAGATTCGGGAAAGACATTTCCGGAAAATGGTAAGACCGCAGCTATGAGGGGATGAAAACAATGAAAATGAGCAATAAATCAGCCGGCACAATGTTTGAGCGTGAATTTGCCGGGAAACTGGCAAAGAACCGTTTCTGGGTGCACCGATTTCAGGACAATAAAAACGGGCAGCCTTGTGATGTGATCGCAGCCAGGAACGGAAAAACATATCTCTTTGACTGCAAAGACTGTGCCGGCGCATTTCAGTTAAGCAGGGTGGAGGAGAACCAGTACAATGCAATGTATTTGTTTCACCTGACCGGAAACAGCCGCGGGATGTTTGCAGTCAGATATGATCCGGAAGTGATCTTTCTGGTTGACTATCAGGTTTTGAAAGATTTACAGGACAGGGGAGTCCGGTCGATTCCGCGCGTGGTTATGACACGATACGGTAGAACGCTGAATGACTGGCTTCAGGAATTAAACGATTCAGAGACAGGAGATGAGACAATTGATCATACAGATTGGCGCTGAGATTCGCATCAAAGATCCGACTCCACAGCTTAAAAAGTGGTGTGATGAGAATCTTGTGCTGCGGAATCCGGAGTATGATGACCGGATGCGCCGGGGACTCTGGACCGGAAAGACGCCGGAATACCTGTGGCTGTTCCGGGTCGATGGTCAGGATCTGGTGGTTCCGACCGGGACCGGAAAGGAGATCCGGAAGTTTTTAACGGAGCAGGATCTGATTGAGATCCATCTTGCAGACCCGGCACATGTTCAGTACGATGGAGAGCTGCCGCTGTATGACTACCAGAGACCGGCGGTGGATGCGATGAAGGAACAGAGCTGCGGGATCCTGCAGGCACCTTGCGGATCCGGAAAAACACAGATGGGAATTGCACTGGCCGCGGAGCTCTGCGGGAAGACCTTATGGGTCACACATACCCAAGACCTTTTGAATCAGTCTTATGAGCGTGCAGCACAGTACTTCCCGAAGAGCACCCTGGGAAAGATCACAGCTGGGAAGGTGATGATCGGCAGCCATATGACCTTCGCGACAGCTCAGACGCTTTGCAAGCTGGATCTTTCCAGATACGAATACGTATGGGATACCGTCATCGTGGATGAGTGTCACCGGCTCGCAGGGACGCCGACGCAGGTCACGATGTTTTATAAGATCTTGAACAGCTTGGCGGCGAGACACAAGTATGGGTTATCCGCCACAGTACACCGGTCGGATGGGATGATCAGAAGCACATTTGCCGTTCTTGGACCGGTGGTGTACCGGGTGCCGGATGAGGCGGTTGCGGACAAGACCATGAAGGTCCGGATCTGTGAAAGGAGCACAGGAGTAAAGGTCAATCGGTGCGTGCTGGATACGGACGGGACACTGGAGTATTCGAAGCTGATCCCGTATCTGATCAACTGCTCAGAGCGGAATGATCAGATTGTGAAGGATCTGAAAGACAATGTGGAACATTTTAATCTGGTTCTCTCTGATCGGCTGGAACATCTGAAGAATCTTATGGATCTGCTGCCGGAAGATCTTCGGATGCAGGCGGTGATGATCGACGGGAAGATGCAGAGCAAGAGTGGACGTCTGGCAAGAGAAAAGGCCATTGAAAATATGAGGAACGGGAAAAAGCACTTCCTCTTCGCTTCATATGGTCTTGCAAAAGAAGGACTGGATATCCCACGGCTTGACCGGTTGTATCTTGTGACACCGAAGAAAGATTATGCGGTGGTCACCCAATCTGTCGGCCGGATCGCACGGATCTTCGATGGAAAACAAGACGCAATCTGCTTTGACTATGTAGATGATATTCAGTTCTGCCAGAATCAGTTCAAGCGGAGAAAGACCCATTACAGAAAGGCAGGATGCATCTTATGACAAAACGTGAAAAACAGGCAGTAGAAGCGAAAGCAGCGTGGTGCGATTCGTACCTTTTCTATCAGAAATATCATGGGCATCCGGTGGAGCCTGGAATGTGGAAAGCAGCAACCGATGACTTTGCAGATATCCTTCGGAAAAATCACAATTCAACCATCTGCGCACGACTGATGTTGGCGGCGTTCAGCTTATTGGAGGAAGAGTCGAGATGACAAAAACTAAGATCAATACAGGGGCAGCGGTGGAAAACCACAGACAGAAAGATCAGGGAAATGTATCACCGAAATGGATTGAGGCGATTCAGAGACAGGTAAAGATCGGCGATACGGTCAATGTGAAAACAAATAAATGCTGCAGTGTCGATGAGGGCATGAGCGGCAAATCTGGTGTCTGGAGAAAAGGAACCGTGATCGGCATTTTCCGCAACTTTGTTCATGTGCGGCTTCAGAGTGGTGTGTGTGAAAGTGTTCTCTGGACAGATATCATGAACGGCAGTACGGAGGATGACGATGAAGAATAACAATATACCAAAGGAGCAGTTTATCTGCAGTGTGTGCGGAAAAGAGATCTCCGGAGATCATGTGATCATCCAGACGAGGCGTCATACTACGCTGCATATCCACTACGAATGCATGAGGGCAGGAAGGAAGACAAATGAGAAAGATTAAATTATTCCCATCCACGCACGTCGAGATTCGGCTCTTCGTATCGGATGGGATGGAGAGAGATTACTTGGAATGTCAGAGAAGATTAAAATCTGGAGACATGGATCTGCAGTGTAGTAAGTGCAGTTGGATTGATGTGAAAATATCCAGTTATTGCAGCGCGTGTATGTTGAATGGGCTGGAAGAGCAGATAAGGAGAGGAAAAACGGATGAGACTGACAGAAAAGAGAGATAACGGGAGCTGGTGGCTGAAAGGCGTGTACTGGAAGCAGATCGCACCCGGAGCAGAGATTACCGATGAAGTGTGGCAGAAGCTCTACGGAGCGCTCTGGAAGCTGAAGGACTATGAAAAGTCAGGCTTGTCACCGGATCAGGTGTCCGAATTACAGGATGAGAAGCAGGAGCAGGCCCGTGCGATGTTAGAGCAGGTTGCAAAGCTCTCGGATGAGATCGAGCAGCTGAAGCATGGCGGCGATCATGGCATAAAATTTTTCATCAACAAGGACGGAATTGCAGACGTATATGATGACACCTACGACATTGTAATTCACTGTGAGAGTGCGGAAGACCAGGCGGACGTAAAAGCAGCACTGAAAAAAATCCCGCGGTGGATCCCGGTGACGGAACGTCTGCCGGAACCAGAGACCTATATATTGGTTTCGTTTGATAATTATACACTCCCGGATATTGCGACTTATAGAGTTGATGATGACGGCAACGGAGCATTTTACCCGGGAGATGAGGACTACACATATCTTTCTACAGTTTTTTTTGTGAATGCATGGATGCCATTGCCAGAGCCATATAAGGCAGAGGTGGAAGAAATTAAGATGTGGAGGTATAGATGGACAAGAAAGAATATGAAGAGATAGAAAAGAATGCTAATATCCTGCAGCACAATGCAAGCATTAACTGCAATGCGGATATCCAAAAGGCTCAGAATTATTACAACGGATACCAGCAGGGGGTAGAGGATTTATTAAAGTACATAAGACAGCGCCGGTATTAAGATTTAAGAGAGGAGCAAGTAGAATAGTCGCAGTGCCGATGGAACTTAAAGACGCGCAGGCATATATTAATGAACATCACAGGCATCAATAGATAGTAGGCGATCAAAAGATAATTGTTAGATTTGGAGGATGAGATGTCACAGGAAGAAAAATATAAGTTGGCGCTATTTGCAGTGATTCGTAACAGCTCAGTGATGCCGCAAGGAATTGAACTGGGAAAACTATGCACGAAATAAACACAATGGCTGTTGCTGTGATGGCAAATATTATGGAGATGTGTGACTATGAAAAGCTAAAAGAATCATATGAATCCGGGCAAATCTAAAATTATGAGAAGGAATGATGAGGATGAAAGATAGAAATGCAGAGGGTTATCCGGATCCAACGGCGGCCAGAGCAATCAAGGCAGCAGATCGGCCGCCGGAGGAGATCATTATGTTCCGGAAGATGATTAAGGCACTGAGTGTGATCTGCCATGTGCGGGTCCTCGGAAAAGTGACTTTGGTTGATAAGAAAGGGCGGCGGTGGTGATGATGACCAGGGCGGAGAGACGGCGGATGGAACGGGAGTCAGGCAGCAGGACTACATACCAGTTCACGTTGGAGCAAATCGAAGCCATGAAGCGTCAGGCGGTTCTGGATGCCAAGGAAAAAATGAAAGAGGAGATCGCGAAGGAGATCGATGAGCACATCCAAGAAGAATGGAAACAGCGAGAACAGGAGATGTCCGGAGAGAATTAGCAAGAACGGATCGAGAAAGTTCTGGCGCTTCTGATGTCAGTACCGGCACGGATCCTGTGTGAGAAGTTCCACTGGAAAGGTGTCAGGGATGAGAATGATCATCGGTCAAAGCTCCTTCAGTTCTCTGAGGCGGTCGTGGCGGAGGTGAATCGAATCTGCGGGGACGAGAATGCAGATATCCGGAAATACCGGGATGAAACATATGAGCTGTATGGCGTGAAGTATGAGGTGAAATGAGGATGAGAACCCAGTGGGATGAGAAAGTTGCGAAGGCGTTGAAAAAGAAAAACCAAGAGACAGAGTACGCGGCTATGAGTGAGGATAAGGGCAGACACAGTTGGTCGGCGGCACATCCGGCGTACATGGGGACAAGCCTTTGCCCGGATCCGCGTTATCGAGGAGGTGATACCAATGGACAAGGAGATTCTGAAGCAGTACATAGATGCCTGCGAGCAGGTGAAGGAAGCGAAAGCGGATATACTGAGGCTTAAGAAGAACCGAAAGAAAATCGTGCAGGACCGGGTGTCCGGATCGGCGCATGAGTTTCCGTATACCGCCAAGAGTTTCCACATCGAGGGCCTGTCATATCCGGTGGTGAAGGATCCGGATGAGCTGGATCGGCGGGAAGCAATCCTTCAGGAGCGGCTTCAGAAGGCGGAGGAGATCAAGCGCCAGGTGGAGGCGTGGATGCTCACAATTCCGCAGCGGATGCAGCGGATTATCCGGTATCGCATCTTTGAGGAGCTGCCATGGGGAGAAGTGGCGATTAAGATGGGAAGACGGGCAACGGCGGACAGCGTGAGGAAGGAATATGAGAACTTTATGAAGGCTGCATAAGTTTTTCCGTTTTTTCCTGTTTTTCCGTTTTCAAAATGTTATAGTGTAACCTGAAGCCAAAGGCATACAGCCGGCAGCTTCCAACACCTTCCCAAAATGTGTGTGACGTCTGGTACCCCTGCCGGGCGTCAGTTATCGGAATGTAGCTTAATGGGTAAAGCAGCGCAGTTTATGACTCTCTGCGGAGCGATCGAGGTTCGAATCCTCCCATTCCGATTTGCGAGATGGAGCAGATGGTAGCTCGCCAGGTTCATACCCTGGAAGTCGCAGGTTCAAATCCTGCTCTCGCTATGTTGGCGGTTGCCTTTTAGGAGATATGCCTGAATCTGTGATATCAGATAGCGGATAAATTATATGCTGGAGCGATCCAGTACAGCTGAAATACCTGGTTTCGGGGTTCTCCACCCAGACATTCCAGGTATGCAGGGCATCTCCATGGATGCGGAATGTAATCCGTAGGTTTGAGATCAGATGCCTTGCCTTAAATACATAATATCCCCCATGAAAAGCGCCTGTAGAGAGCTGGGTGCTTTTCTTTTTCGACTTCTTGCTTGCAAATCGAATATATTCATGTGTATAATAAGACAACACTGAGAGGGGGATAATTGAATGATTGCAACATCATCTAATGCTGAAAAGACTATGGTCTTATTATTTCACAATTTTACAGTTCCAGAGGTGTTATATATATTAGCACTAGTATTTCAATTAACAGCAGGTGCAATGTTGTTATTAGGAAATATGGATATAACAAAAAAGCAGGTTGTTTCAAATTACTGTATGCTACATCGAGTTATAAGAGTATATCCTAATGGGGATTTGAAAGATTATGACGAATTTATTGAAATAGCGAAAAAGAATTGGATGAACCAAATTGCTTTTTTGTTGTTATTTTTAGGTTATTTAATAAGTATATTTGGTGAAACGCCTCAAAATAAACAATACACACTTGCTGTTGTAATGATGGCGACTATAGTGATGTTGATAGTTGTTAGTGTTTTTACAAGTATAATATCAAGGAGTTATGGAAGAATTAATTTTAATGAATTTATTTTACACGACGGTACGGCAGCTATTGGAGTTTCAGAAGATCGTGAAGAAATGTTAAATAAAAAATAGTGAGTACAAAAAAGTAGAAAGGAGCCACCACCGCGTGGCTCTTTTCTTTTACCCAAAACCGACGAATCGGAGGTGATGAGCATGGCCAGAGCGCCGGATCCGAGAATTGATAAGGCGAAGGCCATGTACCTGGAAGGTATGAAATTGGTTGAGATTGCAAGTCAACTGAATCTGCCGGAGGGAACGGTCCGCCGATGGAAGTCCACACATAAGTGGGAAAGCGAACGTTCGGATAAGAAAAGCGAACGTTCGGAAAAACGAAAGCGCGGCGCGCAGCCGGGGAACAAGAACAGCTCCGGTGGTCCGCCTGGGAATAAGAAAGCAGTTACTACGGGAGAGTTTGAGACTCTCCTTTTTGATTGTCTGGAACCGGAGGAGCGGCGGCTGGCACAGGCGGTTCCGGAAGATAAACAGACGCTGCTCATGCAGGAGATCCAGCTTCTTACGGTTCGGGAACGCCGGATGCTGAAGCGGATCGACCTTCTGAGACAGTCTCCAGATGATTCCGAGGAGATCTCCGGAGACGAGACAGGGATGACTGTTGTGAGTCATAAAATGGGAATCGAAAAGGATAAAGATACAGATCTTCGTGAATATCAGGGGAAGCTGGGGCAGATCCAGCACATTGAGGAAGCCCTAACCAGAGTTCAGGCAAGAAAGCAGGCTGCAATCGATGCGCTGCACCGATATGGCGTGGATGATGCACACCTGGAGATCGAGATGATGAAGCTTGACTTGGCGGCGATGAAGCTTGGCGGTCAGGAGCAGGAGATTGAAGATGACGGATTCTTGGATGCACTGAATGCAGAGTCTGATACGCTTTGGGGGGATGTCGATGGAGATTAAAGATCGTATCGCCGATATGCGTGACAAGCTTAAGAGGATGAAGTCACAGAGAGGGATCCTGATGAAGGTTCAGATATTCAAGTTCCAGCCGTTTTCCAGAAGACAGAAACAGGTTCTTACCTGGTGGATGCCGGGGAGCCCTGTGAAAGATTATGATGGCATTATTGCGGACGGTGCGATCCGATCGGGAAAAACGGTCTGTATGTCGTTGTCTTTCGTGTTTTGGGCGATGGAGAACTTCAGCGGTCAGAACTTCGCCATGTGCGGCAAGACGATCGGTTCCTTCCGGAGAAACGTTCTATTCTGGCTGAAGCTGATGCTCAAGAGCCGAGGGTATAAGGTTGCGGTTCATCGGGCCGATAATTTGGTTGAAATCACTCGAAAGAATGTCACGAACTACTTTTACATCTTCGGTGGTAAGGACGAACGCAGCCAGGACCTGATCCAGGGTATCACTCTGGCGGGGGTATTCTGCGATGAGGTTGCGTTGATGCCGGAGAGCTTCGTTAACCAGGCAACAGGACGTTGCTCGGTGACAGGATCCAAGTACTGGTTTAACTGCAACCCGGACGGACCATATCATTGGTTCAAGGTCAATTGGATCGACAAGGCGATCGGATACCTCGGAAAGAAAAAGGCAGCCAGGCTGCAGCAAGAAGCCGTCGCGAAAGGCACGGAGCTGAACCTCAAGAAACTCCTGTATGTGCATTTCACGATGGACGATAACCTGAGCCTGTCAGAAGCGATCAAAGCCCGATATCGCAGCATGTACAGCGGCGTGTTCTTTAAGCGTTACATCGAAGGACTCTGGGCGATGGCTGAAGGGATCATCTATGACATGTTTGATCCGGACAGAAATGTGGTGGACGCAGAAGCTATTGCGGCGGAATACCGGAAGAAAACCGGACGGGAGTTCTGGATCGGCGACAAATATGTCAGCTGTGATTATGGTACCCAGAACCCGACGGCGTTCCTGCTGTGGAGCAAGGGAGCTGATAACAAGTGGTACTGCCGCAGGGAGTATTATTATTCCGGACGCGATAAAGGGCAGCAGAAGACAGACAAAGAATTTGCTGAAGATCTGACAGCGTGGCTATCCGGAGAAAAGATCCGGGCGGTGATCCTGGATCCGGCGGCAGCATCTTTCAAGGCACAGTTAGAAAAAGATGGTTACAAAGTAAAGAAAGCGAAAAATGATGTTTTGGATGGGATCCGTTTTGTGGCAACCTTGCTGCTTTCGGGTTCTATTTTTATTGATGCATCCTGCGAGAACCTGATTAAAGAGTTTGCATCCTACATCTGGGATGCAAAGGCAGCAGAGCGGGGCGAAGATAAACCGGTGAAAGAGCACGATCACGCACTGGATGCTCTCCGCTACATGTGCTATACGATCATCCGCGGAGTTGGTGGCATGAAGATTTTAAAGTGAGGTGAGGAAACATGGACATTGAAGTAATTAAGAAGCTGATCCGAAAATATCAGAGTGGGCATACGGATTTTGTGAGACGAGCTGAAAAGACAAAAGCTTACTATCGGAATGAGACGGATATTATGTTCCCACCGCTTAAGGAGGAGCAGGAGAAGAAAGAGAAGCCGCTGCGGAATGCAGACAACCGGATCCCGTTCAACTTCCACGGGTTACTGGTCAACCAGAAGGCCTCGTATATGTTTGCGGCACCTCCGATTTTTGATCTTGGAAACAAGGATGCGAACAAAAAGTTAACGCAGTTTCTTGGGGATAAATATCCGAAAGTGTGCAAAGACCTGTGCATTGAGGCATCGAACTGTACGGTCGCATGGCTGCATGTCTGGAAGGATGGAAAAGGTGCATGGAAGTATGCGGTAGTTCCGGCAGAACAAATCATACCGGTTTGGACGAGTGATTTGGAAAAGGAGCTTTCTGGCGTGTTTCGGAGCTATCAGAACATCGATGAGGAAACCGGTGACAGGTATACCGTTTACGAGTACTGGAACGATAAAGAATGCACAGCATACCGGTTGAAAGCGGGAGACGAGTTGGATCAGCTGATGCCATATCAGATGTTTCTGGTCGATCCGGAGCTGTGCGAATATTCGGATTGCTATCAGCACGGAGTCGGGGAGGTGCCATTCTTCCCGTTCTTTAACAATAACATCGACACAGACGATCTGAAGAACATCAAGCCGCTGATCGATACTTACTGTAAGGTGTTCAGCGGTTTCGTAAATGATCTGGAAGACATTCAGGAAGTGATTTTTGTTCTGACCAATTATGGAGGTGAGGATCTGGGGCAGTTTCTCCGGGATCTCAAGGATTACAAAGCGATCCAAATCGAGAGCGACGGAGATGGGGATCATTCCGGCGTTTCAACATTAACAATCGAACTGCCGGTAGAAGCCAGAGAAAAGCTTCTGGAGATTACAAGAAAATGTATTTTCGAACAGGGCATGGGTATCGATCCGGATCCACAGAACTTTGGAAACAGTTCCGGAGTTGCGCTGCAGTTCCTGTACTCCCTTCTGGAGCAGAAAGCCGGCTTGCAGGAAACGGAGTTCCGTTTAGGCTTCGGACGGTTCATCCGCTGCATCTGCCGGCTTCAGAAGATCAAGATCAAAGACGGTACGATCGTGCAGACCTGGACGAGGACCAGCGTGAAGAATGATCAGGAGTTATCCCAGATCGCATCTCAGGGCAAAGGAATCATCTCTGATGAGACGATCGTCAGCCACCACCCGTGGGTAGATGATCCAGAGAAGGAAATGGATCTTTTGAAGGAACAGGAAGAAAGCTCAGCGGCAGATATCTCGGACATGTTCCCGAAAGAAGGTGCATCGGGTGATGAAGGCGGTGATGCGTGATGTCCTACTGGGAGAAACGCCAGGAAGAAGCATACAAGGCCGGTGAGATGCAGGTAAATCAGTATTTCATGCGGCTGGAGAAAGCATTTAATCAGGCGAAGCGGGAGCTTCAGAAGACCGTGGAGAGCTTTTACTGGGAATATGCACAGGAGAACAGCCTGACATACGCAGAAGCTCAGAAACGGCTGGATAAGGCGGAAATCGGGGAGCTGAAGGACTTTATCGAGCTGGCGATGAAGAACATCGGAAAAGTCAACCAGGATGTCAACAACATGTCCATTAAAGCCAGGATGACCAGATACCAGGCTTTGGAAGCGCAGGTTGACGCCATTCTGCGACAGTTATATGCCATTGACTATCAGGCCGAGGCAGAAAAAACGATGGAGGAGGTATATGGGGACACCTATTACCGAACATGGTACAACATTGATCAATACCATGGCTTCCACGAAGAATTCGCCCATGTCGAACCTCGAACGATAGAAACGCTGCTAAAGTATCCATTCAACGGGGCAAACTTCTCGGAACGGCTCTGGAAGCAGAAGGATCACCTACAGAGCCAGATCATGGAATCACTGACCACGATGTTGGTCCAGGGAACTCCGCCGCATAACCTGGCAGACGACTTTGCAAAGAAGCTGAATGCGAAAAAGTACGACGCGTACCGGCTTCTTCATACGGAGTATTCCTACGTGGTCAGCGAGGCAACTCATGCCGGTTACCGAGAGGACGGAGTGGAACAGTATCAGATCCTGGCGACCCTGGACAGTAAGACATGCGGGATCTGCGGAAGGCTGGACGGAAAGATCTACCCGGTATCGGAGGCGGTGACGGGGAAGAATAAGCCGCCGTTTCATCCGTTTTGCAGGTGTACGGATGTGCCGTATTACCCGGATACCCCGACAGAGGGAATGAAGCGGGCCGCTAGGGACAAAGATGGCAACGGCATTGAAGTGCCGGCGGATATGACGTATGAGGAGTGGAAGAAACGGTTCCTGGAAGAAGATTCACATGCGGAATTGAAATCACCTCCTACAAATGATAATATTGTAGATATAAAGTTCAGATCACAAAAGAGCAGTGGAGAGGTTCGTGAGGATAGGAAAACAGTTGTAGAAGCGTATGTTACATTGCCTTCAAAGGTGCAGCGGATTATGGCGGATATAACGGTTGATCTTGGAAATCCAGGGAGCGCCTGTGACTATGAGAATGGTATTATTTATGCTGCATCAAATGCGGAAAAGGAAGATATCTATCACGAGTTTGGACATCTGATTGAGCATAGGATGATGCATCCGGCGGATGTTGAGGCGTATAAACAATATCTGGTAGAGGGACTTACGGATGCAGATATCACTCAGGAAACGTATTACAACACTTCAGGACAACCGCAGACAGTTTTTATCGTTCATGGGGATCGCTTTGTAAGTGAGTATCAGGGGCGCATATATGTAAATTCGCTTTCAGAAGCAATAAATGCAGATGGAAGCATAAAAACTGAACGGATGCTTGAAACTATTTCGGAGCCATTTAGACTGTATCAAAAGAAGCAATTAAATGGACATCAGGAAATCTATGATTTTATTGAGAGGGTGCTAAAATGAGTCTAAAAGAAGAACTTCTGCAAATCAAAACATATGAAGAGTATGAACCTCAGAGAGAAAAATTCCGAAGTCTTGTTAGGGACAAAGAAGTGTTGGAACATTTGAATATGTTGTATGGAAAAGGATACGTTGGTGGAGACATTGAACATGGTCTTATAGAAGAGGTTTACAAAACTCCGCCAGGTCAGGGAAAACAACGCATTGGAAGATAATGAAATCAACCACCGGTCAATAGGCTGGTGGTATTTTTAAACTCATAGAAAAAGCCGCCTATTTGGTAGTAGGCGGCTTGATGATTTCGAAGAATTTAAACTTAAAATAAGATTGGACAGCAGTTGATAGTTCTTTGATTTGTTCAATTTCAATTGGAATGCTATTATTTTCCGAATCCAATGTAAAAGTTTCGGTTTCATTGTGATACGTTATTTTGAAGCCCTCATGATCTAATAAAGGAATAATAACTTCATATTGATCACGTGGTAGATCTTTACTATCGTATCCCATGAGATATGATATGGATACATTATATGCCTGAGCAATAAGATATAATTTGTTAAGTGGTAGATTAGCGCCAATGCCTTTTTCATAACGTTGGAGGGATGAACTGCTAATACCAGTTAAAGACTGAAGCTCTTTGAAACTATAGTTATGTTCTTTTCGCAAATTCCGTAATCTTGCAACGAAAGGGTCATCATAATCTAAATTTCTTCGGGTGGCCATATATTCACCTACTTTCTATATGCTAATTGTAATATATGGGAACCATTTTTGCAATAGAAAGCATAAAATTATCCCATATATGGGTTGACGATGAAAATAAGTAGTGATATGATACACATATCCCATATGTGGGAAAAAAATAAAAAATTAAAGTCAAATATGAGATGAAATGGGGTGAGTAAATATGAAAATTATCAACTTCCAAGTAAATGAAGAACTCCACAAGCAGATGCGTCTGGAAGCAATTCGACAAGATAAGTCTATAAAGCAGTATGTTACGGACCTTATCCAAAAGGATTTAGACAACAAAAAAGAGCAGTCACGCTGAGTTTGGCGACCTACGTGATTGCTCAAAAGCGAAACCTGTAAACCCAGGAATCATCTTGTATTGTAAGGGATTCCGTCAGAAATTGCAAGGAGGAATTTGCAATGCAGAATTTAATGGTCTTTGAAGGACACGATGTAGAAGTATTTGAACTGAATGGACAGGTATTATTTAACCCGTATCATGTAGGTGCTTGTTTAGAACTGGGTGAAAGTGCAGTGAGAATGGCAGTAGCCAAAATGAATGGAAAGCAGGTAATTAAAGTGAAAAATTCGGATGTCAGTAAAGTTGACATCCGAAAACTGAATAATGCAGGTGAGAACTTCCTCACTGAAAGCGGCGTGTATAAGCTGGTATTCAAGAGCCACAAGCCAAATGCAGAAGCTTTCACAGACTGGATCGCAGATGAGGTTCTCCCGACTCTCCGTAAGACCGGCTCTTACGAGATGCCAAAACAGGACAAGCCAAAGAAAGAAAAACTGCCTTCCGTAAACATGATGGTAAAGAACATCAAGGAAGCCCTGCATGACGCCGGTGTGGATTCCAAGTACATAGCCGCCGAAGTGGTGCGGATCTATTCTGACTCCGGCTATCCGGTAAAGACAAAATTGATTTCTGATGTTCCGGAGCTTTGGGACTGTACCAGTATCGCAAAGAATCTGGGAATATATTCGGAGAATGGCAGACCGCATGATAAGGCTGTCAGCGCAATCATCCAGAAACTGGATCTCTTCACAGACGAGATTGTGAGAACTGCATACAGCCGAAATGGGCATGACGGCGTCACGGTCCAGTATAAAGGCAGCGTCCTGGAAAAGGTCAGAGAATGGCTGATCGAGAATGATTACCCGACCGTAATTAAGCTGGAACTTTCCAATGGCAACAGCAATAAATGCAAGGTTGTTTACGGGGAGGTGGCATGATGTCAAAGCGCGAATTGTGTGACCAGATTGCTCCTCTTGTGTTGGAATTGCAAGAAGAATGCAGGGAAATGTCTGTTGACGAATTTGAAAAGTTCTGTGATGATGTAATGCGGGAAGTTAAGAAGCAGAATCTCAATCAATCATTTATGAGAGCTACATTTGATGTAATATATGCTAACTTGTTTGAAAAGCATGTAGCCTAAGAATTAGAACGTCCTTCAAGAGAGGGACGTTCTTTTTATACAATTCGTTGCGACGTCGCAACAAACAGGGAGGTGATTATAATAGGATTTTTCAAGTGGATCAGATGGATCAGGCAGCACCGGTGCAGCCAGCACTACCGCAAGCATTGGAGCCGGGATTCCGGTCCATATGGCGGATATGTAATGCGCTGCTCATTATGCGGGAAAGAGAAGGGACGGTATGATTGATATTTTTTGTACCGGAGCATCCTTCTACGGCGTAAAGCTTAGCTGTGTAGCAATGGAAATCATTATGAGAGAGGATTTTGTAAAAGATCAGGACTTCATTGAATTTGTCTTTGAAGATGGAACCAAAGGAGCGGTCCGAAAGGGTACAATCATTGGTTTTACAGAATCAACAGTAGAGGTTTAGACACGCTTAAAAGGCGTGTTATTTTTATGCCCTGCCATAAGGCATAAAACTGGGCGCTACTCTGCCGGGAGTATAACCGGCCGATCCCAATACCCGGAGAGCGGGAATAAAAATCTATGGAGGTAAGCACGATGGAATGGTTAAAGACAATTTTAGAGAAGGCAGTGATCACTGACGGGAAGCTGGACGTTGATGCCACTATGAAGGAAATCAATGGGGAGTTCCCGAAGCATGCAGTACCGAAGCAGGACTACAATGATAAGGTGAAAGAACTGGGAACAGCCAATGATACGATCAAGGACCTTAAGAAAAATAATGCGGACAACGCAGATCTGCAGAAAAAGGTCAAGGACTATGAAGCTGAAGTGGCAGGACTTAAAATAGCAGCGGCGAATACCAAAAAGGAATACGCCTTAAAGGATAAGCTGAAGGAAGCTGGTGCTGTAGATGCGGATTACATCATTTACAAGCAGGGCGGTCTGGATAAATTCACATTTGACCAGGACGGCAAGGTCATCGGATTGGATGACGTTCTCAAACCGATGAGAGAAGCTTCTCCGCACCTGTTTAAGAATGCCGGTGGAACTGGTGGCTATAATCCGGCGGGAGGCGGAAATCCGCCAGGGAATAATCCGTTTGCAAAGGAAACCTATAACCTTACAGAACAGGGACGCCTGTTCAAACAGAATCCGGAGCAGGCCAGACAGCTGGCAGCTGCGGCCGGAGTAAAACTTTAAGAAAGAGAGGAATTTTAAATGGCAGGAACAACCTTACAGGACGTAATTGTCCCGGAACTTTTTAACCCGTATGTGCTCAATCGGACAATGGAGCTGTCTGCGCTGGTGCAGAGTGGCATCATTGCGAATAACTTAGAGTTCGATGCTTTGGCATCCCAGGCGGCGCCGACCGTTAACATGCCGTTTTTCGAGGATCTGACAGGAGAATCTGAGCAGGTGATCGAGGGAACCGACCTTGAAGATAACAAGATCACATCAAACAAGGATGTGGCAGCAATTCTCCGCCGTGCAAAGATGTGGTCCGCGACGGATTTATCCGCAGCACTTGCCGGAGCAGATCCGATGCAGGCGATCGGTACTCTTGTGGCACGCTTCTGGGAACGTGACATGCAGAAAGAATTAATTGCCATCCTCGGTGGTGTATTTGGAACTGTGCCGGCCGGCGGATCCGGAACTCCGGCGGCAGAGACCAGGCTTGAAAGCAACATTCTGGACATTTCCGGATTAAGCGGAGCGAAGGCGAACTGGTCCGGAGCTGCGTTTATTGATGCGGAGCAGAAGCTGGGGGACGCGAAAGCGCAGCTGACTGGCATCTGTATGCATTCTGCGACGGAGGCCTATCTGAAGAAGCAGAACCTGATTGATACCGTGCAGCCGTCCAATGATGTTGCATTCGGAACTTATCAGGGAAAGCGCGTTATCATCGATGATGGCTGTCCGGTATCTGACGGTATCTACACGACATATCTCTTCGGTAACGGTGCTTTAGCTCTTGGAAATGGTCATCCTGTCGGATTCGTACCGACCGAGACCGATCGTGCAAAGCGCAAAGGTTCCGGTGTTGATTATCTGATCAACCGTAAGACCATGATCCTGCATCCAAGAGGAATCGCATGGCAGAATGCTGAGGTGGCAAAGACCGAAGGTCCGTCCAGAACCGAGGTGGCAAACCCGAAAAACTGGAAACCGGTCTATGAGCCGAAGCAGATCCGTATCGTGGCATTCAAGCATAAACTCGGTTAAGGGGGATGAGATATGGCTGTAAAGACGGTCCAGGTTATCATCAACGGTGCGGTGACCACACTCTCATATAACGGTCAGACCGGGAAATATGAAGCAACGATCACAGCACCGTCCAAGTCCAGTTATAACGTCAATGCGGGGCATTATTATCCGGTTACTGTAAAAGCAACGGACGAAGCAGGGAATGTGACTACAAAGACAGATGCGGATACAACGTTGGGAGCCTCATTAAAACTGAAGGTCAAAGAGAAGGTTGCTCCGGCAATCACGATCTCCAGTCCGACCGCAGGCTCTTACCTTACCACGAACAAGCCGACCATCAAATGGAAAGTTACAGATGCGGATTCCGGCGTCAATCCGTCAACCATCGGGATCACAATTGACAATGGAAGCAAAGTTACGAGTGACAGCATTACAAAGACAGCGGTTTCCGGTGGTTATGAGTGTACATATACGCCTGGTAATGCTTTGGCAGATGGCAGTCATACCGTTAAGATTGATGCATCTGACTTTGACGGTAATGCGGCTGCTCAGAAGAGTGTTTCATTCAAGATCGACACGGTTCCGCCTACCCTGTCTATCAGCTCGCCGTCGGATAAGCTTATAACGAATAAGACAGCAATCACAGTTACCGGTAAGACAAACGATGCGACATCCAGCCCTGTAACGGTGACGATCAAGCTTAACAGTGGCAACGCAGAGGCTGTCGAAGTCGGAGCAGACGGAGCATTCAGCAAGGCTCTGACATTGGTAGCGGGATCAAATACAATCACGGTAGTTGCAAAAGATGCAGCGGGCAAGAGTACGACGGTAACGCGTACGGTTATTGTTGATCAGACAGCGCCGGTAATCAAGAGCATTACGATTAACCCGAATCCTGTAGACGCAGGGAAGACCTATGTGATCTGCGTGGAGGTCACAGACTAAGGAGGGCATAACATGGTTGCGCGGCTGGAAGGCATGATAAACGGAAAGGAGATCATATTCAGTAGAAAAGGAGGGGATATGTGGGAATGCACATTCCCTTCTTCTGATGCGTGTGAGATCGTCATTGAGCTACGAGCGTATGATGAGGCCGGTAATTTTTGCTATTCGGCGAGATATATGCTGTTGTTTGATCCGGAATGTTTGGAGCTGCGGCTTCTTCCATTAAGTGAATGGTTGGAAAAAATGCCGGAAGCTTCCTGGCTGGAATGCATCTATCCGTGCGACTGTGTGCTGATCAGGCTAACAGATGAGATCACGCTGGAGTGCATATGTCCCTGTGATTATTGGTTGGAATATTTGACACAGGAAATGAGGTAGAAAGATGATCGATTTTATCTTAGGCGAAACAAAATATGTAAAGTTTGCTGTGCGCTCCAGAAAACAGGAGCCGTTCTCGGTACGTTCTGCATCATGGGAACTATATCATAATGGGTTGTTGGAGTGTTCAGGAGACTGTGAAATCGAAAAAAAGGATACGGAGCTATATTTGCAGATTATGCTGTCTCCGGAACACCGGTCAAGAAAGTACCAGCTGTGCATCACTTATCAGACCGGAGAAGAGATTCGAAAGCACACGGAGAATATGGAGGTACGGTGATGGCTGTATGCATCGGAGAAGTTTCGTTGAGCCGGAATCCTGTATACGCAAAAGAAGCACTGATCATATCGGTAACAATAAAGAATCACCAGTATTTGAAACGATATCGTTATTCTGAATTGAAACAATATACAAATCGGCAGATAAGGGAAATGGGATGTTATCGTGCATCAGAACACAAGAAGCTGGCAAAATACCGATATGGGGAACTCAGACAGTACACCTATCTCCGGATACGTGAGAAAGGAGACACATGGTAAAAGCGGAGATGCTTCAGCTTGTGAAAGACAATCTGAAGCTGCAGACGGAGGACTATGATCTTGCAATCATGGATCTGATCCAGGATTGCTGTTCCTATTGCAATCTGGAGGAGCTCCCGAATGCATTGGAACCATTTGTAAGAAAGAAAATTAAAAGAATGATTGATTATGAGACAGCAAAAGGAACCGGTTATCAGCAGGACATTGCCAGCATTAAAGAGGGTGATGGAAGCATTACCTACGCCACGGGTGGCAGTAACAGCCGTGAGGGCATATACGGTTTGTCAGATACTGATAAAACGGTACTGCAGCGTTACAGGAGGTTGAGAGGATATGTTTAACCCTTATGAAGGAATGTATGATGCGGTTATGGATCTCTACCGTTATGAGGATACCAAGGATCCGGCGGGATTTGATTCCGCCGGGGAATCGCTCGTTGCTTCCGGGGTGAAATGCCGGTATAGCCTTTCCGGGCAAAGCACAGCAGGATCCCCTGTCCCGGCTGTTCAGACTGCAAATCAGCTCTTTTGTGGTCTTGACACGGACATTCGGGAAGGTGATAAGGCAGTGGTAACGCTGCGCTCCGGACAGAGCATCGTGCTCCGGATCGGAGAAGTACACCCTTATAGCTTTCAGTATCAGTGCCGGGCTGAGAGAGATGAGACGGTATGAGCAGTTCCAATTACAGAAGGAATGCGGCTGCGATCGACCAGTTCAGAAAAGAGCTGGAGGCGGAACTTGGGGAGATTTCTGAGGTCGATAAGAAGATCCTAAATCAGGCTGTGAATGAGGGAATACGGAAAATTAAGCAGGAGACCCCGGTCGGACTGCATCCAAATCCTGTTACATTTACGGTAACGAGAGGTCCACAGGCTGGAAAAACAGTTTCGTTTAATACCGGAACAACAATCGTAGGTGGAACACTTCGAAAAAGCTGGAGAAGCGCTCCGGCGGTCAAAACAGCAACCGGTATCAAAAAGGTTGTGGTAAATCATACCGAGTATGCGACGTACTGGAACTACGGACACCGGATTACCAATAAGAAGGGTGGACCGACGAAAGGCTTTGTCAAAGGAACCTATGTTTTGGAAAAAGGGATTACCTACATAGACCGGAGATTGATGGAACTGTTTAAGGCGGAAATCGAACGGATCAGGAGGAAGTACGATGAGTAATATAGCGGAAACGTTATATAAAGCGATCGCATCCGAGTGTCGGCAGGCGCTGCCGGAAATCCGGAAGATCTACCGGGATAACATCCCACAGAACTTTGAAGAGCCGTCCATCCTGATCTTCACGATCGAGACAGCAGCGGTGAGACGACTCAGAAACCGGCAGCGGATCACACACAGCATGGATGTCCAGTATTTTCCGGATGGAGATGCAGAGGACTGCCGGAAGAAATGCGAAACGGCAAAACAGGAAATGCTTCGGCATTTTGATGTGATCACCTCTGATGGAATGAAATTTTATGTAAAAAGCAAAACTGCATCCATCACGGACGATGTCCTTCACCTGATGTTTACGGTTATCTATACCGAGTCAGAAGAGAAGGAAGAGCCGAAGATGGAGGAAATCAATACGAATGTAGAAACGGAGGAACGATAATGGCAGGAACATGGGAAAGCCAGAATAAGGTCATTCCGGCGGCGTATATCAATCTTGTGACCAATACGCCGTTGAGTATCACGGCTGGAGACCGAGGGACCGTGGTGTTGGCGCAGGAATTGTCGGTCGGAGAGGACGGCACGATCTATCGCATTACGGCAACGGAAGCAAACTATCCGGAGAATGCAACTGCGGAGGATAAGAAGCTGGTAAATCTGGCACTTATGGGAGCAAAGACGGTGCTTTTATATAAACTCCCATCAAATCATACGGATGATCATGTAGAGGCGATGCTTGCGAAATTAAAGACGGAAGATGCAAATTTGATTGTGTATCCGTATCTGAAGTCCACGACATCTGCATCAACTGCTCAGCAGACGATCGCGAACTGGGTTAAAGCAATGCAGGAAGAGGAAGGAAAGAACATTACGGCGGTTTTGACGAATTATGTTGCGGACAGCCAGTATGTGATCAATAACGTACAGGGAGTAACACTCTCAGATGGATCCACACTTACCGCAGCGGAAACCGGTGCGTGGATCGGCGGTGTGACAGCAGGGGCGAAGATCACGGAATCCAATACCGCGAGAAAGTTTGTTGGAGCGATCGATGTGTCACCAAGAATGACAAAGACAGAGATGGAAACAGCAATCAAGGCAGGAAAACTGATCCTTACTGTGGATAAGTCCCAGAATGTAACCGTTGTATCGGATGTAAACTCATTGACAAGCACGACACAGAAGCTTGGAGAAATCATGAAACAGAACCGGTCTGTACGCACAGCATGCGGGATCCGGGAAGATATTGGAACCGTCTGGGATTCCAACATTAAAGGCAAGTATGATAACAATGAAGATGGGCGGGCTATTTTTAAAGGTGCTCTGGTTGAGTACTTTACAGATCTGGCACGCCGTGGAGCAATTCAGAATTTTAGTGCGGATAACATCACGGTAAAGGCAGGAGTAGCTATCAATGCAGTGGTGGTAGAAGCCGGTGTTCAGCTTACTGGCAGTATGGAGATCGCCTACATTACAGTGAATCTGACATAAGGAGGGAGACGAAATGACAAATTATACGAAACTCAGTGATACCCTCGGTGGATCTGAAGGAAAAGGCTTTATTACCCGCAGCGGGCAGAATCGTGAAATGTTTGAGATCTCGAAGATCGATGCGCACATCACCTTGACAGTGGCAGAGAAAAAGCTTCTCGGACATCGTATGACGCAGCATAAGGTCGTTGGCGCAACCGGAGAAGGAAGCGGCACCTTTTATTTCATGAATTCAGATGCGCTGAAAGAGTTCCTTGGATACAAAAAGAATGGTGTTTATCCGGCATCTACATTGCAGTTTGTAAATGAAGATCCGCAGTCCACGGTAGGTCGGCAGACGGTAACCTTGTTTCATGTGATCTTAAAAACGATTCCAATCGCATATCTGGAGGATGATAGCGAAGATCCGATCACATTTGATTCCGATTTTACATTTGATGACTGTGACTGTCTTGAGGCATTCCAGTTACCGGAAAACTTTCGATAAGGAGAGAAGAATATGGCAGATATGAAAGAAATGGATTTATATGGTTTTTTACATCCGGAGATCACTCCGGAAAAGGAGGTTCTGGTATCTCCGCGTTTTAAATCGAAGGATGGGACTCCGATGGCTTTTGTGATCCGTCCGCTGACACAGGAGACCTGTGATGTGATCCAGAAGGCATGCATCAAGACGGATAAGAAAGGGAATTCGATCTTTGACCGTGTGAAATATGTGAGTGAGACAACCGCGGCGGCCGTTGTGTTCCCGGATCTGAAGAACGCAGATCTACAGAAAGCGTATGGGGTGATCGGAGAGGCATCCCTTTTAAGAAAGATGCTCTATGCAAACGAGTATAGCCTTCTTACTGACGCTGCCCAGGAACTTGCCGGTGTGGCTGATTTTGCTGAACTGGAGGAAGAAGTAAAAAACGGATAAGGCATAATGATCCGGAGTTTGTGATGGCTCATTATGCCTTACATAAACTGCACATACTCCCGGATCAGCTCGCAAAGATGTAGGACGGATTTTGCGGACATTCAAAATAAAAAAGAATGTGGAGGTAACA
>ERZ1026901.456-NODE-456-length-33598-cov-8.159199_pt1 | contig 33598 bp, 35 predicted proteins | sample MGYA00380179_ERZ1026901 | MGnify/ENA primary metagenome ERZ1026901 (study PRJEB33269, sample SAMEA4719815) | human gut metagenome | biome: human-associated habitat; feature: organic feature; material: feces | place: Cameroon | collected 2013-10 ... | reverse complement strand
TTCAAGGTACAAACAAAAATCAATGAATGTTAGTGTGTCTTTTGACACCCTAATCCTATTACACAAAAAAATGCCTCCGGATATCGTTACAGTATCCATGAGGCATCTTTCTCTTCCTATTTAGTTCACCATACCTTCCAGATCTTCCACTTCTCCGGCGATCATGATTCTGGTCCCGGAATCCATAGACTGGATCAGCATTCTCACATAGGACTGGGCGAGCTGGATCCCACAGAGGGATCTGTTCTTTGCACCGGACTGCTGGCAATTTACAACCAGAGCCGGATAGCCTTCCGCGCCCTCCTCCGGTTTTAATATCATTCCAAAGTTGGAAAAAGCACGCATTGCTTCCAGATTGACAAACTGAGTTGCCAGAAGTCCTTCCGGCTTCTTTCCAGTGATCACGCCGAAACCGTCTGCTTCCGGATCCGTGATCCAGTAATCGTTTTCCGTAAGTTTCCGGTACGGTGCAAGGCTGCCCGGATCATTTTCGCTTCCGAAGGTGCTCTCCAGACGGTAAACGCCATACGCCTCGGAGTCTTCCTCCTGTCCACCGGAAACATAGCAGTTGACCGAAAAATTTTCCTGCCAGCCGTTATCCGTTCTCGAAAGGTAGAGAAGTCTCGAGTTTCCCGGAAGCTGTTTTCTCTTCGAGCGTACAACCTTCTCACCGGAGGTACGATCTTTTGTTGTTTTTACTGTATCCGTTTCGGTATCCAGATTATTGATGATCAGGAGCAGGCTGTTTACATCGTCACCAATCCCCATCTTATCGATCCAGCGTCCTTTATCCTGCTGGGTCTTCCAGCCGAGATCTACCGCTACCTCATCATCGGGCATCTCTGCGTCCATCGTGATCGTATCGACTTGCGCAGATCTTACTGCGCCAGACGCAGGGCCACCAGAAATCCCAACTGCTGCTGTCAGCGCAAGAACTATCGCAAATAAGCGTTTCCGCATGCAAAAATCTCCTTCTCTGATCCGGTCCCGCCTCAAAGCTTACTGCTTTCGCATTCCCACAGGGATCACGTTTTTCGAAAACCGGATATAAAATCGAATTCCTTCCGGGATCTGTAAAGACAGACCCACGCTTATATGTATCGTACCATACTTTACACCGCTTGTCACTGAAAAATCTACACTGACGAAATATTGCCACAAAAATTCCATATAAAACAAGGATTCCGTTTGATGGATCTCTTCCTATTGGTCGAATGTTATTTTCCGGTGGGGTATAAGGTGCTTCATTCACACACCTAAACTTATGCTTTACATGCTTCGGTCTCGGCTACAAAATTGGTCGAACTAATAATAAGACACAGAAATAGCCGCCCTGAACCCTGCGAAAGTTTGAGCGGCTTTTTCTAAGTTAAAAATCAAAACACGATCAACCGTCTATCGGTGGTGTCAGACAAAATAATTACATCACAGCCTTTTCTAATGCTTCCTCAACGTAGCCATTAAGGGTCATCTGATGCGCTAATGCACAAATAACTAACTGTTTGTGCAACTCCGGAGAAATTCTGATATTAAAACTACCTTTATATGCTCTTTCTGGTTCTATTCCATCCTCTTTGCACGTTGCCAGATACTCGTCAACCGCTTCATGGAAATCATTTTTCAGATCAGTATAATTTTCACCTTCGTAAGAAATCAGTGAACGGATTCCCATGACTTTACCAAAGAAAATACCGTCTTCTTCTGAAACTTCCACGCTGCCAATATAACCTTTATATTCCATTGTATTCTTCACAGTAATCCCTCCTGTTCTAAAAATTCTACTAACTGTTTTACTTGGTACGATTTTAATTCTTTCTGCGGATGTGGTTTATGAAGCATAATGTTGCCATGTTCTTCACTAACAAACATAATTCTTGATCCGCTTGTTTTTCCTTTGTTGCTACTTTTAAAATCAAAATATTTTAATAATGTCTCTGCATCATCAAATGTAAAATCTTTTGGTTTACTTTTCAGATGTTCTATTAGCTTATCCTTCTGTCCCATTAACTACTCCTTTGTACTATCATTATATACCAGAAAGTTTTATTTTGCAACTATTTTTAGTTGCATTCTTGAATACAACCCCGGGGGTACTGCGTACTCCTTTATGATCTTCTCCTTGACCGTTTTATACTCTGCAAACGCTTCTTTCGATGTGTTCCAGTATTTCAGCTTTACCCGCTTGACGCCTACAGAAACGCAGTTTTTCGTTGTTGAAATTTTAGGTATTAAAATAAGCCCTCTATCCACCGAGATTTTTTACTGGGAAACCAATAAAAACTCAATGAATAAAGGACTTATTTAGATTTCAATTTTTTATGAGCATTTATAAAGAGTTACGTTACACAATCTTACTTCAAATACTTCTCAAACCACTCCATCATCTCCGTCATTCTGCGGATTCTGTGTTTTGGTTTACCGCTTCTTGAGAGTTCGTGGTTCTCGCCATGGATTATGATATATGGAAAATATCCAGTAAACATCGGTGTTTCCAAAGTTCAACTTACACATTTACGCCGCATTTACTCCATTTTTATCCGACCTGAATTGCATCCATCGACTTGTAAAACTGGTCTCTTACTACAGTCTCATCGGTCTGAACATAGAACTTCGCTGTGGTTCTGTAGTCCTCATGCCCCATAAGCTTTTGCAGGATCGCCACAGGCATACCCGATTCCGCCATCCTTGTACCAAATGTGCGTCTGAAGGTATGACAGGTGACCTCCGGGAGTTTATCCTTATGCTTTGCATTGTATTCCCCCACAACTTTCTTTGCAAATTTGTTGTACGTCACTTCTAAAAGCGGTAGCCCGGAGCGTGTATGAAATACAAAACCTTTATAACCATCCACACTCATACCAAATTTCATTGAACTGAAATAAGTATTTCTTTTTAGTTCTGAAAGAATCTCATATACATCATCTGACATCGGAACTTTTCTGATGGATTCCTGCGTTTTAGGTTCATCTATATGATATTGGGTAACTGATTCATTATCACCTTGCACAAATTGATGATCTACTGTAATGATCCTATTTTTAAAATCAAGATTATCCCATATCAACCCCGCCAGTTCGCCATATCTTAATCCCGTACCGATAAATACTCTATACGCACGGATATATGATTTGCCGTATGGCATATTTTCAGCCGCAGTAAAGAACGCTTTTGTCTGCTCCACAGATAAGGTACTGGTTTCCTTCTTCTTTTTCTCTTTATTTGCTCTATATGGCAGCGCACATTTCTTCGCACAGTTAGTCAATAGGATCCTATCCTCGACCGCCATATTTAATGCTCCATTGATAAATTTGTGGATGCAGCGGATCGTTCCATTGGCAAGCCCCTTATCCTCTTTCAAGTTGCGAAAGTAAATAGAAACATCGGACTTCGTGAGCTGACTAATTTTCTTCTTTCCAATCACAGAATCCTTTACCCAACGGTCATATGATTTTCTATACTTCAACTTTGTACGAGGCTTCATCTCTTCTTCAGATTTCTGATCCAGATACCTGTAAAACAGATCGTTTAACGTCCAGTTCTTATTATATATGCCAAGCGCTATATTTTTCTGGATCTCATCTTCCTTCTCACGAAGTTCTTCCAAGGTTTTAGCATATACACTATTTCTTTCCGATGACTCTCCTTCCGTATAGCGGTACACATATGTCAAGTTCTTTCTCTGACTTTCACCCGGTTTTAGTACACGGCCTTTATGATCTTTCCTTCTTTCCATCAAATATCTCCTTCCTATACTGAGCGGAGATATATTTATAAGATATACCCCCATTATAACACACATTCTTTTTCTGTCTATTGAAATCATGTATTCTCTGATCCATCACCAGACCTGTAGCTTTGAAATATATTCCTCAAATTTTTTCCTTTTAATCAATCGGTGTGTCCCTTTAAAAAGGACAAAGTCGCATCCCGGTTCGTCTGTTCGGGATCGGATCTCATTTATGCCGATATTAAATAATTTTGCTGCTTCTGGAAGTGTAAGGTTCACTTTCTCCCAGATTGGAACGTATAGCTTCTGTTGCTCTGCTACATTACTTCCCATTAAATTACCCCTTTATAATATGAAAGGATGGAATCCCGGTGTGGAACTCCATCCTGCTGTTTTCTGTTATTTCTATACTCCTGCTGCGGTGCTTGCTCCAAATCACAGTGCGCTGCCGTTGATTTGCTTATGTATAATCCATTTCTACCTCAAAATAGGAGCCGCAAGTATTACCTCGCGACTCCCAACAATTATCTTCTTGAGAATGTCTGTGTCATGATTGGCTTGATCTGCGTTTTTACAGCTTTTGCAAAACCATTCACATCACCGACATCATGAACATGAATATCACCGATTTCCACATTTACAACATCGTTCATCACCTGTTTGCTCGGCTGTACCGTTGGCATACCAATCGCGGCACCGGTTCTGATACCGACATTCATGGAAGCGTCGAAGTTCTTCAGTAGGGTTTCCTGCTGTCCTTTTGTGAGAACGACTTCATCACGGAGGGCTTTTACCCATATCTCATTCGTGTCTAACTCACGCATTCCAAGTTTCTTAAAACGGGATTCCCGCTCATTGTCAGACATTGTTTTGTTATTGCCGACAAGACCGGACGCAATGCCGTCATGCTTTTTAGTAGCGTTCTTCCACGCTTTATCTTTCTCAGATGCGCTTACTTTATTATCATACTTGCCAGTACCATTGCCGCTACTGTCTTTGCTTTCTGTATAATAATTGCCCTTACTGTCGGACTCATAGACCTTATGACCACCATAATAAACACCCGTTCTATCAGAAGACGATCCACCACTTGAACTACTTCCACCGGAACTGCTATGTTTTCTGCCAGAAGAACTGCTGCTTGACATCTTTTCAAGAGCTTCAGCCGCTTTCTTCAAGGACTCAAGCTGAGATTGCAGATCGTCGCGCATCTCGTCCCAAGTTTTGGTATATTTATTGATCGCTTCGGTGTTCTCTTTAAACGTACCAAGATACTGATTGAACTCGTTCATTGACGCAGAAAGACTCTCAGATGCCTTTGCCTGTTCCTTAACATCATGCTTGACTTCTTCCCACGTTGCCGGATCCATTGTGGAATAGTTGTTCTTCACACGCTCCATAATAGAAGACAGGTCGGTAAGACTTTCAGAAATCTTATTCGTTGCAGAACTTGCAATACTGCCAAGATCGGCAATATTATCAGCTTTCATAAGATCACCGAGATTTTCCAGCGCAGAATAGCCGTCCTTCATAGAAGTTGTAAGACTGTTAATTCCCGCCATAGCCTGATCATATGTCATAGCTCCGCTCTGGAATCTGTCGGCGTAGATCTGCATCATATCTGCAATGCGTTCATTACTGGAAATCTGCTCATCTACTTTATCCTTCTGCTCGGAGGTTGCCGTGTAGAGGTTCTTGAACATGTTATAAAGGTCATCGTCGTTACCGGAAAGGACTTTATCCTCCCAACCTGCACCGAAGAGGTTTTCGGCCTTCGCTTTATCAGCTGCAAGCTGAATCTGATCCGTGATCTCGGACCATTTATCCTTAATTTTATTTAAGGAGTCAAGCTGATTGTCGTAGCTCTTCAGAAGGGCATCGCGTTCTTCCTCAAGGGAATCTATCTGTTTTTGGAGATCGTACTTTGCCTTGTTGTATTCTGCATCTTGTAAAGCTTGCTGTTTGTCTCTGATTTCATCTGGATCATTTTCATATGTAAGCTGGCCGTTTCTTATTACTTGGGTTTTCTTCTGCTGACGAGCCTTGTCAAGTTCATACTGGGCGTTCTCTAATGCAATCTGAACAGAACGAGCTTCATTGGTTTTCTCCAATAGATCGAGTTCGTCCTGTAATGGCTTGATCTTTTCTTCGTATTCTTTCTCAGTTGCGTCTCTTAACTCGTTAATCTTGTCGATCTGTTCGTCGATAGTTCCAGTCACACCAGACAGCGCAGAATCGTACTCAGACAGAACGTCAGAGAGAATACTGGAATATGCTGACAGTTCATCATTGACATTACTAAGTTTGTCAATTGGAATCTGGAGCATCGCCTTATTCCACTCATACTGATTTACAATCAATCCAGAAATCGTATTGTCAATGTCTTGAATCTCACTGCCAATTTCCGTATAGCGGTCGGAACCCTTTTCGAACTGGGACTGTAGCTGTACAAGCATCTGGCGCTGAGTTGATAATACCTCGATCCGTTTCGATGCAAGATCAATCATGGTCTGGTACTGATCAATAGTCGTATCGATTCCACGGGCATCCTGCTGTGCAGTCAGATTCTCAATGGATGTCTGGGCGTTATCCAGAGTGTCTACAACCTTTTGCAGATTATCAACCGGAATGCGGGCAATCTGATAGTTGTAGTCCTGCATCTCCACAATAAGGTCAGAGATGGCATTGTCGATCTCTTGGATCTCACTGGAAGTTTCATTAAACTTCTCGGAACCGTACTTATAATTCTTGAGAAGGTTCTGAAGCTTCTTCTGCTGTTCGGTATACTTGTCGATCTGTGCTTGGTCAATACTGATGAGCTGCTGATACTGTTCCTTATTCGTTGCAATACCAATAGAGGACTTCTGACTGAGGAAGTTATTGAGATCCTGCTTGATGTTCGCAAGCTCATTAAGGTACTTCTGAATACGCTCAATCGGCAGACGGATGATAGCTTCATTCCATTCTGCTTGATTCTTCTGGCATTCGATTAAGGATGTCTCGCAGGACTGAAGATTGCTTAGAAGTTCATAATACTCAGAAGAGTTTGGATCTACTTCTTCCATACGACCTTTAATTTTATCAACCTCAGACTCGTATAGTTCCATCATGTCCTTGCTGTTGTCGATCAGTTCACGATACATACCTTCTGTGGTGATGCCGCCTAACTGTTCAACAAGATCCATTTCTGCCTGAACCTTATCATTCAAACCAGAAATCGCATCACGCTGCTTCTGGATATATTCAATGCCTTTCTCGTAAGCCTGTTTGCGAGTTTCTTCAAGCTTTAATTCGTCTTCACGCGCTTTCTTTGCAGAGGTTTCATACTCACTGTAAAGCTTAGAAGCTTCCTTATACTGTTCATAGTATTCTGGATCACTTTTCGCATACTGCTCGAAGTTGGCGTTACCGTTAAGGATTCCTGCGACATCTTCCGGTTTTAACTGATCACGAACCTTTTCCCAAGCTTTTTTAGTCTCTTCGGCGTGTTGCTTTTCGGTTGCCACAAGCTCTTCGGATTTCTTAACAGCCTCGTCCATAAGCTGGATATTCTTCTCATAGGAAGTCTGCTCGATATCAGCCTTTTCCTTGAGATCATCAATCTCAGACTGCTTCCACTCAATAGATTTGGTATAGCGGGACTTCTCGTTGTCTTCAAGAGACTTCTGGTCCGTGATGTACTGCTTCTGTGCATCGGAAAGATTATTCCATGCTGTCTGAGCCGTCTCAATCTTCTTGATGAGCTTTTCATCATTATCGCCATCATAGGTGTCGATCTTGAAGTCACCGTTCATGATCTGGTTTCTGACTTCTTCCGGAATCTCAGCAGAGACAGCATCCCATTCCTTCTGATACGCTTCTATACCAAGTTTCTCAAGACCAATGAGATTTTTCTGACGTTCAATCGCCGCGTCAAGGAAGTTGAGCTGAGTGGAGTAAGCGCTGTCGGAGTCGTTTACTACATCCATCAGATTTTCATAGGACTCACGTACCTTGTCGATCTTTACTTTGATCCAGTCAAACTTCTTATCATCCTTTTCGGATTTACCCTTGCCGGACTTGGCATCAGAATTAAGACGATTTGCTGTATCGTTTCCGCCTTGATAAATGAAATCTTCCGCATTCAGCTTCTCAAATCCATAATCAAAAGTGCTGTTCTGTACCTCATTGATTACTTTGCCGACTTCCTCAAGCCCTTGCTTTACCTGCTCTTGAAGATTAGGATTCCCCTTATACAAAGCAAGGTTCATCGGATTGCTGATACTGGTCTTTAATGTCTTGCTAACTTGATCAACAGTGGTCGCTATCGTCTTAAGCTTTGCAATATTTGCCGCTCCTGCACCCGCAGCATTCGCCAATGCAATAATAGATTTAATATCATCTACGGTATTGATCTTCGTTTTATTGACTGCAATTTTAGCAAGCTCCAATTGAGCCAGTGCTTTCCTACACGCATCGGATACATCCGCTTCATTGAGGATTTCCACATATTCATCAATGGTAGCTCCTTCTAATTGCTTCGATGCGTTTGCATTGTAGTATTTCTCTGCGGCAGCTTCCGCATGTTTACGTGCAAGTGCATCCATTACAACTTCTTCCGCATTTGCGACACCCATATTAGAAAGCATCGCCGCAGTTAATCCGGCGGTATTCTCACTTACCCCATCTAAAACACCGGAGGAATTGACCCATACGGTCACGAGATCATCGAATGCACTCTGACATGCTTTGATATCCTTTGGATTGTTAGAAATGGTATCGACAAAATTGTTGTATTCCTTCGTGAAGTCCTTAAAGGTATCATTGAATTTCTTATCGTCGAGAAGAGAGAAATCGAAGGCTTTGTCCTTATCGACAACAGAAGCCATAATCTTATCCAGCTCTTCAAAGCCTTCGGAGAGACCGTTGATTTCAGAAATCATCTCTGTTTTTGAAAGAGATTTAAAACTGCTGACATTTCCGGTTTTCTGCTCTGCGTCAACAAGAGACTGAATGTGGTTGCATACCTCATCGGCTGTCTTTCCCGTTTCCGTAAGCAGCTTCTTGTACTCCTCATTGGATTCCAGTGTTTCCGGTGTGAGCTTTCCGGCACTCGCTAACTCTGTGATTTCACGCTTTGCAGAAGAGAAGGAAGAGTCATTCCATAGCTTGTCGAATGCTTCTGTGGCATCCTTTCCATCATCGCTGAACAGGTTATTGATCGCCGCAATGAGATCGTTGATTTTGTCGATCTTATCCTTGTCACCAAGAGAATCCAGATCTGCTTTAAACTTAACAAAATCCCCGTTGCTGTCCACGAGACGTTCTTTCAGTTCTGCGAGCTGTTTGTCTACTATTGCAAGTTCAGAGGTCTTATCGTTCAACTCCTGTGATTGGAATACATCGTCAACGTGTTCTGTCTTATACTTAGTGATCTCAGCGTTTAACTCTTTTTGACGATCTAAGAGTTTGGAATACTGTTCAACATCCTTCTCCGCTCGTTGCAGAGGATTCTCTTTTTCGGTGGAATAATCCGCCAGTGATGAGTTGGAATCCCATCCTTCATATCGTTTTGTGGATGTCTCCGTATCAAAATACTTGTTCGCCTTATCGCGGGCTTTGCCGAACATCAGCTCTTTTAGTTCACGGTAATATTCGATCTGCTGTTTCAGTTCTGCACTTGTGGCTTGAAGCTTATTAAGTTCTTCCTGTTCCACAAAACTGAGATGGTCCTTGCCGTTCAGTTCATCAATTCGGGACTTGGTAGTCTTTAACTCATCGTTTAAGGATTCGAATTTCGATGCTGTCTCATCATAGGATTCCTTCGCGTCCTCTGCCGCTTCTTTGGCTTTTTCAAGCTTATGGACGTAGTTGTCGATTGCTTCTGCACCCAGTTCGATTCCTTTGGTAAGAACCGTAATTCCGGCTGTAATCGCCGCTACAACGCCCATATTAAGTGCAACATTAAGTGCTACTGTCTGGATTTTAAGCTTAAAAGTCGCCGCCGCACCCATGTTAAGTGCCGCAGTATAACCAGTCATCTCCGCTTCTGCACCTTTAAGACCAGAAAGGTATTTGCGCATGTCCATATCATCGGTTAGGGCATTGATCCGCTCCTGTGAAACGCACTGCTTCTTGACCAACTCATTGTAATTTCCAATGATGGATTCAGCATTTACGATTGGTTCTTTCACACTCTTTGTGAAGATTCCACCGAATTTCTCTCCTGCTTCAGATGCACGTTTCAACTCATCAGCCGTCTTTCCAAGGAAGGTAAGATCTGTACCGTTATTGTCCACAATACCGATGTTGTTACCTTTTAATGCACCACCGATTGTAACTGCTCCTGCTGCGGTACTGAGGACACCAAGCTTATCTATAATTTCAGACAGCACATTCAGAAATGTTGTACCACTATCTGCCATTCCCTTTAGAAACTCGCTATCAGCCAACTGCATAGTTAATTTTTCATAGGCGGCAATCATGGAATTAAAATGTGCTTCCACGGTATCAGCATATTGATCGAACTTTTCTAATGCTTCTGTTGAGGAATTTTCAGAGAGCTTCGTGAGTTTTTCAACTTTATCCCAGTTCGATAACAGAATCCGTCCGGTATTGCTTTGATAACTACCAAATAAAGCCGTGGATATGGAGTTTTTCTCCACATCATTTAATTTATTGTACTTTGAAGCCAGTTCGGATAATACACCTCCAAGATCCCGGTAGTCAGTTAAATTTTCACGAATCTTAACTCCAACCTTGCCTAAAGCCTTTTCGACGTTTGATAAATCATCTCCCGACTCATAGTCAACAAATTTACCTACTTTGATCTGAGTGTACCGGGCAACAATACTCTTAATCGCATTACCGATTTCTTCATCACCCAGTCTCGGAGCAGTATCTTTTATGGTCGCAAGCATACCCAGTAACATGTCAAGACTGACACCTGCTTCTTTTGCCGAAGATGCAGTTCGTGATAATGATTCAGCTAAACCACCCGCGGATGATGCAGTTTCTCTATCAATCGTACCAAGGCGTGAAATTATCTCAACGGCATCTGAGGCATTCATTCGAAAACCGTTGATAATTGCCATCAAATCTTCAGTTGCGTCCGCCGTGTCTATCATACCAATACGTGCAAGAATCAGAGAATCTTTGATTAACTCATTGGCTTCACTGATGGATTTGCCGCTTCGTAACCAGTCATCACCTGCAGAGCTAACCTCTGTTGTTGTGAATCCTAATTCCTGCGCCATCTGATTATATGTTTCCATCAAACCTTTTGCGTCTTCTCGTGCCTGTCCTGTGGCAACCTGGATATTATACATTGCCGTATCAATATCCTTTGCTGTTCCCACCATTTTTCTAAATGTCTGCATGGCCGCGGTCACGGAAATCACAGAAGATAACATCGAATCAAATTGTGATTTCATCTCCTGTGCCGCTTTAGACCCCGTAAGACCCATTTGCTTCGCTTCCGCTTGAATCTCATTAAACTCACGCTTTAAGTTGTTAAAGTTCGCAGAATCGGCTGCTGAGAGCTTAGATTTGATGTCTGTGAGACGATCTGCGAATACTTTGGCAGCGGCAGTATTCTTATTCATCCATGAATCAATGTTTGTGCCAAGAAGATTCTTACCGGACTGTAACGCACTGTCCTTCGCAGCATTCTTCTGTTCAAGGGAGAGCTGTTTATACTTCTGTGTCACCTTGTCCAGTTCTGTTGTAAGCTGATTGTAAAGCTTGATCTTCTGTTCTGGTCCTTCAGCCTTATTGATGTCCTGCAAACACTGGCGCATAGATGTGAATGACTTGCTTACATCCTCCGGGATCTGGAAGTTCGCACCTTTAAATTTCGTCTCAAGGTATTCGATCTGTGCCGGGAGTTCAGAGAGATACTGCTTTAATTTCTCCGCCGCATTGAAGGATGCTTTCTTGCTGATTTCTGCGTTGAATGCCTTTGCTTGTGCTGTTGCTTCATTGAACTTTGCGATCATCTGATCCAGACTGCCCTTGTCGGTGATGTTGGAGAAATCAATCCCATCTACTAATGCTTTAAATGGATTGTTGGCGGAATCGCCCTGTAAGAATGACTGATATGTAGATTTTAATGCTTCGAGCTTCTTCTGATACTCTGCAGCTTTTGCAGAAACTTCCGAGAACTCCTTGCCAGACTGGTCAATTAAAGATCCACCTGTATAGATATACTGACCCAAGTCATTCATCGTAAAGGAATACTTCTCTAAAATTCCCTGTCCACGATCAAGAGTTGCATTAAATGAGGTGACATCTTCGTTTGCGTCCTTAAAAAACTGTAACTTGATATCCTTGTCGGATATTCCGGTCAACGCAGTAAAGTATTGCTTCACGTCCGATGTAAGCTGTTCAATCCCGGTATGATCGAAGGATGCATCCACTTCCATGAGGGATTTCTTGATGTTGGAGACGTTCTTTTCGATCTCCTCTGCCACCTGCGGCATCTGTGCTTTGATTTGCTCCCGCATCTGTCCGATACTGGTGATGATGTCAGACCACATATCCTCTTCAAAACCTGTGATCTTCTTCGGATCAACTGGCTCAAGCCTATCAATATCTGCCCGGTATGCTTTCACAGCATTCACGATCTCCCGGAATTGCTCCGTCGGATCTGCTGTGCCGGAAAAGATATCCTTATATTTATCTGCCATCTCTTGATAAATGGAATCCAATTCCGTGCCGGATTTTGATTTATCGGTCACAAATTTTCCGGCAGAAACTTTACGCATACTGTCCCAGTCTTTACCGAGATCAGTTTGTACGATGGAGGGGATTTTGATTTTAGAAAGATTCTGAAAATAATTATAGAAATCATCATAGATACCCATACGGGATTGTAAGACATTCGCATTCGATTTAACCGTTTCACCAAGCTGATTATACAGTTCTATGAAACGGGGATTTTCCTGCATAGAGGACAACTCTCCGACTGATACCGTATATAACTGCTTGCAGGTATCTTTGATCTGACGCTGCGCCGACTTCGCTTTGATATTGAACTGATTGATAAGACTTGTTGCTAAAGCATCTCCGATCTTCTTTCCGGATTCTGCTGTTGTCTTGCCGTTACCGATATCCTTTAAGGATTTTACGATCTTCTCATCAAGATCGACTGGAAGAGTGATTTTAATTCCGGCTGCGTTGAGTCGGTCTTGAATTGTTTGGATATCTTTTTTTAGATTTGCCAAGGACTCATCGAGATCGAGTCCTGTTGATAATAATATGTTGGCTCCTGCCATACCTTTACTCCTTTAATATAGAAGAAACCGGAAGATTTACTCTCCCGGCCGTTAATTGTTACTGTTGATTTTTAATGAATTTCACATCGAATGGATGATCCACCTTGCGCTTATAATCTTCGATCCCTTTTTCGATGAAATGTGTTCCCGGCCTATAACCGAAATACGGGACATTTGCAAAACTGCCGTATGTCTGCCATCCTTCATTTAAAAGCATCGCCACATCAACCGACTTGCCGTTTAATGATTGGTGAATCGCACCATCATCAAATAGAACCGAAATGCAGATTGCCGCACCGGAGGTTCCTATTTTAACAACTGGTGTCTGGTCAATATAGATAGAATTGTAAAGATTATAAGTACGTTTATAGATTTTTGGGGAATATGACTCGTAGACTTCATCGAGTCGATACATGATACAGTCGGCAAGAATTGCCGCATGATGTTTTAATTCTTCTGAAACTGATTTGCCGCTACTCGTCTTGAGCTTCGACACATCCAGATTTTTCAGTGCTTTCCTAAGATCTGCCATAAGATTAAAACCATGTTGGATATACAGATGTATAACCGTATGGATTTCTGCGTCCATAATTATACCCCGCTGATGGGTAATACCAATTTACGGATCTATTGGATTCTGACCTACCCCGTCGATTTGAGAGGACAGCTTCTTCCTCTTTCTCCTCTGGTTCCTCCGGATCTTCTGACTCCACAGGTTCCAGTTTTTTCGACATTGCTTTTTCCAATTTTCTCAACAGCTCAATTCCCGCGAATGCAGTATTGATATTAGCCTTATAATTTTTCATCATGTTATCAATACCGTTAGGATTATTGAGGAGTGCTAACATTTCATTAAACGTACATTGTCCAAAGACTGCCAGCTCATCGTCTGAAAATGCTTCTAATATCGTCAGCATTTGACGGTATGTGTATTTTCCTTCTGTTACTTCTGCTGCCTGTTCTGTTCCATTATTTGTAATATTATCCATAAATTGTAAATCCTCCTAATAATTCTTTAGATATGATTCAAGTCGTGCCGCAAGCTCCGGGTAAAGATTGAACCTGCCATTCTTGAATGCAGATAATGTAGATACATTGATATTGGTCATTTTTGAGATATAACACTGCTTTTCTCGCTCAAGCCGTTTTTTATATTCATCTCGTAATTGTTCCGGTGTCATCATTTTTGTTTATTCCTTCCTTTATAATTGTTTGTATACACAGTTTTCTTCGTAAAAAATATAAAGTTCTGGTCATCGTCCTGCCGCCTAATGAGAGTTTGATGGAAGACAGCATATTATTGCACACATGTGGGTTGAACATGGTAGAGGTCGGCAGCAGGACAACAACAGAACTTGTAATTGAATGTGCATTCGGGACTATTACGGCGGAGCGTTTGTTTGAGGAACGCTTGATCCGCCGGAAGAAGTTATGACATATACTACACAGCCTACGGTCTTTTCATATATGTCCTTCTCTTCATAAGGGGACTTTCTTTGTCCTTATATTTACTATGTATTTGTGCAATATATGCAAATATTTATGCTTGTTTTTGTATATTTTCAACAAAACAATCCAGTAATTCTTCCCTACGTTCCTTGTATAGAAACAGCAGAATCGTGTTACAGATATCAGAGTTTTCATCCTTGGTAGCAATATTAACAAGACATTGTACCCCACATTTGTCCAGACCTTTATTCGCACTGCGCACAAGGCTGTTTTCGATCCACTGCCATTCCTGGTGATAAGCTTTACTGTCCTTATCTTTGGTAGACGCTTTAAGCTCTCGCACCTTATTTCGGTATTGTTCAACAGCATCAAGGAATTTATCCCGACTATAACGATTCTTGACCTTAGATTTTTTCGTTTCCTTCGTGACAAGATCTCGAATATTTGTCACAGCAGTCCTCGACGCATAAGATCTGGTCTGCTCCATAATAAGCTTACCCATGATATCCATAGGACAGTTCAGTTCTTCTCTCACCGGACGATTCTTCTTTTCCTCTTCCAGTTTTTCTAACTCTTCTTTGGTCAAAATCTTCGTGTTGTTCCTGCTTTTCTTCGTCTCTGCGAAAAACTCCGGGACTCTATTGATACATTGCATAGATTCCAGACCTTTTATTCGATTGATTTCCTGCATGACACCAACAACAAACTCTTTCTTTGCAAGGTCTATGCTGATCTGTCCGATGACAGATAAGATAACAACACAATCCAGCAGTTCCTCTTCCTTCATTCCACCGTGGAAATAATGGCTCAATGCTAACTGTGCCGTGTCCGTGGAAATACCGATTGCCGCCTGTGCATCAGATATCTTATTGTCCATCCGGGCGTAATCTTCCATTTTCAGATGGTATGCATTCTTCTTGTTGTCACTGTTCGAGTTGTCCACCTCTTTAACATCGTTGATGATTGTCGGGTACTTCTGATAGGCATGTGCCGCCAAATCTGCCATATCTCGTTGGTCCGTGACAAGAACAAAATCGCTGTCTACGTCATGACCGGACAATCTCGGCTGTGTATCTGTGCCGATGGCATTAAACACGATCACGTTATCGCCAATGTTGGGGAAATACTTCATGATCGGTTCCGCATACACATTTCTTAGATGAATGATATTGTTAGGGGAATTATGCGGACTACGGAATGCCGCCAGACTTGCATCGTCAGCAAAGCGGGTCGTATAACACTGGACTCCATCATCCATGATTTCGAAACAGTCCTCTTTTAAAGGTTCTGGATCTCCTACCGCATATCGCAGCAGCGCAACTGGATTGTCCATAATTGTCATGTTGTCACCAGACTGCAGCAAACGTCCTTCTTTAAATTCAGCTTTCAGCTTCGTAAGATCCTTTTTCTTTTTATCCTTATAAAGTTTTGTATGGGTGATCTCTGGATTCCTCTCCACAAGATCCAATAGAAGCTCATTGATATTAAAATTGCTCTTGGTGATTCTCAGATAGTCCAGATAATTCGCATCATCCTTCAGAGACAGATAATACTCCGCTGATGGCTGCGTGATCCGGCTCAAGACATTCTGATCCACGGTCGGAAGGGTATTATTCATTTGGTATGTTGTAAGCTGTTTGTCTCCCCACTTGCTCTTGTGCGCTGTCTTGACAATAGAAAAGTAGTTCCCGGCATTCTCCATGAATCGCTTGTACTGCTTATAAGCTTTTTTCTGCGTTCCGCCCATGAAGTCCACAAACTTCAGCCATTTCAGAGATTTGTCCGTGATGATGGCTTTCACGTCAGATATCTTCATCTCGTTTCCAAACATATCTGTAACGGTATAAGTATCATAGTCAAGACCATGCTCCACACAATAATCACGGAAGAACCGTTCCAAACTACCACGGAACAGACAGGACTTAAAGAAATGTGAACGGCAGTATATAAAATCGTTCATGCCCTCCGGGAACCATGAATCATCAATCAGTCCCATTCCATCATATAAGACGTTCTTGATCTTCTCTTCACCGTATTTCACCTGGCACTGGTATTTCTTCTTCTGTGGCATCTCCACTTCAATCGAACTGACAACTGCTGCCGGAAGTGGTGCAGATTCAACTTCGATATCCTTGAGGATCAGAATATTATCAAGCGGAATCTGTATGTACCCGATTGCATCAGCCGTTGTAAGCGTCTGGTATGCTGACAGGCCAACAATATTAAAAAATGCATTCGGATCATCTTCCTGACGTTTCAGCATCTTCTCATACAGGCCCATCGTGAGGAACTTGATCGCCTTGTCGTAGATCTCCTCACGGATAAACATACACTCGCCCGCCTTGGCTTTTCCCGGTGATCGCATCAGCATCTTATAGCGGATAGTTTTTACCGTGACAAGCTCACCAGTCTTTTTATACTTCGTATGCGTGAAGTCGAAACCTTCCATATAATACTTTTTTCTCAAGGTACTCGGCATAACTCTCTTACTTTGTTTCTGCTTTTCTTCGGCTGATAGTGGCTGTTCCTGTTCATCTTTACTGATCCAGTATTCCGCCGGGTAGTTGAACTTCAGCATGATAAAGTCGAAACAGGAATCATCCGCATACCGCGTGATCTTACTTGCTGTATTGGCAGCCATATAACGCAAGAACAGACTATCGTTGATGACGGCAAACCTCTCGCTGATTCTTGACAGTTCGTGCCATTCTCTTCCGAGCTTGTATTCGACCTTCTTGTCTGGATTCCGTGCGGCGATCTCACTGATATAGAGTTGGTTTGCTTCGATTGCTTTGATCCGAAGCGGCTTCAATGGTAATGTGTAATCAATGTTTATGGCAAATACGCCCCTTTCCTATTTGATATATTGTTGTTCTCTTTTCTGTGGGGAATTTTTGAAAGAAATTTAGAACGCTATCCGTCGTATAGTTACCTGCAAAAATAGACTGTCCTCCAATTGGAGAAGAGTCTACTTCATATTTTTTGTACTCAGCTTATCTTCTTCATTAACATATTTTGGAACGAAGGGTTCTCCAAACGGAGAAACCTTTACCAAACTTGAACTAACTGGAAATTCCGTGACAATGAAAACCGAATTTTATAGGTTCGTTTTTTACTCGACACCGTTTTGTCATTGAAGGTATCCACGGAGATCCCCATCTGGGATGCGAGATCAGTTTGGGTTGGTGCTTCCGAAATTTTCGGAACCACCTCATTATCTCCACCACGCCAACCGGTTTCTCCACCACGTCATCTACCTTCGGCTTGTTCTTGTTCTGCAACTCCTTGTAACCGGCAGTGATAGATGTTTTGCCTGAAAGCACACGTTGTTTTAACTCATCATTGTCGGAATTTAGAATCTTCGATCCCATACGATATGTTTCTCTTTTAACACCTGCGATGGCGGCGAGTTTGGAGTTGGTTTCGTTTTCAATTCGAGATTTTGATGTTGACCGTTCCACCATTTCTGGTGGAACGGTATCGCTTTGATTTTGCTTAAGGTTTCTTAATTGTTTCTCCTTCGCCTGTGCCTCAAACAGCGCTCTGTGTTTTTCTGCCACTGAAATCCTCTGAATCGGTGTCAGATTTCTTCTCCCCAACTGGATATCAAGCATCCAGCGCATAACTTCTTCCTTAGTTTCATATGCGAGGGTTCCGATTGTATAATCAATGTTGTGCTTCCGGCAGATCGAATAGCGATTATGTCCGTCAACAATGAAACCGTGCCATTCCATAATCGGAAAGTTTCGGTCGAAGCCGTTGTCTACAATATTCTTTTCAAGCTGCTTGTACTCATCATCCGCGAGGGGCGGCAGTAAGTCTCTCAGCTCTGGATCAATTTTCAGTTCTTTCATGGGTTGTTGTCTCCTTTAAAAATGTATTTCTCGTATCAAAAGTCGTATTTGCCGACTTTAGAATTTTTCTCTTATCTATATCAAAAAGTGATAAAATCACTCTCCAACACACCGGAAACCACAGAAAAACAAGACTTTGAATTTCTACTGCCTTAATAACAGGGGGCTTTTTTGCGATAAAGCTATAACGGATCGTTCTACCACTCATACCTCATATATTCACTTCATCATCCACGGGGAAATCACCGGATGTCGGGTTTACCGACTTTAGAATTTTCTCGGAAGTGACTAATTGTTACATCTGAAACCTGCTTAAAACACACAGTCCATATTTTACTATACACTTAAAAATGTAAACTTTGCAAAAAATCATACTGCTCGAACACACTCATATCTCTTAACTGAGACTGTAACTCCTCAATCCCCAATTCATCTCCGATTGGTTCTCTGTCTTGAGATTTTCTATCTTCAATCTGCCCTAAAAGATACTGATTTTTGTTATCGACGTATTTATATACTTGTCTCACCGTTGTTTCATCGTAATCTGCTACATGACCATCTTTGATTCGATTATAAATCTGCGCCAATCTCCTATTCTGGTCGGCATCCTTTTTAGTTTTCTGCGTTACGTATAACCTATGTTCAAATCCCATCTGCCCCTCATAAAAAGCGGCGTACTTCTCGCAAAGCTCCCGGTCCCGATATCGGCTGCAACAGTTATTGATCTGTTTCAAGCTATTACCATCTCTGATCTTATCGTTACTTTTATATATGTAAAGGATCTCCTGTGCCACCAAAATATCGTTGTATCTCTGACATGTACGCTTTGACAAATCTGCCTGCTGTGCAAGATATGATTGCGGCATATGGCATATCTTTCCCTGTAAATTCGGGAGTCCCGGTTTAAATTTCATTGATTCCGACCAATCCATACAGGAGATCAGCACGATAAAGTATTTTAACATAGAGATTTTTTTCTTCATCACTTCATTCATCGTAAGTATCTTCAAAACCTCTTCGTCAGACACCTTAACAAACAAGTCCTCTTTTGTATCCAAATACAATTTTTTTAGGTCTACTATGACTTCATCGCCACACTTCTCATCCATCTTCCAAATGATCTCCAACAGTCCGGAATCTTCAAATTCTTTGAGTCCATTCCGCAACGCGTCCAAAAAAGCTTTTTCATATTTTAATTGAATGCCAAGCAAAACAAATGCCATCCGGTTAATAGATATATATTCCCTGGTCTGCGTTCCATTTTTTAGGAAAATATCCATATCCATGATTTTCCTTAGTGCTACATAAACCAGAACACCATCCACCGAAAAACGATCTTCTGTTACAAAACTTTTGTCTAAAAATAGTTCCATTCAATATTCCTTTTTCTGTGTTTTTTATAGGGTGACAACTCTGCCCGTTTTTTGCATACAGTTGTCACATACCCGGTGACAACTGTACCCTAAAAATGCCAACAGTTGTGACACTTATAAGTAATAGATAATAATAAGTAGTAGACAAGTATTTAACACTCGTCTTGAAAACGAGTGTTGGATTAAAATTACTCTTTTTTAATTGCAATTTTTCATTTCATCCATAATTCCATTTTCATTACAAAAGACAAATACGCTTCTTTTTCCATCTGAATCTGTCCTATCTGGTTTGATATCCACCATGGTATATCCTTTTTTCAATAATTTTCTCGCAAGTTTTGCGGAGAAAATGATGACTGATCGTTTAGCGTTCATTTCCATATCCTCTTCTATTTTATAATTTCCCATTCATCTTCCGACTTTTCCGGTTTGAAGATTTCTTCCATTCCATTTTCTATAAGACTTTCACCTGTTTGCTCCTTATGTAGCGCACTTATACAATTCATATATTCGACAGCCACGGTACGCAAATCATCATTTACATAATCCCACAGCAGGTTAAACACTTCGTCTCTGCCTACTGCATTCTCCAGATTATTCTTCTTCAAGACATTCATCGTATAAAAATAATCCTTGCATCCCCATTTATCACCATCGTATTCCTTCTCTATTGGAAATGTTATAATCAAATTTTTTAGTCTGATGTATCCTATTATTTTAAAGAGGTTATCAAGTATCTGGTACATTAGATTCTTCTCTTCCAGGGACTCTACACAATTCAGAACTCTATTATTCCAATACCTCAGATTCTTGTATGCAATAATCCATTTTACTCCAATGAATGCCACTTTCATCAAGTCATCTTGAAACCAATATTGGACTTGACTCGTTCTTCTAAATGCGTCTTTGACCGCATTTTGATACTGTCTGCCCCATAAATCAACCATCTTAGCTGCCTTTTCCCGCTGTTTCTCGCCGCACTCTTCCTTATTGCCCTCTATAATTTCAAATTCTTTCATCCACTGTACCCCTTTTTATTCCGGTCAGACTGCGACAGATTCATCGCAGCCTAACCGATTATTATTTATGCGATCAATTTTCCTCTTACCCCAAACATTTTCGCATCCGCTTTCTGTTCGATAACATCCGCTGTTACCATAACTTTTCTTACAGCTTTTACGTCTGGAACCTCATACATGAGTTTCTTCATGGCATTTTCCATAATACTTCTTAATCCCCGCGCTCCGGAGTTCTTTTGTATTGCCATCTCGGCGATTTTTCTTAATGCCGCGTCTTCAAACTCAAGCTTCACTCCATCCATCGCTAAAAGCTCCTTGTATTGTTTGATGAGTGCGTTCTTTGGTTCTGTAAGAATTTTAAGGAGATCTTCTTCTCTTAATGGATTAAGAGCTGCAATAATTGGAAATCTTCCGATGAACTCTGGCATGAGTCCATATCTAACCAAGTTGTCCACCGTTATACTGTTATAATCAAAGGTCCCCTCCGAATATTCCGGAATATCTACCTCGAAACCAATAGGTCTGTCCACACATCCCCTATCCGAAATTCCTTCTATGCCATCGAAAGCGCCGCCGCAGATGAACAGGATGTTCGTCGTGTCGATCTGTATGAATTCCTGCGTTGGGTTCTTTCTCCCGCCCTGCGGCGAGATATTAACTACGGATCCTTCTATAATTTTGAGAAGCGCCTGCTGCACACCTTCACCAGAAACATCACGGGTGAGTGAAACATTCTCACCTTTCCGGGCAATCTTATCTATCTCATCTATATAGACAATTCCCTGTTCTGCTTTCTTCACATCACCGCTGGCAGCTTGCAACAATCTCGTAAGGACAGTCTCCACATCTTCTCCGACATACCCCGCTTCTGTTAAAGATGTCGCATCTGCAATCGCAAACGGAACACCAAGATATTTCGCCAAGCTTTGTGCCAGGTATGTTTTACCGGAACCTGTCGATCCTACCATAAAGATATTGCTCTTTTGGATTTCGACCGTTGAGGTCTTATCCTGCCTGAGACGCTTATAATGATTATATACAGCAACTGCCAGCGTCCTTTTGGCTTCATCTTGTCCGATTACATATTCATCCAGATGAGCCTTAATCTTGCTCGGTGTCGCACCTCTAAACATGAGTTCTGCATTTTCCCGCATTTCCTCGTGTTCCAAGTCTTTCAGTATTTTATACGATGTCTCAATGCATTCGTTACAAATCATCCCATGTTTACCTCTGATAAGATGGTCTACTTGATTTGTTGCTTTCCCACACATAAAACAGTATTCTTGTCCTCTCATATACCCTCTCCTCTTATTGTAGGGCGGCAGAATCGCCGCCCCTGTTGGTCCATTTATGACACGCTGCCATTCCTCTCCTTAGTTCTGATAATCTCCGCACACATGTCTTTGGTGAGATTCCTATACTCCTTCACCATACCGTCCGCATAGAGACTTTTATGATAAAGAGCCTGCGCAAGTAGGTCCACACTCTCCAAGAATGACGGTATACGTTCTGTGATTCCCAGGTCAGCTCCACTAACAGCGAGATCCTGCATCATATAGCAAAATGTTCCGGTGAGTGGAACTTCGTTAATCTCTCCAGAGTGGTTCTTCGTGAAATTTGCCGCAAACTGCTCCGGTGTAGCCCCGGAATCCTTCCACTCCTTATAAATTGTCTGGAAATATTCCGGAGTCACATAAATTCCTGCTGCATTCACAAAATCCCTCCGGGACATAAAATCCGATGTATTCTTCTCCTCAAGCGCGTTGACTTCTCCGTAAATTCCTAATAGCTCCATAGTTCTGCATCCTTTCTTTGTTTTACCGGCAGCACTGTTTGTTACATGCTGCACCGCCGGATATTTTATTCTAATTATCTTCTGAAAATCTAAGGAATACCTTCTCACCATTGGCATAGGTAATAGTTACATCGCGCAGCCCTACTCCATAAATCAAATCTGCCTGTCCCATATGGATTGATTCAATGCCATCTGACGAAATTCCTACATAAGACGCCATGCTAATAAGGATGTCACTCTCTTCCTCCCCATCACCGTCTGGATATTCTGCATGACAAAATTTCAAATAGTCTTTGTCCCAATCATCCATATAGTTGAAACACAGCTCACAATATACTTTACCGAAGAGCTGAATCCTTAATCCAAAGTTTCCACCGTCCCATGGAATCATATTTAAATGTTCTAACAGTTCAGACCATGTGATATCGCCATGAGCATTTCTTCTCTCTACCCATCGAACAAACCACTTAATACGGCTTGTGACATACATCTGAAGGTCTTCTTCATCCCCATCCGGATCCGCCTCACGCAATAATGGTTCAATTACCTTCACACATTCTTTATAGACATCTTCCCTTAATGTCTGATTTTCGAAGTCAAACAGTGCTGTAAACTCTTCTCTCGGATTAACTTTCTTATCCAAAATATCGACAACCTTAGCGGATGGATGTTCTACAAATGATTCCACCTTTTTGTATAACAGTTTTACGCATTCTTCCATTGATACCATGTTTCCCATATTTTTTCTCCTTTTTTACTTGTAATATTTTCTTTTCAGCCTTCAATAGCTGTACTCAGCTCATCAATTCAAGGACATCATCCATGTCATAGATTTTGATATAGAAATTGCTCCCAGTGGCTTTTACTTCACATTTCTCTGTTGCCACTCCCGATTTCAACAGTTCCCTTGCCTCAATACAAGTCATTCCAAGAGCATCTTGCACATCCATCCGAAACATGCCAAATTGATCCAGTTTCTTATACTTTTCATAGGTCGATGCCGACAGATTATTAACAAACAGTTCGTTCACTTCCGGCTTTTTCATTCTTGTTGTAACCTTCATTCCGAACTCATCCCTCAGAAATTTTCTCATTTCTGGCAGAGTGATATATCTGCTTCGATTGTTTTTCTTATAAATTGCTAAACATTTTTCCAGATTTTCTTCTGTTCTCATAATTCTCAACCTTCTTTCTTCTTAACTATATCTTCTAACCATTTTACCGAACCATCGCTGTTGATCGGGATTTCGATACGTTCCCCGCTGTTGAACTCCAAAACCGTCAAGAGTTTTCCATTGTCTGCTTTGATCCACTTACGCATCTGTTTTATCCTCCTGTAAGTTACTTCTCTGTTTCAAAGCGTCTCCGCTTCAAAATCTCCAGTTTTGAAAGTTTCTTCGGGACCGTTTGGTCGGCAGCAGGTTTCATCTGAGCAGTTTCCACGAATGACAGATCTCCCAATTTCTTTCCAGAAACCTGTCTTTTGTTACGTTGCCGCTCCTCGTATGCTTTCTGCGCCAATTCACCGATCTTACCCACATGTGTTACCGGAAAGCTCAGCCCACTCGCCGCAATCAATGTTGCCTTACCGTTGTATCCCTCAAAGACATTCTGAGGTTTTCCAAGCTCATTGACGATCTCTGCGGCGGTGATATCATGGTTGTTTCGCCCGGAGTGAATAACTCCAATATTCTCACAAACCTTATCGCCTTCAACCGGCGCGAAGATCCCGGATTTCGTCAACTTCTCAATCATAAGCTCCGGAGATTTTCCCGCTCCAAACATACTCAGTACTGCTGCACCATTATTCTTCAACATCTCTAAACGCTCCGACTCATCGAAGTTGTTCGCTTCACCATAAGAATTATTCGAGAGAAACATGTCCAGCATCTTCGCAAATGTACCGTTGATATAGTCATAATCCTCACTGATCTCATTATTAAGGAAGAAAGTTGCTCCAAGATCTGTAAGATCCTGCAATTCTGCGACGGCCTGATAAGCATTTTTATGTTTTATGATGGATTCTCCGGCGGATGGAAGTGCAATCACCGGGCAGACGATCTTATCCTGCTGTTCCATTAAGAGTTCCGCAAGAATCGTAGCGCACCCAGAGCCTGTTGATCCACCGCCACCAAACAGAAGAAATACTACCTGTTCTTTAATTCCGGCTACAAACTCCATCAGCTCCTCATTAGCTGCCAAACAATCCATCGCCCTGTCACGATAACCGCCAAACCCATCAAATCCTTCCAGTTTGAACTTTGTCGGTACATCTCCCAGCGCTTTCAAATCCTGCTCACTACCATTGACTGCTGCTCCTTTATACCCGCGGGAAATAAATTCCTTGTGCAACTTACCTCCGGCGCATCCTAATCCTAAAAAGTATGTATTTTCTTTCAGGCTCATCTCTAATCCTCTCCTTTACAAACTGTGAGTCCCTTGTCTATAAGGAAATATGTGTCTGCATGATTATCTTTGATGCCTTTAGCGACATAACAAGCGTTCACAAGCTTTTTCATTGACCGCCACACATACATACTCCCTCCGATGTTTCCGTCGTTTTCTTCCATGATTTCCGATATCGTCATACCATGGTACTTATCTGTTGCCCCGTTTGAAAACAAGGACATTAAAATAAGAAACTGATTCCTATTCAGTTCTGATACGCAATCCACCTGCACCATCCTTTCTGTAAAATTACTTTCTCTCTTTCCGAGTTAGTCGTAATACAGCATGAATCTGATCTGACATAACACCGGAATTTCAAAAAATAGCGGCATTCCTGCCGTTTTTCTCCATGTATTCAGTTGTCAAGGTACTGCTAAAAATTGTAATGGAATTGTTGGACTGACTCGTCCATAGACTTTTATCTTGATTTCGCCAAAAATCTCTGCTATAATAAGAACTGCCAAATTCTATGCAGATTTATAAAAGTCTGTATTACTTACTGGAAGTACGCCAATACTTCTTTGGTAAGACGAGAGTCGGTGCCGCCAAGCATCGGCTCTTTTTGTTTACACTGTTACTATAATACCAGATACATACTTTGTCAAGGCTTTTCTACAATTTAATGTATATAATGTTTTATTATTGTATATTAAAAATTGTATATAATGTAAACTACCGCCACTTCGATTTAAAGTATTGAAATAATTGTATGAGTAATGGTATAATCAATCTTATAATTGTATAGATTTACTGTGTATGTAGTTCGAATTTTAAAAAGAAAAGGAGTGATACAATAATGATGGATTTTCCAACAGAAATATGGCGTTATGACAAAAATCAGCTACTATATGTCGATGGTCATGAAATTTCTCTAATCCAATACCTTAAACAGCTCCGGGAAAAAAAGAACATAACTAAGAAGAAAATATCTAACCTTATTAAGCACAATGATTACTGGTATTCCCAAGTTGAAAGAAACGGAAAAAAAGGAGATGATAACCGGCAACGCACAATTTATAGAGCTGATTTAATCAACCTTATTTCCATATTACTCTATGATGCCGACACAGCATCTGCATTAGAATCAAATTACAATTCAAGTGTAACCTATATTGATAAGGTCCTTAAAGCCGTTCCTTTAAAAAGTTCTGCTCGGCAACTCGACTGGCTGACACTTCACCAAATGAGAACCGATAATGAACAAGAAAAATTATTAAATTCCTTGCTTGCTACACACGAAAAATTATTACGACAGACTTTTAATAATTTTAATAATAGCGCTGACAAAGATAATTTTCTTAACGCTTTGCGAAATATGAATACCTCACTTCGTATAGATCCTCTATTTGTTATGTTCTTAGTTGGATTGCCGTTTGCAGATTTTCTTTATGAAGCAGAAGAAACAACAGTAAATGATTTGCTTCGCGAACTAATGGACAAAATTGATAAAATTACTATTGATAATAATTCGGGAAAATCCCGTAATCTTGATGAATGTATGACGTTAATGCGAGAAACCATTGTCGATTATACCAAACAATCCTTTATAGATAATTATCAATTCAATATAAAAAACAAAGATCTATTGACACGTTTAAATGCTGCCCTTGAAAATTTTTATCAAGATTAACCTTTACTAAAAAAAGGACAGGATTCCGTTTCCGGTTTCCTGCCCTTCATTTTTATTCTTTTATTCCACCACGATTTCCAGATTATCATAGATCCCAGCCTTTACTGCGTCACCGAACGCATATTCCGTCATTGTATCATCAGCAAAATTATAAACGATAATCCTGTCCTTCTCCGGATCTACGATCCAATACTCTCGCACACCTGCAGAACGATACTTGAACAGCTTTATCATATAGTCCATGCGGCGCGATCCCGGCAATACGATCTCCACAATCCAATCTGGTGCGCCGTGGCAACCATCATCATCTATCTTATCTGGATCACAAATAACAGAGATGTCCGGCTCGACATAGTTCTTTTCATCATTGAGGAACACGGCGAACGGTGCAAGTAAGACCTGGCATTTCCCCTTATTCTTGTCAATGTAGTCTGCAATCTTACGGGCAATCGAAAATGCAAGCATCTGATTTCTTGTGGTCGGCGGTGCCATCATATAAATGTTTCCGTCAATCAGCTCCGCCCTCTGTCCGTCTGGAAGGGCGTATATATCTTTGATGGTATAACTTCCTTGTGTCACAGTGAAATTCCTTTGTCGGTTAGATAATTTCCAACACTTTCTATCACATATGCGGCCGTATTATATTGTTCCTCTGCCTGTTCTTTTGAAGCAATATAGAAATCATCGTAATCGCTTTTCTCTCTCAACTGTTTCAACATTCCCAAACGTCTGCCTAACTCCCGCGGGAATATGTTACTTGCCACATATTCTTTATTGAAGTATGCCACAACATCTTTGTGCCGCTTAAAATCAATAGTCCCTAATGCAAGTACCGCTTTTAATGCATAAAATGCAGCATAGTATGAGCGGTTAATGGAATCTTTGTACCATCCTTCTTTCAGACAGTGTTCGGCTACCTTCAAGCTGTTTTTCGCTTCTTGTATTCTATATTTGCTTAATTCTTCCTGCCGATTATCCATTTAAAACCACACCTTCCCTCTGCACATTATTGTAAAACGGCAATGCTCCAAGCCAATAATTGAACTGTTCTTCGTTCTTTATAACGACGCTGATATCCACGCCATAGTCCATGAGGAAGTCAAACGCCAGGTTATAGATATTTGATTCGATCTTTTCTATCTCTTTATCTGTTAGCGTTGTCAAAATCATGAGATCAATATCCGAGTTTTCCGTATAATCCCCCCGCGCATAAGATCCATACAAAATTATTTTTCTTAAACTCTTACCGAGGATTTTCTTTACCTCTTCCGAGAAGTCTATAAGAATATTGCGTGTTACTGCTGGCATAGAATCACCTCTTTATAATAAACATTGTCCTGCTGCCGAATCTCTACCTATATTATACATGACATGGCACAGGATTACAAGGATTCCGTTTGGTAGATCGTATTTTTATTGAACATATGTTCTTTTTATGGTATACTGGGTATGTATAATTGAACAGAAATGCAGGATGTGATTTTCCGATTATCAGATGCCCTCTAATCTTACGAAGGAGGGTGATGCCCTATGAACACAATGGAAGTTCTCACTTTATTGTTAGTAATTTTTGCGGCTCTGTCTTACATAGACAATCATTTTGATAAAAGAAAATAAGCATCCCATACCGTCCAAAGTGTAAGATGCTTATTTCTTAACTGAATATCATTTTACTGAGGGCAAATCGGATTTTGCATCCGATTCACTTTCTAAGTCGATTATACAATAGGGCGTTTGAGAAATCAAGCGTCCTTTTTATTTCCCTCTTCCTATTTGCAGAAAAAGCCACGACCTTCCGGTCATGACTTTCCCGCATCAATCAATCAAACAATACTCTTAAGGTGGTATTACCTCTATATCAAGGGCGGTTGCCCGTGATAAGCTTATTTAGCTTTTACTTCCCTTATTCCAGTAGGAATTTCCTCTCTTCCATTCTCTTTCAGCACACGGTTTACCAGTGCAACAATAAATGGATTTACTCCGTCATATCCTTCTTCCTTAGCAAGGTTTTTTATAACTTCTCTATATCCCTTCGGTACTCTGATTTTAATATCCTCTAACTGTTGAAGATATTTTTCGTTAGAATCCAGTTTCTTCTGAGATACTTTATTCTGAGAATCTGCCAACACAATTTTCCTCGCTTTCATCCGTGTTGGTTTAAGTATACAATAATTTTTCCATTTTTTCAATCCATTAAAATATACCCTCGTCTATGCATTCCCCCAGTACCATTTCCCTCAGATTCCCTTTACGGCCCACGCCGCAATCATCCATCTCAGAGATTTCCGGCTTCTCTTCCGAATCTGATACTCAAACGACTCCTTAACCCAGTCTGCGTATTCTTCCGGCAGCAACTTATCTTTTACGCGATTGCATATTTGACACGCACACTGCAAGTTTGCAATCTCATCCCTTCCGCCCATAGCAAGCGGAACCACATGGTCTATGGTCATTTCCGGCAGCGGAATCTTCCTTCCGCACAGTTCACAACGTCCTTCTGCCTTTTCATATATGTACTGACGTGTCTGCGATCCGTGATTTGAACGGTTTTTCACAATAAGCATACCATTCTTGTATTTATATTGTTTCTGAGTGTTTACATCTTCAATCGTATATTTTGAATGTTTTACCTTTGGAATAGTTTCCATAAAAACCACTACCTGTTCTGCCGAAGCAAATTCTGTTGCCTCTTCTCCAGCCTCAATACGATGATACTGTCCATCCAATTCCACTTTAATATATTTGTTAGCCTTAATAATCATAAATCCCATTTCTCTATCCCTCCCGTTTCGCTTTACTGCATGTAAACCATGTCGTAAATCTTTAAGATTGCTCTGCGGCTGTCTGCATAGTTTTTATTGTTACGGATGATTTCCCTAACGTCCCTCCGATCCAGCAGTCAAAAATCGCTTGCTAAAATCTCAAGTTCCCGTTTCTCTCCTCTTTTAACTCCCATGGTCTTATTCCTCCGTTATCATTTCTTTGATGGTTCCGACATTTTCAATCAGCATATTTACGATCTGTGACAGCATGTGCATGTATGCCGTCATATTTTCGCTTGTGATGCTGTCCGGCTCTGCGTCTGCTACCAGTACCGCAACATATAAGCCTTTTAATGTCTCCTCGATCTCGTCCAGAATGTCATATACCTCTGCCGTTGGTTTCTTCATGTGTTTTTCCTCTCTTTCGCTTAGTATTCCATCCAACAGATAACAGGATATCCCATTGGTTTCTTTCTGCTGAATACATACCGGAGATTTACATCGAGGTTCACAAGATCATCTGCCTTGAGTGATGTCAAATTTCCATCTGTATCCGCTTCACCTGCGATAATAAGATTCCCTACCAACATAGGCTGAAGCTTTCCATCAAGGGCTGATACAATCGGCTCATTCGTGAAAAGTCCTTCATCATCACAGATAATTTCATACCGCTTGTTACCTATTTTTCGGTTTACAATGTCCACTGTCGTACATCCGATCAATCTGTAATAGTCCTGCAAAACGGACACATTCACAATTTTTACAGTGCTTCTCTGCACATCAACTAATAATCCTGTCATATTCCTGTTCCTTCCTTTGTTATTGGTAACGGTTACCACCTTCCCGTTTTGGGAAGATGGCATCCTTATATTGTTACTGATTCTTCTTTAAAAGCTTTTCGTCATCAAACCATTTGGTTCCTGCTCCCGTGTAATGTATCGGCGGCTGTGTGATAATGCTTCGACCTACCTGCACCACCTCATGATTTTTTGTAACAACTGCGAACTGTACTGTCTGCTTGTCCATGACTTATCTCCTCCTCAACCTGTAATAGATCTAATGGCGTTCAGTTTGTCCAGTGCATCCCGTTTCTCCTGCCGTACTGTGTTAAGTAACTGGCACAAATGCGCTTCTCGGTCATTCGCCCACTTGTCAAGATCGTTATAGGACTGCTGTAACTTTTTAAGCTCCTGTTGTAAAGCATAGATCTTTTTCACACGTTCCCGGCTCAGTCTTTGGATTCCGCCATTTCTCAGCCACTTGCGGCAAAAGGCGTCTTTATCACCGGGGAAATTGTAGTATTCCTGTTCGATTGCATCGTACTCCTCGCATGTAGGTTCAAACTTTGTACGTTTGATAAATTCTGACATCATCATTTAGAAATTCCCCCTCAATACTTCCTGTAACATTCTGATTCCGTAGCCGCCTACCATAAGACAAGCACAAGCAATAATCTGATCCATGGTTTCCTCCTGTTGCCCTCGTAACCTCCGGGACGGGTGCTGGGTTATAACTGAAACGCTAATGCCGCATCATTTTCTGATGCTCCCTGTGCTATACAGGTGTTGTATCGGATTAGTTGACGTTCTTCTTTGATTTCACGAATGCGCTTCAAGGTCTGCCAACTGACTAATGCACCAACACAGTATGCTTCTTCCATGAGATGTTCCATCTCTTCCAGACGGTCATACAATGCATTCCATTGATCTTCCGTGTAGGTGTGTGCTGGTGCTTCGTTCATGTCGATTTCTTGACATTTAAGCTTGTCATACATGGAAAGCAGATTGAAATGCTCGCTTGCACTTACTCTATATTTCTTCATTGTCTCGTCTCCTCTCTACTCTGTAACACCTTCGAATACACCGGATCGGATCATGTCCAGAAACCAGATGGAAAACACGGGATATTCCTTCTTATCTGCAAGATCCCTGTAAACCTCATGCATCTGCTGTTCGGTAAATTTCCTGCCCTGTAACGGCTCCTCATATGTGATGTATTTTTTCATCGTGTGCGCTCCTCTTCTATGTGGTGCGGTTCGGAGATTTCTCCCCGTTCCGCTGTGTATTCTCATTTAACGTATAATCTGCGATATTGGCTGATCCGCTGATACTCTGCAAGGCTTCCCAGATCTTCCTCAAGTCGTTTGCTGTCCAATGTCCGGCGTTCACAGGTGGAAATCTTTACGGTAAAATCTTTTCCTGTCTCACTGAGTTTGTCGTTGATGTCCAGATATCCGATGATTTCACGCTCAAGGGCTTTCACCTGCTCGGTGACCTCATCTAATAAAGTTTTCATGTTGCGATAGTCGGCAACGGTTCTTTCTAATTCGTTCATAGTCCTACACATATTGAATACCTCCTGTATGATTGTTTGATTGATGTTATGTGGTTGATTGGAAGAACGCCGCTTCATTCATCTTCCTGTCTATTGTAGTTATGCTGTGTGTCAACCACTCACAGGTATATGGAATTGAAGTTCTGAGGTTTTCGACCTCTTCGGCGTTGCTCTGTATCAACCTTATGGCTTAATGATAGCATGTACCCATGCTGTTGTAAATTGACCTATTGCACAAACATGGACCCATGTTTTTGTGAATTATTGCATGTACCCATGTATTGACTTTTGCATGTACCCATGCTATTATTAAGATATCAATCAACTAAAGATTCTTTCAAGGAGGTATACAGAATGAGTAAGAACGTATATGAAATGGTAACAGATAGGATCATAGCAGAACTGGAAAAAGGAGTCATTCCGTGGGAAATGCCGTGGCAATCTGGAAACCCAAACGGAGCATTCAATAGAATAAGTAAGAAACCTTATTCTTTACTGAATCAGATTTTATTAGGAAAAGACGGCGAGTGGATGACATTTAAACAGGTACAGGATCTTGGCGGACACGTCAAAAAAGGTGAGAAAGCAAGCTTTGTAGTGTTTTGGAAGATTCAAGTTAAACAGGAAGAGAACGAGAACGGGGAACTGGAAGAAAAACACATACCATTATTAAGATATTACAATGTGTTTCACATCTCTCAGACAGAAGGAATAGAACCATTACATAAAGAAGATTTGAAGGAAGTTGAACCGATAGAAGCGGCTGAGAAGGTGTTACACGATTACATCAGTAGAGAAGGAATAACGCTTGAATCTTCAATCAGTAATAAAGCTTATTATTCCCCGATGCATGACCTTATCCATCTTCCGGTGATCGGACAATTTCAGAGGGTTGAGGAATATTACAGCACTGCGTATCATGAATCAGTTCATAGTACAATGAAGAAATCCAGATGTGACCGTGAGCAGGAACGCAAGGGAAAGTTAGTTGCATTCGGTTCTGAGGAGTACAGCAAAGAGGAACTTGTTGCAGAACTTGGAAGTGCTTCAATTATGAATCGTTTAGGACTTGAAACGGTTCACAGCTTCCGCAACTCTGCCGCATATATCCAAAGTTGGATTAAGGCATTAAAGAACGATCCGAAGATGATTGTAAGTGCAGGAAGTAAGGCAGAAAAAGCCGTGAAATATATCTTCGGTGAAACTGATCCGGAAGCGAACGCAGAATAAGAACAGAAAATAGAACAGCGTAAAAAATAGGACTATGGGAAAAACTCATAGTCCTTTTTGTATGATCTGATGTTGAAATTGATATGAAATGTCTGTATGATTCCGGTGATATGTTGGTGCTATGCCGGAATGCTGTCCGGTGCTGATCTGGTAGAACGTATACCCCGGGTGGCAAAAACTATTTGGTCGAATGTTATTTTCCGGTGAGGTATAAGGTGCTTCATTCACACACCAGCTGCAAAATTCACGCTCCGATCCGGAGATCACCTGCGGTACGTTGCTATGAACCTCATTTCATAACAACTCCGCCCCAGAGGGGGAGGGGGGTACATTCAACTTCACTGATTTAAGTACCTAACAGCAGCAGGTATAGGGAGCAAAAATAGCCGGAAATTTTTTCAATCTCCTACCGGGAAAGAAGAATCACTCCTGCCACAATAAAAAGTAAAATTAAAGCAATCAATTCATTCCAGACACCAATAATACTTAAGATGACCACAGCAATCAGCCAAAGACAGCCTGTGTTGCCGCCTCCTCCACCACCACCGCCACGATAACCGTAGCGACGTTCATCACAGTCACAACCACCGGGGCCTGTGCAGTCTGAATAATGATGTCCGCTATTATCGTATGACATTGGATCAGCTCCTTTATTCATTGTCCTTGAAGTTATATTTACCAGCCGAATACATGGTAATAATCGTTTTTCTTATCAATAGGTTC
>ERZ1026901.448-NODE-448-length-33889-cov-7.690903_pt1 | contig 33889 bp, 44 predicted proteins | sample MGYA00380179_ERZ1026901 | MGnify/ENA primary metagenome ERZ1026901 (study PRJEB33269, sample SAMEA4719815) | human gut metagenome | biome: human-associated habitat; feature: organic feature; material: feces | place: Cameroon | collected 2013-10 ... | reverse complement strand
GGTTTGAAACCGAAAGACGAGGAGTTTGAAGTCATCAACGGGCTGTGTACGGTATTGACAGAATTGTCAAGAGCCTTTTCTAAGATTGTTAATAAAGAGGACTGTAAGAAGCTGGGTATGGAAGGCTATACACCTATAACCGAAGGAGAAGTTTGTATGATGTACGGCAAGGGTGAAGATAGAAACTTTGTTTTCATGGTAGAATTTATCTACATATACTTGAGTGCTTTATTACCAAACAGGAGTGACGACTCCTTTGAAAGCTTTGAACGTGAACTTTCGGTGACTAACCGCATGTTGGAACGAGGTTATAAGCTAAGCCTCGACGACAGAAGATTATTGCTGGAGAAGGCCAAGACAGCAGCCAAGAACATAATAAAAAAAGATTGAAGATATGACAAAACAGGAATTTACAGAGCGCACGGGCATCAACCCGACAGAAGAAGAGTTTAACGAAATCCATGACCTGTACATGCTAACAGGTGCCGAGATGGACAAGGACAGCTTTTGCGCTGCTTACATGAGCTGCAAGGACATGACCCTCGTCAACGCGCTGTATCACAGCATGCTGTTCAGCACCAGCAGGCTGAAGAAAGAGTGTGACAGCATTAAGGAAGAATTGAAAAGGGATGGGAAACCCTTGGAGATCTTTGGGAGAAAACAGATGAAGCGGTTGTCAGCATATTAGAAGTAGCAGAAAAAACTCCTAATAAGGACCATGCTGCTTTTTTGGAAAGTATTGCTGTTTCCTTGACAGGCCAATTTAATGTATGGATGACTAAATTAGAAAAAGGTTATGCCATGGACAAAGAAGAAAGAGAAGCTTTCTTTGATGAAATAGCAAATATAAAAGGGCAAATTGAAGAATACAAATCGACAGGTAAAATTGACGATATAGACAGAAAAGAAGAAAACAGATAATATGATGGCAAAGAAAAGAGGACGTTACAAGCCGCGGAAAGACTGCCTGAAAGCAATGTTCCGCGGCATAGCAGAGGGCGACATCAAGACCCTCGCCATAAAGGACACCAACGTGTCGTCGCTAAGAACGATAGCGGGCAGCCTTAACGCGGAGGCCGGCTACCAAAAATACAGAGTATCGGTAGACACCCTTCTGGGTAAAGTAAGAATAGCTAACAACGTGTAGAACATGAACATCAGCCTAACAGACTTTCAGCGATTGGTGACGATAGCCGTTGACGCTGGCATACAAGGCTTCCTGAAAAGCAGGGAGCCGCAGACTGACCGCATAAAGCAGAGCGAGGCAAAGAGGTTTCTCGTGGAAAAGGGCTATCAGGCGACAGCGCTGAAACGATGGGTTGAGGCTGGCTTGGTTACGCCCATAAAGAAGGGAAAGGCCCGCAACGCCGCCGTGTGGTATTCGCTTACAGAGATAAAGAAGGCATGGCTCGTTGTGGAGCTTAAAAAGAAAGACAATGATAATAGCTAAACCCGACGTGAACCCCGAGGGCCTCTACAACCTATCACAGGCTGCCAGGGCGCTGCATGTAGACAGGCACACCGTGGCAAGGTATGCAGCCCAGGGACACATCCATTTTAAAAGACGAAAGCTCGGCCGGGTGCGTGTGACGACGGGAGCCGAGATTATCAAGTGTTGGAAAATGATTTATCATCAATAAAACGGATAGTAAACAATGGCAATAATATATAAAGACGTTGAAGTACGGATCGACACGGATGAGGTATGGGAAGAAGTGCTTGATGGTATGTCTACGGATGAGATAGAGGATTATCTAAAGGAGCGATGCAAAAGAGAATTATCCACATTCACTATGACAATGAACGAAGTAGAGAGTGTTTTGCTTAGCATAGCTCAGTTAAGGCTTTCTCCTAATATGTTGTGCTGTAAAGACCGTGTCAAGGATGTTATTAATGAAATAATGAACGAGTTATGGTGGTGGTAAATATTCCTACGTTCAATCCATCATCTCATAAAATCAAACAATAAATGAAACAGATTGCAAAAAATTGGCGTTATTGGCTCATGGGAGCCGTCGCCCTGCTGGCTGCGCTTAACATCATAGCCCTGCCATCGCCGAGAGAAGAACATTTCTGGCTGATCTTCATCGGCTCAAAGGTTGCAGCCTTGGTGTTGTTGCACATTGATGTGCGCCTGTTTGTGTGGTTTGCCAGACACCGGCAGATCGACGACATACTGCTTGTCGAGGAATGACGGATATAGGATTATGATTACATAATTTTGTTTGTTATAATAAAAGAACACGAAGAACCCAAGCGTGGGAAGGAAAGATTTTTTTTCATCTTTAAGACTATACCATATTAGTGGTTGAAAAAGAGTCGAGGCTGCCTGTGAAGGTGGCCTTGACAAACGGGGATGCCGGGCGCGGCACGGATAGAGCGCAAAAAGCGTAGGAAATTAGGGGATGCGTGGTTCGACTCCACGCATCCCCGCAAACGGCCATACGGCCCTTTATAACGACAAGAGGACCAGTCGGTCCGCAGCAGAAAGAAAAGACACGGCAGACGGCTTTGAAACGGCTCTCTCGTCAATTATTCATTTAAACATCAAACAATATGGGAAAGAAAAATGTTGAGGCTAACTCAAACAACAAACAGTGTGAAAACGACACCATCGTTATTGAACGTTTCTCCAAGAAACGATATGAGACATACAAGGCTAAAGGCATACCTTTCAAGGTCGTTGTCAATAGTGGCCGTCTTTGTGAAATCAAGGCTTTCGACTGTGGAGTCAACCATGACCAGGTGTTAGTAGAAAGCCTCTACAAATTTCTCGGAAAGGATGATGTCAGCACCTTCTACGCCAACCAAAAGGACGGCAGCACACGATTCTCGGAAGGAAAACTGTCCATCTACCGTGGTCCGTGGTTCAAGCGTAACGACCTTGTTGTAAAGACTATTGACGGATGTGTAGGACGCACGATCTTCTTCTGGCATGGCATAAATCCAAAAGACAACATGTTATTTGCCCATTGGGAAGCTTATTCGCCTTATGACGATTTTCACGATTCCGAGTTTCGCCCATGCACATCAGGCGGCGATTTAACATACAATCTTCCGGGCGGTGGAAAGGACAATTATCACTTCCGTCTCGCAACAGCCAAGGATCTTGCCGACTACCGTAAGGCTCTTCGCGACCATCGTATCACATGGGAAGACGACGGACGCTTCTATCACTATCCTCATGTAGGCGACCACTACTACGAGATTTTCTTCAACCATGGTGTAGCCGACTTCCGAGAGTGTGTTTTGGAGAGCGAGGACACACGTCCCGAAATATCACGCCTCATAATGAGATGCGACCTCGACGTACATCTTGATCTAAGAGAGAAACGTGTCAGAAAGCGCGTAGATGAAATAAACAAAGCCCTTGGGCTTAAAGAATAACAAAACAACAAACAATATGGGAAAAATAATCAACAACGCCTTGCGTCATCGGCGTGCGACAGGACGCGCTTGTATGCATTTGAATGCATCTGCTTTCTTTAGCATGCAATTGCATCAAAGTTTTGCAAATGCAAACACAAAATGCTTTTGCATGCTTTTGGATAGACTTGAAAACGGATAAGAAAAAAGGGTCTTAAACGCAAAAATTATGGAAAAATCTTTCATTCTCTACGCATCATATTATGACATACTATCAGGTCTGAATGATGAAAAATTAGGAAAATTGTTGCGTGCTTTGTTCCTTTACAACCGTGAAGAAGAGGTTGAAAAGCTGCCTCCAGACATACAGATGGCGTTCTCTTTCATAAAACGCGACATGGATGCTAACCGCTTGAAATACAAGGAGACATGCGAACGGAGAAGGGAAAGCGCAAACAAGAGATGGGGCAAAGAAAAAGAAGCAGAAGGCGATGCAAACAATGCAAACAATGCAAATGTATGCAAAAGCATGCAAACGATGCAAAAGCATGCAAACGGATGCAAGTCGATGCATAATGATAATGATAATGATATAATAAAAGAAGAAGCTAAAGCTTCTAAGAAAAAGGGCAAGCCTTTTTCAGCGGCAGCGGCGGCAAGCTGTTCTGATTGTCCTGATGAAGAAAAGCGTGAACCTTTGGATCCGATGTTTGTAGACATACAGCAGCATTGGAACGACAAGTGTGAGGAGAGCGGCAGCGCCATGCGTCGCCTGACGATAGTGACGAAGAACAGGCAGCTCCTGATCATGCAACGGGTGAAAGAGCATGGGGGCGATGCTGCTGTGGTTTACCGGGCGATAGACAACGCCATGAAGAGCGACGTGCTTAACGGAAGGAAAGGCAGCGGCTGGGTGGCCAACTTCGACTGGATGATGAAGCAGGACAACTTTGCCAACGTGCTTGAAGGTGTGTATAACGACGAAAACAAAAAGCCGCAGACAAGCAACGCCAAAAGCTGCAACACAGACCCTTCGCTTGATGAGGCTATCATGGAGGCTGTTGAGGCTAAGGAGGAAACGCCAGAAGACAAGCAGCGGAAGCTCGCGCTGTCATACATCGAAAGGGTGGAGCGTGAGCCGAACAACGAAAGGCTTAAGGGGCTGCTCAGGATGATGCAGAAGAGCGGCAAGCTTGAGAAGCTGGGTATAGAATGGAAACCTAAAGCTGTATGAACGACATGAAGAAAACACCGTCGCTTTGTGAAACGTGCCAAAACGCACGCAACTGCATAAACGGGCGTTACTGCTTAGCGTTGCGCCGTTATGTGCACCACGTCACAGCACAAACGTGTGACAGCTTTAAGCAAGAAACAGAACAAATACAGACAAAAGATGAACAAAGAGGATTGTTGCAGAATATTCTGCATTGATGATATAATGGATCTTCCTCAGGCGGTCATGGATGTTGTGATGGGCGACAGAAAACAGCGAAACGCGGTTTACAAAGAGCTGCTCTCAGTGAACCACCATGACATGAGCTTCGACTGGTTCCGTCAGCTGTACGAGGAAGAGTTTGCTCAGCGCAAGAAGCAAAAGCAAGATTTCACTCCCGTTGAGGTGTCTGAGCTTGTGGCAAAGATTGCATTGCCTGATGCCGGTACCATACATGAGCCCACAGCGGGTACAGGCGGCCTTATAATAAGCGCCTGGTGGGAGCAATGCCGACGGGCCATTCCGTGGGAGTATTTCCCCTCACAGCACATGATAACCGTCTGGGAGCTGTCTGACAGGGCTATTCCTTTGCTGCTGCTTAATCTCAGTATTCGTGGCATAATGGGCTATGTCTATCATGGCGACGTGCTTGAACGCACGGTTAAAGCACGGTACATCTTGCTTAACAGAAGCGATGACGCTCTCGGCTTTAGCGATGTTGTCATAGCTCGCCCTGGTGATCGTATTATTGAACAATAAAAACAAAGGAGGTAGTAAAATATGACTTTTTTTGAGGTTTATGACCTTTGGCTTGATGAACATAAGGCAGAGGTAAAACAGACAACATTCGTTGCCTACAGGTATGCTCGCAAAACGTTTGCAAAAGTTATCGATGAAGATGCCGATATATGCAGTCTTGACGAGGCCAAGATGAGAGAGGTTACCGAGAGGTTCCGAGAGTTTAATATGGGTAGTCGTTATAGGTCAGATCGGCTGATGGTATTTCGTATGGTGATGCGCTACGCTGCTCGGAATTTAGGTATACAAAACATTCCGTCTATTGACTGGCGAGTGAAAAACTTTGTGAAACGTAACAGCAAGGACTCTACAAGGCAACGCGTCAAGAGATTTACAATCGATGAATACGAGCGTATAATAAAGACGTTTGAAAACAATCCTTCTCCAGCCGGGCTTGCTGTTATTGTAACAATGTTTACGGGAATACGCATTGGTGAGGCGTGTGGTTTGAAATTCTCTGACATCGACTTTGATGATGGCGTTATACACGTTCAGAGAACATGTGTTACGATTACAAAGGAGGTTCAGAAAATATTACATCCAGACGAGGAATATAAAACGTCTTGCTGTCTGCAAGCCCCGAAGAGCGCTACATCAGACCGATATATTCCGATTGTACCTAAGCTGAGAAAGATACTTCAGAACTATGCGCGAATCTATCCTGCTGATTATTTTGTATCTACATTGACAGATAGGCCTAACAATACAAGAACGTTAAGAACCTGGTATAAGAATATGCTCGAAGCGAGTAACGTGCCGTATCTTAATTACCATTGCTTGAGACACACCTTTGCCACGCAGATGATAGAGAAAGGTGTTGATGTCAAGACGGTTTCGTCAATACTCGGCCATGCTGGGGTAGAGATAACGATGGATACCTATTGTCACCCATCGGATGACGTGAAACGTGCAGGTATTCAAAAAGCGTTCAAAGGATTACTAAAATAATTTTACAAATACAATTTCTGAAAGACAACAATATGAGCAAGATGGTGGATAAAGTCAAGGAGGTCATAAAGGCTCATCTTGACGCGATGGCACAGAAAGACGCATGTTTCGCCGAGAAATATGCCAACTCCGACAAAGACATAGACGAGTGTATGGACTATATCTTGAGCGAAGCGAGAAAGAGAGGAAGGACTGTGTACATGTCTGACCAGGAGGTTTTTGGTATGGCAGTACACTACTATGAGGAAGACGGCATCAAGGTGTCGAAGCTGGATTCTTCTGTGAAGGCAGAGGCGACGGCCATTGACGGTCCTACGGAACTGACCGACGAGGAAAAGGCCAAGATAAAGAAAGAGGCTGTTGAGGCTTACAGGCAACAGTGTATGGAAGCGGAAGCAGCCGCCGTCAAGAAACGTGAGAAGAAACGCCGGGAAGCCAAACAAAACGCCATGGCACAGGCTCAAAGCGGTTATGTCGGATCATTATTCGGATAGCCGTATGAGACCACGAAATAAACAAGAGCGGCAGGTGGTAGCGCTGAGCGCTTCGCTGCCTGATGTAACGCCTAAGCAAAGACAATGGGCCATCAACGCTTGCTTTGACAAGATTGGCTATGTCACGAAGAAAGAGCTGTGGTGCTCACAGTGTGGCACGGTTCATGACATGACGTCTGGCGAATTCAGTAATGCAACGGACAATGGAGAGCTTGTCTGCCCACATTGCGGGACAAAGCTCAAGCTGAAAAACAGCAACAAATGTAAAATTTTGGAACGCTGCTATTTTACGGTTCTGACGACTTGTCAGGGGGTTCAGGTGTGCCGACATTTCATCATCGAAAAAAAGGCGTGGAAAACAAACAGCAACATCAACGTTGACCATGCACCTGAATACAGCATCGATGAGGCTGTACAGAACTGGATCTTTGAAGACGGGAAAGAATGCATCATGGCACGCCCTTGTATGCAAAACCCTTACTACTACGACAAATGGGACTTTGGACGGGATATGAGCATAAAACGTAAGGACATGTTCCCGTCTTATTCTGCTCCTGACAAATATGACATAAACACAGCGTTTGTCTATCCTCATCGAAGAGTGTTGCCTGTCCTTCGGCGCAACGGCTTTACAATGCGCTTCAATGCGCTGTCGCCAAATGAGGTCATGAAGCTTGTGTTGACTGACAGGGAGGCCGAGATGCTAATCAAAAACAGGCAATACGCGCTGCTGGAATATAAAAGAAAGCGTTTGTACAAAGAGTTCAGCATGCCTTATGCCCACAGCGTGCGGGTGGCTATCAGAAACAAGTATATCGTCAAGGATGCGTCTATGTGGTACGACTATCTCGATCTTCTGTCATACTTTCATCTTGACACGCACAACGCCCATTATGTATGCCCTGCAAATCTTAAGCAAGAGCATGACATCCTGCTAAGACACAAACATCGCGTAGTGAGACAACGTCTGATAGAACAGAAACGCAAAGAAATAGCGCAATGGGAGGTTCTGTACCGGAAGGAAAAGGAACGGTTCTTTGGTCTATGTTTCGCTGACGACAATGTGGTTGTCAAGGTTATACAATCTGTGGCCGAGATGGAGGAAGAAGGTGACAAGATGCACCATTGCGTGTTTACCATGGACTATTATAAAAAGACCGACAGCCTTATCCTCTCGGCAAGAAGCGTGACCGACGGTGTACGGATAGAGACGGTGGAGGTGTCGTTGAGGTCGTTTAAGGTGGTGCAGAGCCATGGGCTGCAAAACAGCTACACTCCATACCACGATGAGATAATAAAACTTGTAGAGAAAAATATGGACATTATAAAAAAAGCAGTGTAAGAATGGAAAATGTATGTGAGACATATTTCCTCGACGTGACGTTTGGCAGCGTCTACTTTAACGTTGTGGATGGCAGCGTTCAATGTCGAGGACGCGACACAAAGGTGTCGCCAGACAAGCTAAACGAGTTTCTTGCAATAGCCAAGGAGCTTGGACTGAGAACAGGTAAAATTTAAACAGATAACGTATGATACAACCAAAAGTTTTCATATCGGCACCCGTGACAGGCCGTGACCGAGAAGAGAGAAAACGGTTCTTTCGACAAGTGGAGCAGAACCTGAAAGACTTAGGGTTCTACCCTGTCAACCCGATGAAGAACGGTGCTCCATCTACAGCGAAACATGCAACGCACATGAAAGCGTCTCTTAAGAAGCTGCTCTGTTCTGACTATTACATCCAGGCTCTTGACAGCGTTGGCTCGGCAGGATGTTTTGTAGAGGAACAGACAGCTGAGGCTTGCGGGATAGAATATATCGGCTCCATTCACAGCTACGGAAAGGTTTGTCTAAACAGCCGCGGCAAAAGGGTGAGCGATGCTGTTAGACGCTTTGTGCAAGAAGAACAATAAAAAAAGGAAACAAAATGAACAGACCGCTTATTTACAGCCTCGAACAGAAAGAAAAGCAGATGAAGCAGATAGACCGCTGCTGTTCTCTCTACTATCTGATGATGGGCTCAAACTATAACACCGTGCAGACGGCAATGGTGGACGCGCGAGAAGCGATCGCGAAGACACCATTGTTCAGACACGAGACAAAGCGATGCATAAGGCAGGCATTGCGTCAATATGAGTTGCTAAACAAAAAGATTGAAAGCGTGTTAGGCGACAAGTTTCAACTGTGGCTCGACACAACAGACCGCGCCGACGAGATCTTTCAACCTCATGTCTTTAAGCTTTACATGGCAATAGACTCATATCTGCTGAAATATGGTGCACCGAATCATCATGCCATTGCAAAGATGGAAACGGCGCGTATAATGGCAGACATTGCTCACGAAACCTTTGTGTGTCTTTTCGCTTATTTCAGAAAGATCTTAGGGTTTGACCTCTCACGCATGTTTGCAAGCGGCGACTTTGCAGACATCCTTGCGTGGTGGAACAGAGCGACAAAACCGCTGCTGAGTGCACCAGGCATTGCCGACATCAACCTTAACAAAGATCCAAACATTGTACTTGCTGTTGACATCTTGATAAAGAAAACGACAGATTATAATATCTTGAACGATGCAGGAAACTATGCGTTGCACCAGGACCGTGACGTGTGGCATCTTCTTGACAAAGAAGACCGCATGCGTCTGGAGGCAGGACTGGACATCGTAGGACCGGAAGAGAAGGCAGAAGAAGAAAACATAATGGAACTCACAAAACAACTTGTAGACAAATATGATTGTAGACATGACAAATGTTGATGTGGTGATAGGCATCGATCCCGATAACGCGAAGAGTGGTGTCGGGATCGTATACAAGGCCACATCAGAGGTGCAGACACAAACAGCAACGTTTAGTGAGCTGCTGTCCTTGCTAAAGGACAAACAAGAGACAGGCACACGCTTTGGCGTGGTGATTGAAGGAGGCTGGCTGACAACAAGCAACTGGCACACAACGTTACGAATGACAGCACGCAAGGCAGCAGCCATAGGCCGGTCTGTCGGGATGAACCACCAGACAGGCATATTGCTGACCGAGATGTGCGAGGCTATGGGCCTGAAACACTATGTCGTTCCTCCTTTAAGGAAATATTGGCGAGGTCCCGATGGCAAGATCACACAGAAAGAGCTGCAATGTGTTGTCGGAGACAACAAGTTGCCACGCATGTCGCAAGACCAGCGAGACGCGGTGCTTTTGGCTTGGGTTTATTCAGGGTTATCATTGACATTTAGAAGCAGGATATAACATGGCAAAGGATAAGGACTATAGAAAGCTGATACACACAACACGGTGGTTGAGGCTAAGACGTGACAAGCTAAGCGACTTCCCGCTGTGTGAACGTTGTGAACAAGAGGGAAGAGTGACGGCTGCTACAGAGGTGCACCACATCATACCTGTGGAGAACGGACTGACACGGCAAGAGAAGGAGCGTCTGATGTATGACTACACCAACCTGAAGGCGCTGTGCCATGACTGTCATGTGAAGACGCACACAGAGATGGGACGCTGCGGAAAAGAACAAGCGAAAAGCAGGGCGAAGAACCACCTCTTAAGGTTCGTCGAAAAATTTATTACTTGACATCATGACACCCCGGGGGTGGTTTTTTAAAATCGGGGGTACCCCATGCTAAACCTCGCCACCTCCCATTTCCACACGCGGGTAATTTTTTGGGCCGTGGGGGATTTTGGGGCAAAAAAATGAGGGCAAAAATGTGACACATGTGACACTATAAAAAAAGACGCGGAATGGACGTAAAAAAGACGAAATTCCTGAAAGCATTGTCTAAAGCCTACGGCATCATTGCACCTGCATGTAATGCCGTAGGCATATCTCGTTATACCTATTATCGCTGGTACCATGGAGACAAGGAATTTAGAGAGAAAGCAGACGAAATAGCAGAAACACAAATTGATTTTGTTGAAAGCAAGTTGATGCAAATGATTGAAAATAGCGATGCGTCTTCTGTTATTTTTTATCTTAAAACAAAGGGAAAGAACCGCGGCTATAGTGACAAGGCTCAGCAGACGGTTCCCGATCCGTCGCCATCGGGCACATCGTTACAGCTGCAAGACGGCAACAAGACAGGAAAAGGCCGAAAGATTGTTGAACGTAAGGTGAAGAACAAGAAAGATTATATCGTCAAGTTGTTAAAGGCACAAGGGAAATACACAGCAGAGCTCACTTACCAAGTGGAGATAACGGCAAGGCTGTTGGTGCGTGCGGATATGCTTTATGACGAGATTCTGTCTGAGGGTCATAAGGCAGTCAACATAGAATACAGCCGAGAGGGTAACGAGCGGGCAACGATAAACCCAAAGGAGAAACTCTACCTTGATGTGTCTGAAAAGGCACAGAAGGCCCTAAGGGCATTGGGTATGAACACGGAAAGCAAGGAAAGAAAAGCGGACAATGACAACTTTAACGAATTTTGGGCGGCTATGAAGGAGGATGCTGAATGACAGAGGAAGAGAGAAAACAATGGAGGGAATACAAAGGGAATGTTGTGGAAGAACTGCAAAGGAACAGCAGTGTATACGCCACGAAATTTTACTATGTGCTCGTCGAGACCGACAAGCGCATCGGCGATTATGTGTTTAGCGTCATTGACAATCCTGAAGCTCACAATCTTTACGAGATATTGGGTGTGCGCCGTTTCTTGCGGATGCTCGACAAATATGAGTGGAAAGCAAAGAGGGTGCGCCATTTCTTTAAATTCTATGAGACGATAAGATTTAGCGGTTTAAGAGGAAGGACACGTTATAAGCTGACTCCTGTACAGGCTTATCAGTTTGCAAATATCTATGGTTTCGCCAGATCTGACGGTCGCCGCCTAATAAGGACAGCTTACCTCTTCGTTCCGCGTAAGTTCAGCAAGACAACCTCATGTGCTGCCATGGCGGTGTACGACATGCTTTTTGGCGACAACAACGCACAGGCTTATGTCGGCGCAAACAGCTATGATCAGGCAAAGATATGCTTTGACGAGATAAGGAACATCATGTTTGACATCGATCCTCGCGAAAAACATTTTAAGGTTAACCGTGAAAAGATCACGTTTAAAGACCATGGCCGTGACAGCTTGATTCAATGTTTGACAGCCAACGCAAAGACGAAAGACGGCCTTTTTGCTTCGCTTGTCATCATGGACGAATATGCCCAGGCGCGAAACACGGCAGGACGCAACGGTGCAGACCTGAAGAACGTGCTCACAACATCGATGGGACCCAGAAGGGAGCCGTTGACCATCGTGATCACTACGGCAAGCGAGGTGGTAGACGGCCCTTTTGCACATGAACTGGAGGGCGTAATGGCGGTGCTGCGTGGCGAGGCGGAGAGTGACACCATGTTTGCCTCGCTCTTCATGCCGGACGTTGACGATAAAGAGGATGATCCGAAAACATGGGCTAAGGTACAGCCGCATCTGGGCATAACGGTGCAGAGCGACTACTACGAAAACGAGTGGCAGAGTGCACAGCTGTCAGCAGAAAACATGTTGGCTTTTCGTACTAAGCTTCTCAACGTCTTTACCATCAACGACGAAAAGACATGGTTTAGTCATGAAAAGGCGCAAGAACTTGTAGGAAATTTCTCAATTGACAACGTGCAAGGACGGCCAGACTGCGCCGTGGCCTTTGACTTGTCGGTGCATGACGACTTTAGTGCCGTGTCTTACACCATTTACCTCTCAAGCACAAAGAGTTTCTACACGCATACCGACTACTATTTTCCCGAAGGTTCTCTTAAAGGACATCCTAATGAGCAGCTTTATAGATTGTGGAACGAAAAAGGTTATCTGAACTTCTGCAAAGGTAAAAAGATAGACACGGCATTAATAACGGAAGACATCATAAGGCGTTCAAAACTTGTAAACATCGTGCGTATAGGCTATGACGCATACAAGGCGCAAGAGCTGACGAGCATCTTAAAGTCGGTGGGCGCAAGAAACGTGTTGACTCCTTTTAGTCAGACCTACGGCAATTTCAACCTTCCCGTTGAAAGCTTTGAAATGTTGGCGTGGAGCGATCCTCCAAAGATTATGATGAACGACAATCCTATCAACATCTTCTGCTTGGAAAATTGTGTTATCGACAGTGACAACTTGGAGAACAAAAAACCGCTGAAATTGTCACAATATCGAAAAATAGACGGTACTATCACGATGCTCATGACGTTAGGACTGTTGTACACGTTTGAGCGCTAACTGAAGAAAATGAAATGTTAAAAAAACAATAATTGCGCCATGATGCGCCATAATGCGCCATAATGTGCCATATTAAATTTTAACGCACCTTTCAAAATAGCTAACTTTATGCTAAAAAGTATAGTCGATGGGATTTTGGCAAAACATAATAAATCTTTTTAAGCGCAGCAACGAGACTGACAGCACAACGGAAGCGACTTCTTCAACGGGGCCGCGAACGGGCGATTATACCCAATTTTTCAGCTACTTTGGTTCTGGTCATTCTGCTTTGTCTGTAGCAACTGTTTACAGGTGCGTGCAGCTGCTTAGTGAGAGTGTGGCTAACTTGCCGTTGCAATATATGCGTCTCAAGGATGACATTTATGTGGAAGACAAAAGCAGCCGACTTCATTACCTGTTGAATGTGCAGCCCGACTACACAAAATCGGCCTTCGATTTTTGGAAGGAGGTTGTGGAGAATGTCCTGCTTGACGGCAATGCTTATATTGTGCCGATATACAGCGTAGTGACGATGGAGGTTGACCGCTTGGTGCTTTGTGGCCGCCACACGGTGACACATAACATCTACGACGACACCTATACCGTATGCGACACGGTGAACGGAGTGAACGATGTGTATGACGAGGCGAACATCATACACATCAAAGGGCATACGAAAAACGGCAAACAGGGTGTGAGCGTATTGGAGTATGCCCGACAAACCATAGACATTGCCATAACGGGTGATCGAGAAACTTTGAAGCGATTTTCCAATGGCGGCAACGTAAGAGGAATCATAAGCAACGACAAGACGGTAACAGGCTTTGGCGAGTATCAAGACGAAGAGCTCGACAAGACGGCAGAAGACGTAGACAGCCGCTTTCAGCGCGGAGAGCGAATCGTTAGTCTGCCCGGACAGGTTGATTTCAAGCAGATCTCTTTGTCTTCAACAGACATGCAGTTCTTGGAAAGCCGCAAGTTTACGGTGCGTGACATTTGTCGCTTTTTTGGCGTTCATCCCTCGTTCGTGTTTGACGATACAAGCAATAACTACAAGAGCGCTGAAATGGCCAATGTCGCTTTCCTTAGCAACACTCTTAACCCGCTGTTGAGAAACATAGAGAACGAGTTTCTGCGAAAGCTTATAGCTCCATCTCTCTGCTGCAAGCGGAAATTTGAATTCGACAGACGTGCTCTCTATTCGAGTGACCTTGACAGCAAGGTGAAATATCAGACGGCAACAATAGCCGCCGGCATCTACACCGTCAACGATTGGCGACAGATAGAAAACAGGCCTCCAATAGACGGAGGCGACAAAATTCTTGTGTCGGCCAATCTGCGTGACATCAACGACAACAACGCCGTAGCGGCAACAACAAAAAAGGAAGAAAAGAAGGAGGAAAAAGAAGATGGAAACGAAGGATAAAGTGATAAGAAGATGTGTGTGTACGCCTACAGAGCTACACATACGAGAGGCGGCAGAGGGCGAGGCTCCCAGTCGCACAATTACAGGATATGCCATATTGTTTAACGTGCCGTCTGCCCCGTTGTGGAGCGACGAGGACAGTGAGGCCAGGGAGGTGATAGCCCCTGAAGCAGTCACAAAAGAGTTTTTGGATGGTCAGGACATCAAGATGACAATGTTCCATGACAGTCATTCGTTACTTGCCCGAAGCAACAAGGGCGGCGGCACTTTATCGTATACTGTTGACGACAAGGGCGTGATGTTTGAATTTACAGCCCCCAATACCGTTGACGGCGACAAGGCTCTCGAGCTGGTGCGGCGTGGCGATATAAGCGGTTGCAGCTTTGCTTTTACAACCCACTACTTTGACAGCGATTTCGTTGAGCGTCAAAGTAAGGTAGCGGCCAACGGTGTGAACAATATAACGTACAGGGTAAAGGCCGTTACAGGCATTTATGACTTTACGCTGGCTGCAAATCCTTACTACCCCGACACAAGCGTAGAGGTGCGTGAACTAACGGCTGAGCTAAAGCGTGAGCAACAGTCTGCTACAGGGCCAACTGTAGAAGAGAAAGAAAGAGTGATGCGGCAGTTGCGTGAAATGCGTCACGCTGCCAAACTTAAGATGTTTAATATTTAATTTCAAAGAGAATGAAGAAAGAAAAAGAAAAACTGCAAGTTCGCGATCTGATAGACAAGTTCCAGCAGAACTGTGACCGTATCACAGCAATAGCGGACGCATGCGAGAAGGAGCAGCGTGAGCGCAACGAAGCCGAGAACGCCGAGTTTGAGGCTATTACCCGCGAGAACCAGGTGCTCCAGATGAAGATGCAGGCCGCGACAGCTGAGCATCTGCGTGAGAACCCAAGCGCACAGGATGATGCCATCAAGATCATCCGCGAGAACGCTGCAAGCGGACAGCGCACAGAGATCATGTTCCTGCGCGACATGATGATGGTGCAGGATGTTGCCAAAGGTGCCATCGTGCCTCTTAACATTCAGGATATACTGAAGCCTCTACAGGAAGGTTTCATCTTGGACAAGGTCGGTCTCCCCATGCCTACGGGTTTGGCAGGTGACTTTGTGTGGCCGATGTACGAGATGGTAGAGGCAGATCTGGCCGGTGAAGGTGCTGAGCTTAGCGACACGAAGATTCCATTTAGCAAAATGACAGCAGCTCCTGAGCGCATTGGCATCGCCATTCCTGTGTCTAATCAGTCGCTCAATCAGACACAGGGCCTGCTTGCAACAATTGTGCAGGAAGTGATGCCATTGGCTATCCGCCTGCTGCTTAACAAAATCGTTTGTGGTGTAAACAAGGTAAACAACGCCACCAATCTCGTAGGTCCATTTGTTGGCTTGAAGGACAACCCTGTGCTTCTTTCTGCTGTGCCTACCTTCAAGGAGCTGAACGCTGAGATGAAGGCTGCTGTGCTTGAGACAGGTATTGACGGCACCAACCTCTGCTGGGTGATGACAAAGAGCATGGAGGCCATTCTTGAAGGAACTCCCATCAATGAGAAGGGTGTATATTTGCCCATGATACAGAACGGCATGCTGTGTGGCTTGCCCGTTTATACGTCTAACGTTATTCGTGACGCGAAAATCTCTTATCAGAAATACAACGGAACATCATGGGCAAAAGCGGAAGACTTTGACCCAAAGAAAAATACAGCTAAGTTTTCCGTGACAAGTGCTTCCGCTGTTACAAATCTTAAGGGCATGGCTTCAGGCGATTATGTAAAGATTGTTGAAGGAACCGAGTATATCGGCCTTGGCGATTGGCGCTATCAGCCCATGGGCATGTTTGGTTCTCTGCGTTTTATCGTAGATCCTTACAGCAAGGCTCGTAAAGACTGCGTTGACTTTGTACTCAATGCCGACTATGCCACCAAGACTCTTCGTCCCGAGGCATTCAAGCTTGGCAAGGTAGGCGGAAAGGCATAAGATTATATAATCAACCTAAAGTTTTAAAGATATGAATGTGGTGAGTCTGTCACTTTTTAAGAAGCATGTCCGTGCGGATGATTTCGCCGATGACGATGATTATCTGATGTTTATTCTCGAGAGTGCAGAGGAAGCTGTGATCACGGCAACCAATAGAACCAGGACAGAATTAGAGCAGATGGGAGGCGGTGATGTGCCTCTGCCCATCAAGCATGCTATAATGATGCTTGGAGCACATTGGTACAATCAGCGCGAAAGCGTGAGCAGCGTGCAGATGCATTCGGTGCCCGACTCACTGCAAAGTCTAATAAAACCTTATCGTAAGTTAGTATGAGAGCCGGGGCTATGAAATATCGCTTGTTGTTGATGCAGCCTAAAGCAAGCACCAACGATTTTGGAGAAGAGGCGACTACCTATGAACCGTTGGCTGTGATATGGGCTGAACGGGTAAAGCAAAGCGGAAGCCGAAGCAACGAGGTGGGCGAGCATTTCCCTGACTATCGTGCTGAATTCAACATTAGGGATGCGCATAGAGTGAAGGAAAACTGGCGAGTGCAACAGCTCGGCGGCTACCTTTACTCTGTGACAAACATTATTCCTAACCTCGATAAGGGAATGAAAACTTTAGTTTGTGAACGTGTTAACGAATAACGTTGTTTAATCGCTGCAAAAGAATGGGAGAGACTGTTACTGACATTAAAAGGCCTTTTGCCGATGTATACAAGGCACTTGATCTCAAAACACAACGTAAGGCCATGAAGAGCGCCATGCGTAGAGAGGGCAACCGCTTAAAAAAGGCTGCTGTGGACAATCTGCGGTCAAGCGGCATAGGCCAGGGAACGAAGCGAAGCCTGTCAAGCGGCATTTATGTGCGGACATATCCTGACCGCTATGGCATGGGATTTATGGTGAGCGTAAAGCCCCATGGACGACGTAAGGGTATTCATCTCAACCGTCAGGGCAAAGAAAAGCCTGTGCTGATGTGGGCTGAGGATGGAACACGTTACCGTAAGGCAGGACGACGGATTTCTTCATTTTTTGGCAAGAGTAGGTTTACAGGCAAGAAAGTCAGACAGTATCTCAGAGGCGGCGCTAACCGCGGTCAGATGAAACGTTACGCTTTTTTGGCGAAAACGGAACAGCAGGCTACGGGTGAGGTAGAGGCTAATCTTTTCAATGACCTGCAAAACAACATTGAAAAAGCGGCGAGAGAACAAGGACTTTTGTAATAAAAGAAAAAATGACACAGAAAAAAACATCATTGAGCGCTGGCGCTATCATTCGTGACATTCTTCTGTCAGACGAGGAAGTGAAGCGAAAGACAAACAAGATCTTCCCCATCGTCATAGACAAAGCTCTGCTTCCATACATCCTGTATCGACGGGCAGCGTTAGAACATAACTCTACAAAAGCGGGTATGCCTGGAGCTGACACTGTAACGATGGAGGTTGTGTGTTATACAGCCAAGTATGCAGAAAGTGTAGAACTTGCCGAGGCCGTAAGGTCTGCGCTCGACTATTCTCAAAGAGAGCGCGACGGGTTAGTGATGCGTGGTTGTGTTCTTGACGATAGCGAGGAAGGCTATGAGGACGATGCTTTTTTTCAGCGTCTTATATTTAGAGTGAAAATTTAAAATCGTTTAAAATCAATTGTTTTATGGAAAAAGGATATATAAATGGTAGCGATCTCCTGCTGAAAGTTGGAGGCAAGGCTGTTGGTCATTGTTCAAGTCATACACTCACATTTAACAGCGAAACCAAAGATCGCGCTGTGAAGCCTGTAGCGTCTGCAGCAAAAAGCAGTGGCTTGTGGAAAGAGAAGGGTGTTACGGCTCTTTCTGTATCTATCAGCTTCGAGGGTCTACGCTTCTACGATGAGACGGAGAGCGGTTACGAGCAGATTGCCCCCAGCTGGGGTCAAGGCAAGAGCGTGGAGGTTGAGGCCTTTAAGCGTGGCAACGACACCAAACCTTATGTAAAGGGCAACTTTGTTATCGCTTCACTGGAAGAGACAAGTCCGGCTTCGGACGATTCTACTTACAGCGGATCTTTGGAGAACGACGGAGAACCCGAAGTTTATCCGGGAAAGACTGCAACAGGCGATGTGCAGGAGACAACAGGGCACTAAGTGAAGGTTTTTAGATCTAAACAATTTTGGTTACATGAAGAAAATCGAGATTAAGATAGACGGCAAAGAATACCCCTGTAGACAGACTATGGGGGCTATGCTTCGCTTTAAACAGGAAACAGGCAAGGAGGTGACAGAGATAGGCGGCAACTTGTCGGATATATGTGCCTATCTCTTCTGCTGTGTAACGTCGGCCTGCAAAAAAGACAACGTGCCTTTTGACATGTCGCTGATGGATTTTGCAGACAGTATTACGCTAGACGACCTCAACCAATGGACGGAGGTAGTGAACGGAACGACAGAGCAGTCTCCTGAGAGCGATGCTGAGGGTGAAAAAAAAAGTTAGGCATTTTGGAGTTGTTGGGCATTGCCGTTGGAAACATCGGCATGCCTTACAATGATTTTTGTGCTATAACGCCTGAAGAATTCAGCCACATATACAAGGCATACAGCGAGGAGCGGACGGCGCAGTATCAAGACAGTTGGGAACGTATGCGTATGCTTGCGACTATCATCATACAGCCGTACGCAAAGAAAGGGCTAACGCCCCAAGGGCTTCTACCTTTTCCATGGGAGAAGAAAAAGCCGGAGCATGCGAAAGCAGCCCCGGCAGTATCTAAGGAAGATGCGTTAAAGCGTTTTGAGAAAGTGTTGGGAAAAGTGGAAAACGGCTAAAGACCGAAATACCACCAAGGAGTTTCGCCATAATCCTTGATTGGTTTGAGGGAATCATATTGTCCATAAGCCATGATGGCGAACACGACACTAAGGAAAAATGCTATGCAACCAAGGAACAGCAACGACACTATAACAGCGATGAGCGAGACAATAAAGATATTGCGCCAAAGTTTTCTTTCTTTGGCTTTTCGCTTTTCCGATATGTTTTTGTTCTGTTTCATGCTCATAACCATTATTTTATACTGCAAATATATAAAAATATTTCGATAGTTTGTTACTTATACGTTGAAATTATGGCAAAAGAAATAAAGTTTAACATTAAACTACTTATCGACGGAAAAGAGCAACTGGGCATAGCCACAACTGATGTTGGCAAGTTGCGTCAGGCGATGGAAGAAACGAAGTCTACAGCCCAACAGTTCCGTGATAAGTTGTTGACGATAAACCAAACCGTCACGGCTTTGCAAAACGCTTCGAGTGCCATAAACGGTTTGCGTGATACGATGGCAGGACTAACGGCGAGCTACAATGCCGTACAGCAAGCCAACACACAGCTAACTACCGTTATGCGTCAGCGTATGGATGCTACCGACGAGGACATCAAAAAGGTTAATGAGGTTATCGGGGCGCAGTCGAAGTTAGGTGTTATCGGTGGTACGATACAGAAGACAGGTGCACAGCAGATAGCAACTTTTTTGAAAGAAAAGGGTTCGTTGGAGCAGCTTATACCAGCCATGGACGACCTTTTGGCGCAGCAGAAAGGTTTGACCGCAAGCCAAGAGGATGCCCGAAGCGTGGCAAACCTCATGGGCAAGGCAATGACCGGGCAGACTTCGGCGTTAAAGCGTGTAGGTATTACGTTCAATGAGGCGCAGGAGAATATAATGAAGTACGGCACGGAGCAGCAGCGTGCCGCCATGTTGGCGCAGATTATCACCGATAATGTGGGACACATGAACGCCCAACTGGGCAAGACCGATGCCGGACAGCTAAAACAAGCTGAAATGCAGTTTGCGGCTATCAGGGTGCAAATTGGCGAATTGGTATCGAAGTGGTTGCCTAAGATTACCTTTGCAGTACAAGCGTTGTCAATCGTAAACTCCATGATTGCGTTAGGTAACAGCATCAAGGGAGTTACGGTTATCATAAAGAAATTCAATATTACGACAAAGGCGGTAAGTGCGGTTTGCATAGCTGCAAGAGCATCGGTTGTTGGATTGTCGGCGGTAGCGAGAACAATGCAAGCGATTTTTACCGGGGCGACTATTGGAGCAACCACCCTAAAGATTGCTATTCGTTCCTTGCTTATTTCAACAGGCGTTGGTGTGGCAGTCTGGGCGTTGACGGAAGCTATTTCTTATTTGGCTACTTCCTCAGACAAAGCAAAGGACAGCACAAAGCAGCTCACAGCCGAGGAAGAAGCAGCACAAGCCGCCCGACAGCAAGAGGCACAGCAGAGAGCCGAGATTTCAGCGGCCATTGACATAAACATATCCAAACTAAAGGCATTCAAGGGAAGCAGGGAGGATGAAAAGAAACTTGTTACTGAAATGAATAACACCTACGGTGAGGCTATGGGCTATTATTCGACCGTGGCGCAGTGGTATACGGCACTCGTTGGCAATTCTAAGGCGTACTGTAATCAAATGATTAACGAAATACGAATTAGGGATTTGGCTAACAAGGCAGCTGATTTGCAGCAAAAACGGCACGATTTTACCCACGATGATAACGGAAAGACACGCCGTTTCAGCAAAAAGCGCAAGATCCGCAGGGTAGCCGTAGGGCAAGTTGATGCCGGGGATGGCAAGATTATCCCACAGTATGCCGATGTGGAGATTAAGGGGTCAAGCGATTTGGAGAAAGCCAACGCCAAGATTACAGACCTTTACCGACAAGAGCAAGCCGTAAGGAAGCAAATGGAGGGATTGGCAAAGCAGAACGCTAATATCACATACAAGCAGTATGATGGTTACAGCAAGACCAATCCAAACACCCTGACCAAGACTACCACGAAGCACGGCACAGACAAGAAAGATGAACCGAAAACCCATGTAGAGGAACTACAAGCGCAGTTGTCGGCGGCGCAAAAGGAAAAGGGCAACGCCATGACCGTTGAGGCAAGGGTTAAGGCTGATGCCAAGATACAGGACATACAGGCGCAGATAGACGAAGCCACAAAGGGCAAGGTGTCTATTGAAGCCGAGACAGAACCAAGCTACATCGTGCAGGGTAGCGATGCCGACAAGCGGCAGAGCCACAGCAACGCTGGGCAGCGCATTGACCGGATAAGGCAGGATTTTGAAATAGGACTTATCGGCAAGGAAGATGCCGAAAGGCAGATAGCCGACATTAACAAGCAGCTTGAAAAGTTGGGCATTAAGCCGATAGAGGTACATTTCAAAACCTACATCGAGGAACTGCAAGAACAGTTGCACGACGCACAGCGCGAGTTTGATGAGGCTACTACAATAGAGGCAAAGGTAAAGGCAGATGCGAAGATTGATGAAATACAGGCACAGATAGACGAAGCCACAAAAGGAAAGGTGTCCATTGAAGCAGAAGCAGAGCCATCCTACATCGTAAAAGGCAGCAAAGCGGACAAACGACAGAGCTATGCAAATGCTCAAAGTAAGGCCAATAGCGTGCAGAGCGACTATGAGGCTGGTATAATCAATAAGGGAGAGGCTTTAAAAGCTATTGACGACATTAACGCGGAGCTTGAAAAGCTCAATCTCACACCTGTCAAAATAGATGTGGAAACAGAGGATATTGACAAGGCAAAAGAGAAAATGAGCGGAGCGTGTGACGCTATAAAGGCGATGGGAAGCAGCTTGTCTGGTCTTGGAGATGCTATCGAGGTTCCTGAGCTCAACGTGGCTGGCACGATGGCACAGGCTATTGCCACAATGGTAGACGGATATGCTACAGCTACGGCACAGGCCGGAAAGCTGGGTCCATGGGCATGGGTGGCATTCGCTGCTACAGGCCTTGCTACTCTTGCAACAATGATTTCAAGTGTTAAGCAAGCTGGCGCCTTTGCAACAGGTGGCATTGTTGGCGGCACCTCTTCGTCAGGTGACAAGAAATTTGCCCGTGTCAACAGCGGCGAGATGATACTTAACAAGTTTCAGCAGGCCCGTTTGTTTAACATGGTTAATGGTAACTTCCAACCTACAACGTTTACAGCAAGGGAGATGCAACCTGTTACAATGAACAGCATCTCTAACAACATAGAGCCTTCGGCAACAGTAGTAAATGTGCATCTTGATGCTAATGCAAGAAAGATGCTTAAGGTGTTGTCGAATACCAAGAAGGTTGCAGACAAGAGCGGAAGAGTATATAATGTTTAAAAAGAACAAGTATGTATATTTACGGCAGTTTTTTAAGTCAACAAGGCGATACGGTGACGGTGCATATCGTTACCAACAATGATCGTTCACAGACGTTAGAGATAGGTTCTGAAGAGTCTGACGTGTATTTTAGTGAAGATCCTGCTGAGATAACAAGTGAGGTAAATGACACATTTGACGTTCTGTTGCGGCAGTCTGCAAACATTAGGCTGCTTTGTGGTAACTTCATCGAGGATTTCTTTTGTTCATCATGCCGTGACGCAATAATAAACATCTATATTAACGAAAAGTGTGTGTTTGCTGGCTTTATAGAGCCGCAAGCATACACGCAGCCCTATAATGAAAGATGGGACGAAATAGAACTTAACTGCATCGATGTGTTGAGCGCTCTTCAGTATAGCAACTATAAGAATGTCGGAGTTTTAGGAATAGACTTTGAAACCGTTAGGAAGGGAGCCAAGGAGCGCTCTTTTCGTGACATCATGGTTGAAATAATGCAAGGTGTCGCAGATGGTGTTGATATTATTGGCAATAAGACTCTTACTTTATGGTATGACGGCAGCAAGTCGGTCAACTATATGGAGGATAACAGGTATCGTGTGTTTAGTCAGCTTACTATCTCGGAGCTGCTTTTCTTGGACGAGGATGAGAGTGACGTATGGACACAGGATGCCGTTTTGGAAGAGATCCTCAAATATCTTAACTTACATATTGTGCAAGATGGGCTCGATTTTTATATATTCTCATGGGAAAGCATAAAAGATGCCAAGACTTCTATAAACTGGCATAACATCATGTCAGATGAGGCTAAGACAACAAAGACTGACAATATAACCATTTCTTTAGCGAATGTTGCCGACTGCGACACGAACATAAGCATTGGTGATGTTTACAATCAGTTGCAGTTGACGGCCAAGACAGAAAATGTAGACAATGTGATTGAAAGTCCGTTGGATGACGACTACCTTGACAGCCCTTACATTAACCGGCAAAAATACATGACGGAATATTCTGCCGACGGCAAAGGAAAAGCTGCATGGCACTCCTTTTACAACATGACACATGAAAAGGTTACAGATTTTGGCGGTGGTGCTATTGTCAAATGGTATCTGCAAATTAAACGACACAAACATTGGTCATTCCCCATGGGCGGACAGACAGACACAGATCTTCTAACTCATTTCTGTAACGACGGTAAGAATCAACAAGCGTTACCTGAGTGGTTGGGGGAGAACCCCGGGGCGTGTATAATGGCGCTTGGAAGCGTAAAAATAAACACAGCAAACAATGATAACAGCCCTGTCTCAAAAGTTAACATGACAAATTATCTGGTTGTTTCTGTAAATGGCAACGCTATTGACAACGATGAGGCTAAGACATATCCAAGCGAGAGTGTCATTAAACAGAATATTCCTTATGCCATCTATAACGGTAACAGTGCGGGTGGTGTCTTTTCTCCATCGGATAGAAACACCACCAACTATATTGTTCTGTCAGGCGATGTAATACTTAACCCTGTTATGAAATGCTCTATGTCTTACAAAAGCGCACGGTCTGACATGTCCTATACATACCCTATAGGTGCACCACAATATACCGTACCGAGCCGTAACAATACAGATGGCCGATATTATACACGTCAGTTTTTTCGTGTTGGAACACCAGGTAATGAAGAAGAATGGGATGTTGCCAATGATAGCGGCTTTTATCCTTATACAGGCGACGGGCCACAGGAATATGAATTTAAATATAGCGCAGCGGGTGTCAGCAGCGATAATATAAGCAAAGTTTCGGTTCTTGCTTGTATGCTTGTTATCGGTGATAAGTGTGTTGTTGAAACAGGGACTAAAGGGAAGACAACAGATTTTGAATGGAAGACATTTAAGGAGCGTAGCGAGTGTGCGGACGATGATGAATATTATCAACAGTGTTTTACTATAGGCTTTGATCCGAAAATAGGCGACAAGTTGGTAGGAACAGAATTTAAGATACAGAACAACATCGACTATAAAATGGGCATCGATGCAGAAGGCATAGCTATTCCTATAACTAAAGGCGACAAGGTGAGCGGGCGAGTGAGGTTCATGGTCTTAGGTCCTGTTAATGTTGTGTGGGGTGAAATAACACGCAGGCACTCAACCTTCTTTAGGCACACGAAATGGGGTCTTAATACTGTTCCTCTTATGGCTCACGTTAGTAGCATTCTTCTTAAGAATTTTGAAGTTAAGGTTTATAGCGATAACGGTCTCATAAGTACAGACAACGACGATAATGATCTCATCTATCTAAGCGACACAAACGAAAGTTTTATTAACAAAAAGGATGATATAGAATTTAAAATAAATTCAGCACTGACAGCGGAGGAATGTAAGTCGTTAGGTGTTAGCAATGCCATAAAGCTTTCAACCCCCTACAATATCTTGAATGAAGAGGGAGTGTTAAAAATATGTGACAAGAATAAAAACGCTGAGGCTAAACCTGAGCAGCAATATGTGGATAGCTATTACACAGAGTACCATAAGCCGCGAATAGTAATGGAGCAGAATCTTAAAGACAAAGATGAATTCGTTAATCTTTTCTATCATTATAAACATGCGGCATTAAACAAGAGTTTCTATGTGATAGGCTTGGGACGTAACTTAATCGAAGGACGTGCAGCTTTAACTCTAAAAGAAATTTGGCATGATTGATATAAAAGTATTATCGAAGAAAAAGGACAATGCTTCATCTATCAGTGGAGGTGGAAACATTGGAGGAGCTAACACAGGAAAGATTGATGAGGCAAAACATGCTGTATCTGCTGATGAGGCAACGCATGCTGAACAAGCAGAATATGCTGACCGTGCTGGATATACGAGTCGTGCTGCTTACGCTGACGTAGCTGGCGACATAGCAGAAGATAGTCCTATAAACGATCGCTTCCTTTCAAAGAAAGCCGAAGACACAGCAAAAGAAATAATACACTTCGAGAAAGGTCTGACGGCAGGAACGTACAAGAAAGGCGTGAGCGGTGGCAACATGGACGGTGAGGGCAACACTGAGCTAAATAATCTTCTTGTAAGGGAAAATGTAAAAATTCAAGGCGATACAGAGTTTGGGAATTCGTCTATTATAAAAAAAAATGGCGACGCGACGTTAGGTGATGTGGAGCTCGCGAGCGTAAAGAGTAAAGGGACCACCGAGAGCGACAGGACGCTCATTGGAGGCAAGGGCTTTGAACTATACAAGGACGGTAGCGGCAAGTCGCATCTGTATGTAGACAACGCTGTTATCCGTGGAAAGCTGATGGCGGCGGAGACAGAAGTGCGCAAGATCTCTTACAGCGGTGGCACCATGGTGCTCTCGAACGCTGGCAGCACACTGGTGCGCATAGTGGGGCTTGATGGCGAGGGTCATGAGGTTGCGGCGGATGCTTCGGCTCTGTCGTTTAAGTGTTGGGCTGCTGCCGATGATGGCACGACACAGACGATGAACTGTTGGAAGGTTGGCGATATGGCCATGTGCAAGACCTTCAACATCAGCGGCAGTTCTGGCGGTAATAGGTATTATTGGCGATTGGTGATAGGCTGTGGTCAAGAGATGCTTGAGGATGGCAAACTCTATGATTATGTAGTGCTGTCTAACATCGATACGTTTGTTGGAGCTGATGCTGTGTCGCCTGTCAACGTTGGGATGGTTTCTTTTGCCTCTGTGATAGAGGAGCAAGACGGTAAAACAACGGACGATGCTGGCGTTGACATTGCAACACGCACTTATTACGGATTCGACCCTATGGGCACTGACGTTCCGATGGTGAGTGATGTGATTGTTCAGGTGGGTAGCGAGACGCGTTTTATTCAACGTGGCAACATGATAAAGCTTGACACGAGTGCTGATGATGGTGACGCGCGGACGGCTCCGTCGCTCACGATGTATCACCAGATAGGCAACACCTGGAGCACGGAAGATGGTGGTGTTGACGTGTGGCAGTGGAAGACGGTCACGGCCTTTATTTCTCCAACGGGCGTTCGCTTCAATGCTGACTATTTCAAGTGGTTCTCGGGTAGCGAAGACAATGTTGTAGACCCTATTGTCGTCAGTTATGTGCTAACACCAAGCAGTACATTTATCGTTCGCCAGGTATCGATGGGGAAGGTAGAACCTACAGACATTGTGTTGTCGCTCACGAAGCACACAGGCAACAAGGTGGAAGCGTGGAATGACAAGGGTGTGACGTTGAAGGCACGCTATACGCAGCGTGATGGCCTTGCTGGTGAGAAGGTAATAAAGAGTGTGAAAGATATTGGCGACCTTTTTAATCTTGCTACATTACGCGTAACAGCCAATGATGCCAATGGGCAAGAACTGTGCTACACCGACATTGCTATAATATCAGACGGTGAGGACTTCGATGTGCAGGTTTTGGCAGAGGGCGGTAATAGCATCTTCAATGGCGAGGGGTCAAAGAAGCTGACGGCCTATGTCTATCGCAACGGTCAAGACATTACTGCCACCATTGCTCCTACTGCCTTTTCGTGGAAGCGTCAGAGTGGCGATGTGGGCGACGATAAGATATGGAATAGCTTACATGACGGTCTGGGCAATGTGTGTACTGTGAATGCCGACGATATTGACAGAAGCGCAATGTTTATGTGTGAGGTGGCTATAGGATAGTTTAAGTTAAACATTATAAACAATTAAAAAACAAGAAAAATTATGGCAACAAGAATTGCAAGTGGTCAGATTACGATTGTTGACCTCAACGACGGAAAGGCCGTACAGGCATTTACATCGACAAGTCAGGGCGATACCCAGATTTACAGCCCTAATGAGAACAGTTACAGCCCTAACTACACGAACAGTCCATATCAGGTGGTGACTGCCAAGGTGTTTGTGACAGGTAGCAGCGTTGATCAGGCACCGACAAGTGCCTGTTCTGGTTGGACATGGAAGGTAAACGGCACAGCTGTAACAGCGACTGGCGATATCACGTTTGCGAAGAACGTGCTCACCATCAAGCGCAACATTACCACATCGGTGAAATTCTTTAACATCGAGTGGAGCTGTGTGTTTACAGACCCAGAGCGTAAGACGGTGACAAATGTGCAGGGCTTCAAGACCATCAACCTGACGCAGTCGGGTGGTTCTCTTGCGCTTGTGCAAATCACACAGCCTAAGGGCAACACCTTCGATGCAGAAAACAACCTCACCTTGCTGACGGCGGTTGCAAAGCTCTTCCGCGGCAGCAAGCAGGACACCTCTGTGTCTTCAATTGTATGGAAGAAGCTGAACCTCTCAACAGGAGCGTGGGACGCAGTAGCTGCAAGCAACTATGTAACAAGCGGCGGCACAAGCACTCTGACGGTAAAGGCTGACGACGTGCTGAACTTTCAGTCGTTCATGTGCGAGATCACTGACACCGATGGCACATTTAACTCCATCGTGACATTCTTCGATGCTACGGATCCGTACACGGTTGAGGTCTACACAACAACTGGCGATGTTATTGTTAACGGTTCAGGCAGCACGCAGATCTTTGCCCGTGTGTGGCGAGGTTCAACAGTGGTTGAAGAGGCGGGAGCTGCTACACCGCAGTTCAACTACGTTTGGACGAAGTACAACAAGGCTGGTACAGCTACAAATTGGGACGGCGCGACCTCTGTGACAAAGACAGGCAACCCTATCACGGTGAACGCTGCTGATGTGGATGTGCGCTGCACAATCTACTGTGAGGTTCAAAAAAAATAAAGATATGGCAAAAGAAGTGATAGGCAAAGGCTGGATAACAGTTGCGGCTATCAACGACGGCCAACCTGGCCCCCCTGGTTCTCCAGGGAGTCCAGGCAAGCCTGGATCTGATGGCAAGGACGCTCTGACGGTGTCGGTGTCTCCTGAAGCTATAGTGCTACATGCAGTGAAGGTGTCAGATAGCAACTATAATGTAACAAACTTTTCAACGGCACAGGCGCGAATTGCGGTCTTTCGAGGAGGCACAAATGTGTCTCCTCAATGTACACTATCGGACGTTAAACAGCAATATTGTAGAGCTGCTGCTTCAGACTTGACGATTTCGATAACAGCCGTATCTCAAAATGTCGTAGATGGTATGCGAATACCATATACCGATGCCCGTGTAATGGCAACGGTCAACTATGTTGAGAATGGACATATTGAGCGGCTATATGTGACCATTGGCGTGAAAGTTGAGGTTTCAGCCATCTGGGGCAGATACGAAAAAAGCTTGTCAGGACTTTCAAGCAAATATTCAGAACTTAGCAACACCGTTAACGGACTGCCACTGAAGGATGATGCAGCTCTTACAAAATACACATCTGAGATAAAACAGTCAGCACGAAAAATTTCTGCCAAGGTGGCGCAGGAGACGGTTGGTAGGCTGAATCTGCTGCCAGGCACGGCGTTCAACCGAGAGACGGATGTGGAGCAGCTGAACAGTTGGTGTCCTAGTAGTTTAGAGCCGCTTGGCGGTCTTGATGGCACGGGAGCGGTGGTGGTGAGCCAAAGCGGCGTAACAACCCAGACATGGTGCGGTGCGGTGTGGCGAGGTGTGAAACTTAAGCCGTCAACCTACTACACGGCGAGCGTGTGGGCGCGTGCTGACGGTGGTCTTGACGACAACATGTATATGAGCTTTGCGCAAGAAGGTGATTCCCAGGCATTCTGGTATATGCCCCTTGCAACAGCCAACGAGACCTTTGGGTGGAAGCTCTTTACGACAACGTTTAAAACGAGCGAAACGGCAGCTGGCTGCAACAATGTGACAGTGGATTTGGGCATAAGGACAAATGGCGTAGGCCGCTTCTGCAAGATGATGCTCGACGAGAGCGATACATATAACGGTTGGACGGCTGCCTCTTATGCTGATGTGTCGTCGCGTGCGCTGCTGGCTACAGGCATAGACATAACCAACGGGGCGATAGACATGACGGCAGACAAGTTTACGCTCAGGAACAATCACGGTGAGAAGAGCTTTGACGTGGACGAGGACGGCAATCTTGAAGCACGTTCGTTGAAGAGCGTGTCGAAGGACGGGCTGTTGACTGCTATCATAAAGGACGGCGCGTTCACGGCGTTAAGCGGACTGAGCGGTGCTACGGCGTTTTTCGGCCTTATAGACGGGTTGCCCTACTTGCAGTTTACGAACGCGGCAGGTGTGGTGTGTTACGCCATCGGTCCGAGCGGCGGACAGGTGACGGGCAGCGTGGGCGTGCAGATGGTTGCATGCGGTGTGAGATATAGCGTCACGACGGTGAGTCTTGGGGGCAAGTCAAGCTACATGATTGGCTACAGCGGTTCTGTAACTCTCCAGAATTTTGGGTCTGAGAGCGCGAAGATTTATCAGAGCAAGTTGCAGCTCGTCATCGACGGCTTCACACAGACGCTCACAGCGAGCTTCAAGGACAGCAGCTTCCCCATGACAGAGGTGGGTCAAGGCAAGGTCATGACGATCATGCCAGGTAAGCTCATGCAGGCCGAGTTTGAGATAAACCATGTCACGGAGAGCATGCCGACGACTGGCAGTGACGGATCGTATCTTGCGAAGCCGAGCGGCGCGAGGGGCTGCCAGCTGAAGCTCAACGGAGAGGTTATTGGTAAGGGCGCTATAAACTGACCCCATGTATAACAAGAAGATAAATTAAAAAATAATAGGATATGAAAACAATGCTCTGTTAATTCTAATGTAATGCTGCATAACAAGCATGTTTCGTTTTGCAGGATTTAAACAGTGACGGTTCTTATAATACGAAACCAAGTGGATACAGGAGCGTGGCTGTTGTTTATAATAATGAAAAGATTGGAAATGGTGTCGTTAAATAGCGATTGTTTTTGTCTAACAAAAAAAATGAAAAGATGAACGGATTGGTACCTGAACAGATTAGGCTGGTGTGGACACTGCTGTGCTCTACCCTATTAGCTATTGTTGCGCCGACTGGCACTTTTTTGGCCGCCCTGACGTTGGCTTGCATGTTTAACGTGTGGGCAGGGATGAGAGCTGACGGCGTGAGCGTGATAAGATGCAATAAATTTTCTTGGGACAAGTTTTTGAGGGCGCTCTATGAGTTTGCCATTATTTTGGCCGTGATAGAGCTGATACGCGGCATAATGTATCTCTGCGGCGATGACGGCGTGAGCCTCTATCCTGTGAAGATATTGACATACGCGGCTTGCATTATCTATTTGCAAAACGCGCTGAAAAACCTGGTGAAGGCTTACCCGAAGAACAAGATGCTGTGGGTGGTCTACCTTTTTATAAGATGCGAATGGAGAAAGGCTTTGCCTGCAAATGTGGACGCTATGTTGGAGCAATATGAGCAGCATGTGGCGCGGACGAGCAGGAACTGCAAGGACTGCAAGGAAGGAAAGGAGGAGGACGATGTGGAAGGTTAGCGACATCTTGGTGAAGCACATAAAGGCTGCTGAGGACTACAGGAGCAAGGCTTACCTCTGTCCTGCGGGACGGTACACCTGTGGCTACGGCCACACGAAGGGTGTGACGCGGAAGACGGTCTGTGACGCGGACAAGGCAGAACGATGGCTGCGCGAGGATCTGCAACCTGTTGAGAACTTTGTCAACGCTATCCATAACGTCAACACACAGGGGCGTTTCGATGCGATTGTGGACTTTGGCTTCAACGTGGGGCTGGGCAATCTGCGGTCGAGCACGCTGTTGAAGCTCATCCAACGGGGTGCTTCGGACAAGGAGATTTGCAGGGAGTTTAAAAAATGGGTGTATGCAGGAGGAAAGGTGCTGGACGGACTTGTGGCTCGACGCGGGTGGGAAGCACGGAGATGGTGTGAAACATAAAGACATTGACTATGGAAAACTATGATGAACTGTTTAAGAAGATGGTGGCTGCGCTCTTTGGGTGCGTGCTCTGCTGGCTTATAGGCCACCTGTTCGCGAGCTGTACGCCGGGCCGACAGGTGACAAGCAGCTCTCACAGGATTGACACGGTGTATGCCGTGAAGACGGTGAGGGACACGGCACGGGTCAGCGACTCTGTGGTTGTGAGGGTGACGGCGAAGGGCGACACGGTGTATAAGACCAAGGAAGTGTGGCGAGAAAGAGAGAGGGTGAGATGGCGCGTTGACACGGTGTATAAGGCAGCTGTGAGGACGGACACGATAAGGATTCCTGTGGCTGCGGAACGAAAGGTGCCGTTGTGGAAGCGCATGATCGAGAAGATCGCCGACGAGCTGTGGAACTTGACCAAGACCTTGGGACTTATAGGCCTTTTGATAGCGGCAGTGGCGTGGGCGCGTGGACGGTTGACGAGAAGAAAAGAATAAGATAAATGCTCATTTCTTAATTTTTTAAAAGGTTGTTAATTGTTAGGTTTTTGCCTTTCTTGTCCGTGAGGATGGGAAAGGTTTTGTGTGCGAGTGTTAAAAATACTCTTTTGGTGATTTTTTTAACACAAAAAGTTTGCATAATATGCAAAAGATGATTATCTTTGTATTGTCAAAATAAATAAGTTATGAAATACTCGGAAAAAGAACAAGAACTGATTGAGGCTATCAGAAATTATAGAAAAGCCTACCCCAATGGTGCCCGTGAACTTGAAATCTATATTATGGATTTAGTTTACGAACTGATGGAAAATGAATAACCAAAGCCCTCCCCTTTCGGGGGAGGGCATAAAAAATTATAAATATGGAATATGCAATAACAAAACAACAGACAACGGTGCGTCAGGTTCTGAGTGATGTCTATGAGGATATCAACTGGGCCTATCTTGCACAAAACTATTTTGGTAAATCACGGAGTTGGCTTTATCATAAGTTTAGCGGACGCAACAACGGAAAATCTGATGATTTTAGCGATGTTGACCGCGAACGCCTGAAAGGTGCTCTCGTAGATATAGCAAACCGTCTGAGAATGACGGCTGACAAGTTATAAATACTTGTTTATTTTGACACTGGCCTCGGTACTTCGGTATCGAGGCTTTTTATTAAGTGTCACATTGCTCTCCAAAGACACGCTTTATAAGCTTCTCGTTGTTGTCGTTTATGATTGAAAAGTCTTTGGCGATGTACACATCTGCAATATCCATCGTTCCAACATGGTTCAGAGCCTCGTCTACATCTGACTTGGAAAACTTCATCAGATTACGGGAAAGGGTAGCAAAGGTGTGCCTTGCCTGATAAAACTGCAAACCTTCAATACCTACGGCCTCGCCGACAATTTTCAGACCTTTGTTGAGGCTTATATTAAAACCTTGATAGTTGACGTATCTCTTATAAAAATCAAAAACACGCGATACTCCTTTATATTTTTTCATCAATGGCTGTACGATTGCAGGAATCTTTACTTCGATATAAGCGCTATCGTCGCGTCTATCCTTCGTTTTCTGTCTATTATAACGAATAACCCCACCTTTACAATCTTTTACAGCATACATATCTACGGAGTTCATTCCCATCAGACAGAATGAAAGAATGAAACAATCTCGCGCAAGCTGTGGCCGACTGCCTTCTCTGTCGTGGAAAGAATAGATCTTAAGCAATTCTTCGAGCGTGAGAGCACGAACACCTTTCTTCATTATCTGACGAGGAACTTTGAAGCGAGAAAACGGATCGTTTTTTATTACTTGATCATAATCTGTGTTGTATTTTCTCACAGCCTCACGGAACAAGTGACGCATAAGTCCAAGATACATAGTCATAGCCCTTGGCCTATCCTTTAAATGATTGCGGAAACCTTCAAGTAAAGAATAGTTGATGAAGGAAAACGGCAGTGACCGCCTCCCAATATACCCGGCAAGAGAATTGAGCATCGTTCTGTAGTTTATAAGAGATTTTGTTGAGGTGTGTGTCATCCATTCGTCTGCAAATACGAAAAAGTCCAAATCTTCTCTCTTAGTAGTTAGGCGCGACGCAATGGCAGTTGCGTCCATATTACTGCAAGCTATCTCAAGGGACAGCGCGTAGAGTCTATCTTGATATGTTCTTCTAAGCTTTTCAATAATTCTTGCCTTTTCAATATTCTTTATCTTCTTTTGATTAGATGTTAGGTCAGCGTCCGTTACTGTAACTTCTGTAGGGATGCGTTTTTTTGTTTTCCCTTGACATATAAGGAAAGACACGGAGCGTTCTTTTTTCTTACCTTTCTTGCCAATTTCAAGTGTAATTGTTGCCATAATTTTTGCGGAATTTAAGCGGAAATAAAACGTCAAAAAGTAGATAATTAGTCTAAAACGTTGTACTTATTACAACCAAAACATCAACATTATTTAATCCAAAAAATCCCATAAGTGATTGATACTTATGGGATTTTCTTGTTGGGTGGCAGGTGGGACTCGAACCCACGACATTCAGAACCACAATCTG
>ERZ1026901.445-NODE-445-length-33999-cov-7.916333_pt1 | contig 33999 bp, 30 predicted proteins | sample MGYA00380179_ERZ1026901 | MGnify/ENA primary metagenome ERZ1026901 (study PRJEB33269, sample SAMEA4719815) | human gut metagenome | biome: human-associated habitat; feature: organic feature; material: feces | place: Cameroon | collected 2013-10 ... | reverse complement strand
TATACCGAATGTAGAATTGTTAATTCTTTTAACTATAGATATAATATATAATATAAATAATAAAAAAATAATTTAATTCTCTAGTAGTACACGGGGGAACTGAGTGAAAGCTGCAAATTAATCTATCACTTCAAATTTTTTACACAAAAATAGTGGAGGGCTATCATGAGAAGAGCACCTAGAGGAACTGGAAGTATCACAGAGTATGCACCTGGGAAATACCGTGGCACTATCACCACAGGGTACAAAATCAATCCAGTGACTAAGAAAAAGAAACGATTAACAAAGACATTCACAGGGAAGACACGCAAGGAAGTCTTAGATAAACTTACGGAATACAAGTATAAGACCAAAGACCTTAAACCGGAGAGCTACACCTTCAGACAATATTCAGAACGTTGGTTAGCCCTCAAGGAAGACACCATAAAGGAATCAACATATACTGGATATCATTCAATCATTAAACGCTTCAATAAATACACGGGTGACACCTTATTAATGGATATCACACCGAGGCTTCTTAATGACTACCTAGCAACCGTAGGGAAAGCCTCAAGGACAACACATAAGACACTGCTAAGTGGCATCTTCAATGAAGCCGTAAAGGAACACCTTATATCTAGCAACCCCATGAAGGGAACACTAAGGACACCTAAGCCCTCTAGCAATGTCTTTCCGTTGTCTAAAGAGGAAATAAGACACCTTCTTGATAACTCTACAGGCATCTATCACCTACTCTTCAGGACAGCCCTTGAGACAGGGATGAGAAAAGGAGAATTGCAGGGACTAATGCCTGAAGACATCCATGACACATACATCAGTGTTAAAAGGACAGTAAATCTCACTGGAACTCTCACCAGTCCTAAGACTAAGTCATCAGTAAGGGATATCACTGTAGATAAAGAACTTACCAGTGCACTACGTAGAGCAGGTCACACAGGGAGACGCATATTTCCTATGTCATCAGCCACTATATCTGTGCACTTCAATAAACTGTGTCCTAACCATCGATTCCATGATTTACGACATACACATGCTACCCTTCTTATTTCAGCAGGTGTGGACGTGAAGACAGTCTCAAGACGCCTTGGGCATTCCTCAGTGAATATGACATTAAACATCTACACTCACGTTCTACCTGCAATGGATAAAAAGGCATCAGACACCATTCATTCCATGTTACAATCATGTTACTAACTATGCTAAAAAGACAACAAAAATGTTGAAATAAGATGATTGAGACACGTATATATCGGAATATCAGAATCAGCACAATATAACACAAAACATAAAGGGAACCTATTAGTTAATCCATTAATTCACACTCTGGATATGCCGTATATACAGGGATTATCCCACAATAAAAACCACCTGAGAGGCTGGCCTCTTTTCTAATTTCAGTAAAGAGGAACTCTGTCATCTCAGATGGTTCTTTTTATAGAGGCGGGGAAACTAAACTACCCTGACCTCATCAGATTTTCAATGTATTGACGATGGAATTGACATCTTCCACCTGATTGGCTTCGCACCACTTACGTAATTCACTGGTAATGCGGGGAATAGCGTTGGGAGAAGCCAGGGTGGCTGTCCCGACCTGAACGGTATCCGCGCCGGCAATCATGAATTCAGCGGCATCGGTACCTGTCATAATGCCTCCCATTCCGCAAATCGGGAGGTGAACGGCTTTTCTTACCTGCCATACCATGCGAAGAGCTACCGGTTTAATAGCCGGGCCGGACAGTCCACCAGTGACATTGCCCAGTACCGGGCGTCGGGTTCTCGCGTCAATGGCCATACCCATAAGTGTGTTAATCAGGGAGATGGCATCCGCTCCCGCTTCTTCCACCGCTCTGGCCACTGCCGTAATGTCAGTGCCATTCGGAGAAAGCTTAACGATGACCGGCAGAGTGGTGTTGCGTTTTACTTCTGCTGTAACCTGAGCTGCCACTTTGGGGTCAGTACCAAAGGCCATGCCACCATTGGTAACGTTTGGACAGGAAATGTTGACTTCCAGTGCGCTGACACCTGGAACGGTAAGAGCCTTCGCAGTCTTTCCGTATTCTTCCACATTTCTGCCGACCATGTTGGCAATAATCGGTACATCATACGGCTTCAGCCTCGGTAAATAGTAGGATAAGAATTTTTCTACCCCAGGGTTTTCCAGACCGATGCAGTTCAAAACACCGGATGCGGTTTCCGCAATGCGGACCCCTTTGTTCCCTGTCCAGGGAGTAAGACCAAGTCCTTTTACAGAAATAGCCCCTACCTGATTCAGATCCATATAATCCTTGTATTCTATGCCATAGCCAAAAGTACCTGATGCGGCAATGATTGGAGATTTCATCTTAATTCCGCAGAACTCAACGGTCATATTCATAAAACTACCTCCGCTGCATCAAATACCGGGCCATCGCTGCATACCTTATAATGGCCGCCTGCCTTTCTGTCACATACACAGGCCATACAGGTACCTGTGCCGCAACCCATCCGGCGTTCTAGGGATACTTCACACGGAACCCCGTATTCACCAGCAATTTCTGCGGTCTTCTTCATCATAATTCCCGGTCCACATACGGCTACCTGACGGACAGTGCCCTGTTTCAGCACATCCGGAAGGACGGATACGGTGAACCCTTTGATGCCATAGGAGCCATCATCAGTTGTAACAATAAGCTGCTTCAGTGTTTTTGGGAATAAATCTTTCCAGAAGACTTCGTCCTTGTTGCGTCCGCCGATGACTACCGTCATCTGACCTGGTTTTGCCTGTCTTGCAGTAAACAGAATCGGTGCAATACCTACACCACCGCCTACGCCGAGAATTTCTTCTTCTTCCGGAATGGTAAAGGAAGTTCCCAGTGGTCCGAGGCAGTCAATGGTATCGCCTTCCTTCATTTCGGACATAAGCTGTGTACCACCCCCTACCACGCGGTAAAGGATTTCTACCAGTCCCTTGCCCGGTGCCGTACCGGCAATGGAAATCGGACGACGGAGCAGTCTGCTGTTGTCATTAATCTTTACATGTATAAACTGACCTGGTTTTGCCTTTTTTGCGGTCAGTGGAAGAGAAATCACCATGCGCCAGATATCCGGACCCATCTTTTCATGGCGGATGATGATTCCTTTTTCAACCATTCCTGTCATAACCTGTTACTCCTTTACATATTCCTGAATAGATTCCACATGATGGCTTGCTTCGGTATCGTCTTCAGCCATGACACGAAGAACTTCCTTAGCTGTATCCAGTGAAGTAAGGCACGGGATAGCCAGTTCTACTGCGATTCTTCTGAGATCATAGCCTTCCTGTTCAATCTGGCTGCCGTAGGAAATGGTATTGAGTACCATGTCTACCTTCCCGGACTTCAGATACTTTTCACAGTTTTCGCCCTTTTCATGAATCTTCTTAATGATTTCAACCGGAATGCCCAGGCTCTGGAAATAGCTTCCTGTACCGGAAGTGCAGACCAGCTTGTATCCCAGTTTTACAAATCCGCGGGCCAGGTTAGCGGTTTCCTTCTTATCTCTGTCGCTTACCGTGATGAGGATGCTGCCGCCTGCAGGAATCATAAGGTTAGCCGCAGTGACTGCCTTATAGAGGGCTTCCTCATAGGTATGTCCAATACCCATAACTTCACCGGTGGACTTCATTTCCGGCCCCAACTTGATTTCTACCAACCCCAGCTTGGAGAAAGAGAAAACAGGTGCCTTAATAGCTACATAATCCTTTGGTGGAACCAGTCCAAGTGGAAGTCCGGTATCCTTCAGCGATTCCCCCAGTGCTATTCTTGTTGCATATTCCACCATATTGATACCGGTAATCTTACTCATGAATGGAACTGTACGGCTGGCTCTTGGGTTTACTTCAATTACATACACACGGTCATTCACAACAATGAACTGAATGTTGACCAGCCCCTTTACGGACATGGCAATTGCAATCTTCTTCGTGTAATCAGCCAGAGTATCGATAATCTCTTGGCTCAGATGCTGCGGAGGATATACGGCGAAGGAGTCCCCGGAATGAACGCCGGAACGTTCAATCTGTTCCATAATTCCCGGAATGCATACATCAATACCATCGGAAATAGCATCAATTTCCACTTCATGGCCAACCATGTACTGATCAATCAGTACCGGATGTTCATGAGAAGCAACAACGGCTTCCTTCAGGTAGGTTCTGAGTTCGTGTTCATCATATACAATCTGCATTGCACGACCGCCAAGTACATAGCTTGGACGAACGATAAGCGGATAATCCAGATCCTGTGTCTTTTCAATGGCTTCGGCTTCACTTTCCACCAGACAGCCTTTAGGTCTGGCAATGCCCAGCTGTCCCATAAGCGTATCAAAACGTTCTCTGTCTTCTGCCATATCGATACTTTCATTGGAAGATCCGATAATGCGTATTCCTCTCTTGGCCATAGGAGTAGCCAGATTGATAGCTGTCTGACCGCCAAACTGACAGATAACCCCTTCCGGCTTTTCCTTTTCAATGACTTCCATGACATCATCCACGGTAAGTGGTTCGAAGTACAGGGCATCAGATGTATCAAAGTCAGTGGATACGGTTTCCGGGTTATTGTTGATGACAATAGCCTTATGGCCAGCCTTGCGGAGTGCCCAGGATGCGTGTACTGAGCAGTAATCGAATTCAATCCCCTGGCCGATACGGATTGGGCCGGAACCAAATACGACAACGGACTTATTGCCCTGCGGCTGTACTTCATCTTCACTGCCATAGGTGGAATAGTAGTATGGTGTCTTCGCTTCAAATTCAGCGGCGCAGGTATCCACCATCTTAAAGTCCGGATGAAGGTTCATCTTCTTTTTCATGGCTCTGACCGCTTTGATGGTAGTATCGCTCAGCTTGGCAATAACTTTGTCCGGAATTTGAATTTTCTTTGCTGCCACCAGAGTTTCTTCCGTCAGACCTTCTTTAATCAGACGCTTTTCCATATGGATTATATTCTGAATCTTATACAGGAAGAACAGATCGATTCGGGTAATGCGATTAATTTCTTCCGGTTCAATTCCACGGCGAAGCGCTTCTGCAACCACAAATATACGTTCATTATCTGTTCTATGCAGGAGGCAGCGGATATCATACAGCGACTGGCTGTCCAGTTTAGCCAGATGCAGATAGCCTTCTCCTACTTCCAGAGAACGTATAGCTTTGAGAAGAGATCCTTCCAATGTACGGTCAAGTGCCATGACTTCACCGGTAGCCTTCATCTGGGTACCAATCTGGCGGTCTGCCAGAGTGAACTTTTCAAATGGCCATCTTGGGAATTTGCATACTACATAGTCGATAGATGGTTCAAAGCAGGCCTTGGTATCTCCGGTTACTGCATTTGTGATTTCATCCAGGGTCATTCCCAGAGCCACCTTGGCCGCTACCTTGGCAATCGGATAGCCGGTAGCCTTGGATGCCAGTGCAGAAGAACGGCTTACACGCGGATTTACTTCAATGACATAGTACTGATTGGAACGGGTGTCCAGCGCATACTGTACGTTACATCCACCTTCAATGCCCAGGTAGCGGATAATGTTGATAGACGCGGTACGAAGCATCTGGAACTGTCCATCGGTCAGTGTCTGAGTCGGTGCCACTACGATGGAATCGCCGGTATGAACGCCTACTGGGTCGATATTTTCCATGCTGCAGACGATGATGCAGTTATCTGCGCTGTCGCGCATAACTTCATATTCAACTTCCTTCCAGCCGGCTACGCTTCGTTCAACCAGAATCTGGTTAATCGGAGACAGTTTCAACCCGCGGTTGGCGATTTCTTCCATTTCATAACGGTCATGGGCAATGCCGCCGCCGGTTCCCCCAAGGGTGAAGGCCGGGCGGATAATTACCGGATAGCCAATGCTGTCGGCAAACCTGACAGCTGGTTCCAGCTCTTCAAAAATTTCACTTTCCGGAACCGGCTGATGGATTTTTTCCATGGCTTCCTTGAACAGTTCTCTGTCTTCTGCATGCTTGATTGCGTGAAGAGAGGAACCCAGCAGCTTTACGCCGTACTTTTCCAGTACACCGGCTTCTGCCAGCTGAACCGCCATGTTAAGACCTACCTGACCGCCCAGGGTGGCCAGCAGTGCATCCGGTCTTTCCTTCTTAATAACTTCGGTTACGAACTGCAGAGTGATTGGTTCGATATACACAGCGTCGGCAATATCCGAATCGGTCATAATCGTGGATGGATTGCTGTTTACCAGAACAACCTGCATGCCTTCTTCCCGGAGGGAACGGCATGCCTGAGTACCAGCATAGTCGAATTCAGCAGCCTGGCCGATTACGATTGGGCCAGATCCAATGACCAGTACCTTTTTTACATCCGTTCTTTTCATTTCCTGTTCTCCTCCATCATCTGTGCAAATTCCTTAAACAAATAGAAATTATCTGTCGGTCCCGGTGCGGCTTCCGGATGATACTGTACAGCCTGAATTGGCAGGGTCTTATGACGGATACCTTCAATGGTTCCATCATTTACGCTGCGCAGTATAACTTCCATACATTCCGGCAAGTCCTCATCAGATACGGCATAGCCATGGTTCTGGCTGGTGATGTATACGCGGCCTGTACGCAAATCTTTGACCGGATGGTTGGTTCCTCGATGTCCAAAAGGAAGCTTAAAGGTCTTAGCGCCCAGAGCTATGGAAATCAGCTGCAGACCCATGCAGATACCGAAAATCGGCTTCTTGCCGATAAGTTTCCTGACTGTTTCCACGATTTCCGGCACATCCTGCGGATCCCCTGGTCCAGGGCTCATGAAAATGCCATCCGGATTGATGGACAGGAGTTCTTCTGCCGGTGTGAAAGCGGGGAATACATGTACAGTGCAGTCATTAGCTGCCAGACTCTTCAGAATATTCTTTTTCAGTCCGCAGTCCACCAGCGCCACCTTATACTTGCCGTCACCATATACATAAGGATAAGGAGTAGTTACTCTGGAAATCTGATTGTGATGCATGGACTGAGCAAGCAGTTCCCTGATTTCATCTTCCGTTCTGTCAGCTCTTACGATAATTCCCTTCATAACCCCATGTTTTCTCAGTTCGCGGGTTACCGCACGGGTATCCACATTATAGAGGCAGGGTACATGATATCTTTCAATGAATTCAGTAATGGTTCCCTTGCACTCCCAGTTGCTCGGGTGTGCGGCAATCTGGTCCACTACATATCCAGCAGCTGCCGGTTTGGCTGTCTGCATAAATTCATCATTAGCACCATAGTTGCCAATCAGTGGATAGGTCAGTGTCAGAATCTGCCCTTCATACGAAGGATCTGTAAAACATTCCTGATAACCTGTCATCCCTGTATTGAAAACCAGTTCACCAAAGCCTTCTACATTTCCTAAAAGAGTACCTTTGAAACGAGCTCCGTTGGCGAGTACTAATAAGCCGTTCATTTCAATACCTTCCCTTCCTTCATAACCACTTGTCCATCAACTAAAGTAAGTATTGCCTTTCCTTTCAGCGTAATGCCTTCATAAGGAGTAAACAGTGTCTTTGTATATAAATCCTTTCCATGAACTGTCCATTCATAGTCCGGATTAATAACCGTAATATCCGCCGGTTTTCCAGCGTCCAGTATGCCGCCTTCTACTCTCAGAAGTCTGGCCGGATTTGTACTCATCAGTTCCACAATCCGGTCAATGGACAGACGGTGGGTGTGATAAAGCATGGTGAGGACAGAACCCAGAGACGTTTCCAGCCCTGCGATGCCATTCGGCGCGCAGCAGAAAGGTACATCCTTTTCCTCATTGGCATGCGGCGCGTGGTCTGTAATAATCGCATCAATTGTCCCGTCCAGCACGCCTTCAATCAATGCCTGTCTGTCTTTTTCCACGCGGATAGGCGGTGCCATCTTATAAACCGGTTCGTAGCCCTTCAGATAGTCATCCGTGAAATAGAGGTGCTGCGCGGTTACTTCTGTAGTCACACGGCTTCCTCTCTTTTTAGCCTGACGGATAAGTTCCACCGCACGGGCAGAGCTTACATGGGCTACATGAAGATGGCATCCGGTAAGTTCGGAGAGAATAATATCTCTGGCTACCGCGATATCTTCCCCTGCCGCCGGCCGGCCGGTAACACCCATGCAGTACGAATTGGTACCTTCATTCATAAATCCCTGACGGCACATGGTCATATCTTCTGCATGGTCAATAATCATCTTATCGAGCATATCGGCATATTCCATAGCGCGACGCATAAAGTCTGCACTCTCCACATACCGTCCATCATCCGAGAATGCTACAGCACCTGCTTTAGCCATGCCACCCATGCCGGAAAGCTGTTTCCCTTCCAGTCCTTTGGAAATCGCGCCGATAATGCTTACCTTGACGACCCCGGATTCTTCCACCCGTTTCTGAACGGATCTCAGTACGGTAGCGGAATCAATTACCGGGCTGGTATTGGCCATAGTGGCTACGCGGGTTACCCCGCCAGCAGCAGCGGCCTGGGTCCCTGTGTGAATATCTTCTTTTCCTGTCTGTCCCGGTTCGCGGAGATGTACGTGCATATCAATCAGCCCCGGAGTGACAAAACATCCGGTGGCATCATACACTTCAGCTCCCTGCTCATCCGCATGGCCGCCCAAGGAAACAATCTTCCCGTTTTCGACTACCACATCCCCCTGTTCATGCTGTCCTCTTGCCGGATTTACGATGGTTCCGTTTTTAATTATGAACTTCAATGTCTTTTCCCTCCGTAAGAATTAAATACAGCATCGCCATACGAATTGCTACCCCGTTTCTGACTTCTTCCTGAATCCAGGAGCGTTCATCATAGGCTAAATCTTCTGAAATTTCCACGCCGCGGTTCATCGGACCCGGATGCATAACAATAGCTTCCGGTTTTGCCAGGGCCAGGCGTCTGCGGTTCAATCCAAACAGGCTGGAATATTCTGAAAGGGACGGAATAAATCCGCCAGCTGCCCTTTCCAGCTGTATACGGAGTACATTAATGGCATCTGCGCCATCCAGCGCTTCTTCCATAGAATCATCCACAGTGCATCCCAGTGCTTCCAGTTCCTTTGGCACAAGCGTCCTCGGCCCGTACAGGTGGACATCCGCCCCCATTTTGGCAAAGCCAATAATATCGCTCCGGGCTACCCGGGAGTGCAGAATATCACCTAAGATGACATATTTCATTCCTTTCAGTGAAATTCCTGCTTCCCTTACGGTAAACATTTCCAGCAGCCCCTGAGATGGATGCGCGTGCGCGCCATCCCCCGCATTGATTACCGGAGGGATTGCCACCCGTGGACTCCCTGCCCTGGATACAAAAACAGCAGCCCCTTCTGACGAATCGCGAATGACTAACGCGTCGACTCCCATAGCGGATAAAGTCAACGCTGTGTCTCTTACGCTCTCACCCTTCGTCATAGAGCTGCCTGATTTGGAAATATTAACAACATCAGCACCTAAATACTTAGCTGCCAATTCAAAAGAACTTCTTGTTCTGGTGGATGCTTCAAAAAATAATGTAGCAATAGATTTACCTCTCAAAACATCAAGTTTCTTGTTTTGAGAAATAACAATGTTCTTCATCTGTGCCGCCACTTGAAGAATTCGTTCAATTTCTACGGAACTGAGTCCTTCCAAGGATACTATAGATCTACCTTTCAATGACACGTTATGGTCCCTCCCTACCACATTACACCATAGGATACCTGAATATTGATATAAATAGAGATTTCAACCATTGTAAAACATACCTTTGCTTTTTTCAAGTTAGAATCAGGCAAAGATATATTCTTTTTACTTCTGGATTTCCACCCGGTCTTTCGCGGATACCTCATGTCTGTCCGCGCGGTTAACCGCTTCCGTAATAGCGCGTTTAAACGACTCCGGAATTTCATTGATTCCCAGCTGAAGTCCGAGTGCCCGACCTATGATAACACCTTTATTTCCATAAAGCCAGGCAAAATAATAAAAAGTAAGTGCCTTCTCCGATCTTACGGATATATTTTCCAGTTTTCTCGGGGCAAATTCCGATTTGGGAATCTGAAGCTTCTGGCAGGCCTTCTTAATAAGAGCATGCGGCACATAGGTGGAATCCGGCGCAACCGTTTTTACTACATTCAGAAGGAGGTGCGACTTTCTCTGTGTTACACAGGATTTCACAACATCCATTTCATAGCAGATATTATCGGTGTAAAACACATGAGACTGTCCATGTTCTACCATAACATCCCTGTCGTACAGGCATACCGTAGGAATATGGAATTCACGGAGCAGGCGGCTTATTTTAGATATTGAACTTTCTCCGCGGGCATTAATCAGGCAAATTCCATGATAATCAAATCGCATTCCCATGGTGATTGCGAAGAAAGGAAACGAACCATATTCTGTTTCCCCTTCCACAATGAGAGCACAACGGGCATACATTGCCTCTTTTACTTCAGGGAAATGCATAATCAGGTGTTTTTCAATTTCCTTATCGAATTTAAAGGACGCTCCGCATGCCGCGCTGACTCCTGCCATCCGGTTTCGATACAGCCGGATAATGCAGCGATAATCATCCACCAGCGCATCCGTAGAATGAGTAACAATGAAAAGCTGACCATCAATTCCATCCACGTCAAGCACGGCCTTTATCAGTTCGCAGAACAGAGATTCCCGATTAGATAAAATAGAATGAAGGAAACTGATCATCGCCCTTTGCAGATAAGGATGCAGCTGTATTTCCGGATCATCTATGCTCACTGCAATAGGCAAATATTTCTTGCCATCCCGTCCGGCAATTATCAAATCCTGAAAAGGAATAGACCGGCTTTCTTTCTTCCTGATCATCTCACTGAGCAAATGCCCGCCAACCGCCATCATCAGCTGGGTAACAGAGCTCTCCTCTTCCTGCGGTGTAAAATAGATGGTATTGATAATCAGCAATGCGGCTGCACGCGGGTTTTCCGGCAATTTCAGATCTATTCCCTTTTCATGAAAATAATCTTCGGCTCTTGCATAATTATCTTTATTCCCAGACAATATCAGGGAAAACGCATCATGAAGGCGCTTAAGTTCCTGATCCGACACAATGTTACGAGGAACCGCTTCCAGAGAAAGATTAATGTAAAACATGCTTCGCACATATTCCAACGGAAGCTGATTGCCCGTCTTCAGATCATATAACCGGGGAACTACTTCCGTTACCTTCTGTTCCAGAGAAATTTTAAGTTTTTCTCCCGATGACATATCCGCCATAGACAATTCAATAGCCACGCGGATTGGCAAATCTGGGTCCTTAAAATCGCTTTCCACAAATCCCAATCCCTGAGTAACCGTCTTTAGCAAAGCCAGAAAATTGGTCTTCCCGATATTATTGTCTCCTACAATAAAGTTCATGCTGTCATCAAATGTAAGAGTTATCATATGGAATGTACGATAATTTTCTATTTTCATAAAGGATATATACATAGGTACTCCTTTCAGAGTGTCATGTCTTACTATATTTATATTATAAGTGTTGTCAGAATGTATTGCCAGTGTAAACAACAGCCGACACAATTAGTCGCAACGGTTTTATTTGTTCCGGGCTCAAATGCCAATTCATATGCTCATACAAATTTGTACATCAAAAAGAGGACTGTGATGCTTTGTTTTGCATCACAATCCTCTGGAAATATATCTCTGATAAATTATTTCAGGTAAGGATCTTCATCCGTATTCCGATTATTTAAAATAGAGTCCAGTGTCTTCATCGGGCACTTTGGTCCGCACATAGTACAAGTCTGCTCCTCTTCCGGCTGGCTGCTTTCCCGGTAAGCCTTTGCCTTTTCCGGGTCAATGGCCAGAGGTATCATCCGCTTGAAATCCACTCTTCTTCTGGCCCAGCTCATCTCCTCATCCCACTGTGCGGCTCCCGGAACCTTTTTAACGATATCCGCCGCATGGCAGGCTATTTTGGAAGCTACGATACCTTCATGAACATCCTGAATATCAGGAAGCCTCAGATGTTCTGCCGGGGTAACATAGCACAGGAAATCCGCTCCACAGGCTGCGGAAAGTGTACCCCCGATAGCTGCCGTAATATGATCATAGCCAGGCGCCACATCAGTGACAATCGGTCCCAGTACATACAGCGGAGCACCATGACACAGCTTTTTCGCTACTTCCACATTCATCCGTATATCATTGAGCGGCATATGTCCCGGGCCTTCCACCATAACCTGTACTCCGGCCTTACGCGCGCGCACAACCAGTTCCCCCAGCGTAATCAGTTCAGCAATCTGAATGGCATCGGTTGAATCATGACCGCATCCGCTTCGGCAGGCATCCCCTAAGGATATGGTTACATCATAGGTGCGACAGATATCGAGGAGCCTGTCATACTGTTCATAGAAAGGATTTTCCTTCCCTTTAATCATCATCCAGGCAAACAGAATGGAGCCGCCACGGGATACCAGGTTGGTAATACGTTTATTCCGCATAACATGACCGGCCACTTCCCGGTTGATCCCCGCATGAATGGTCATAAAATCAACACCGTCTTTTGCATGCTGTTCCACTACCTGGAACAGGTCATCCGCTGTCATATCTTTCAGTGCCTTCCCAAGTGCGCCATCCACATCATACATGGGGACGGTCCCAATAGCTGCCGGGCTGTTTTCAATAAGCCAGTGCCTGAACCCCGCGGTTTTTCCATAGCAGGATAAATCCATAATGGCTTCCGCCTTCATACGCCAGGCCAGTCTGGCCTTTTCCTGTTCTACAGAATAATCATGACAATCTTTGGACACGCCAAGATTGACATTCATTTTAGTACGAAGTCCTTCCCCTATGCCATAAGCATGCAGGGACCGGTGATTTTTATTAGCCGGAATGACGATATGGCCTGCTTCCACGCCTTCTCTTATCTTTTCCGCATCTATATGCTCATCTTCTGCCACCTGGCGCATTTCTTCTGTAATAATGCCCTGTTTGGCCGCTTCGAGCTGTGTCATAATATCTCCTTCTCCGTCTGATAATCAGACAAATAAAAAAGCCTGCACAAAGCAGGCTGACAGCCATCCTATATGGCCATCCCATAGCTTTGCTTCCTTACATCAGTATGAACTGCTTCAAGTTCGAAGGGTCGGTTTACACCTCTCAGCCTTGCGGCTCCCCCAGCAATCTGCAATAGGTTATTCTGTTTTTCTGTTATTCGTACTTATCGAAATCAACAGTGTTCAGGATTTCCTTAAGCTTCATCAGCTCTTCCTTATTTAAGGTAATCCCCTTAGTCATAGAGCTGTGATCTTCATTCCAGGAACGAATGTCAAATTTCGGTGCATGGTTATTCCAGCTGGTGTAGGTCAGCTGCTTCTTCCAGCCCTTGCTTTCGGACAGGTTCCCGATTTCTTCATGAATTTCTACTTGAATCTGTGCCATTGTATTCACCCCTCTGTTACAGAGAGCCTGTAAATGCTCCCGGTTAATCACGCTCATGGTAGCACAACCATATTATCAAAAGCAAATTTCATTGCAGCTATTCTGCAGAAAAAGGCTGTGTCCGGTATCTTTTTAACCAACGTAAAAAGTGAAAACCTGTTTAACCTCAGATTTTCCATCAGTAAAACAGGTTCTCAGTTCCCATCCCAGGGATTATTTTCCAAAGTTAGTCTCAAACACCGGCTGAATCTGACGTTCTTCCAGAAGTTCTGCCGCATGACCAACAGCCAGTCCGCAGATTGGCACAGCCCCTTCCGGTAATTCCGCCATCTTCTGCCATTCCTTTTCTCCCTTAATAGCATTAACCATACCGAAGATATACACAGCACCAAGGTGCAGATCCGCCGCCTTCAGATGCATATTTTCCATAATGCAGCCTGCATCCTGACCGACAATCTTCTGAATGGCAGCCTTTGTGGCGCTCACAAGGATAAAAGCAGGTGCCCCATACAGCGGATTATTATCTTTTCCTGTGACCTTTCTGGCTGTATCCACCATAAGAGCAAGTAGCTCCGGACGGGTTATTACCGTCAGATGATATCCCGCAAAATTGTGCATCCCCACCGGCGCACGATAGGCTGCGTTGAGAATTGCCTTCAGCTGTTCTTCACTTACCGGTTCATCCGTATAGGCGCGTACCGCCTGACGAAGAGACAATACCTTTTCAAAATCCATACAGTTCATCCTTTCTACACTTAACCACTATTCTTTTTGTTTCCTTTCAATATATGCTATGATTTTCTTCTTATCCGATACAGGAATATACATCCCTTCAATAGAAATCTGAGCCATCCCTCCTTCCTGCTGTGTGCCTATATACAGGATTTTCCAGTCATCAGAAAATCCTATTATCTTCTTATAGGAAACCGGCAGATAGGATGGATGAATCCAATACGCCCATGCTCCTTTTTCCAGCGGTATCTCCCAGAAGGGAACGGCAACCAACAGTGCCTTTTCCGTAACCAACATAACCGGCTGATGGACAGCATTAATGCGCCAAAGAGAAAACCCCACAATAATCACCCCGGCAATAATGCCTGCATACCCTTTATCTGCAAAATAAAGAATAGCTGCCACACCAAAGAGTGAATACAGAAGAGAAACTGATACCACAAGGGACCTGGTACGATAGGCAGTATACAGTATATTTCCATATATTTCCTGTTTATAGAAATCCATAGTTACCACCTCATCCCGTGTACGATTCACCTTCATCTATATTTTATCACAGAACCACCACTCTTATCGTCTGTTTCCCGCTGCTGCCATGTCTTTTCATGAGCATCTCACGCCGGGTATGATAATATAAAGAAGTATACAGTAATTCACAGGGAGAATCATATGATTATAGGAATAACCGCAGAGTGGAACCCTTTTCATCTGGGTCACGCTTACATGGTAGAACATCTAAAGAGGGAATATCCGGATGCCCGTCTGCTGGCCGTAATGAGCGGCCCTTTTGTACAGCGCGGTGAGCCTGCACTTTTTGATAAGTGGGCACGCGCTTCCTGGGCTGTACAGGCCGGAGTCGATGCCGTACTCGAACTGCCGGGCACCGCTGCCCTTCAGAGCGCGGATCGTTTTGCCGAATCGGCAGTGCTCCATCTTCATACCCTGCACTGCACGCATATTGCCTTTGGCACAGAATCCGCAACGGTCCAGGAACTGCAGGAAGCGGCCCAATGGGCTGCCAGTGATGAATACCTGTCAGTACTTCACGCCTTTCTGAAACAGAGACTGCCTTACGGACAGGCTATGACCGCCACTATGCGTTCCCATTTTCCAAAGCTGGCTGAAAAGCTAATACTCCCCAATAACCTGCTGGGCTTCCGCTATGCCTCAGCCATTGTCCGGCACAAGCTTCCCATTCAGATTATTGCCATTCCCAGAAAGGCGGAAGGGACGGTCTCCGCTACCGCCATAAGGGAGCAGCTGCTTTCCGGTCATTTCATGGAGTATCTTCCTGATTTTGTTCAGCAGGATGTGAAACGCCTGCTGGCTTCCAGGCATTACACAGACTATAAGCGATATGAAGAAGCCTGCCTTCTCCGCAGCCGCTTCCTTCCCATGAAAGCTCTCAGTGACAGCGGTCTGTTTTCCGAAGGTCTGGAACACCGCTGGTTCTCATGCATGAAATCCGGAAATTATGAAAATGCCCTTCTGAAGATAAAAAACAGAAGATATCCTTACCGCCGGCTTAAACGCATCGGCGCGGCACTGCTGCTGTCCCAGTGTCAGGGTCCGTCCCCCTACGCATCTATGCATCAGCCGGCCTTTCTCCGCCTGCTGGCCATGAAAAAAGGGGCAGGCTGTTTATTAAAGGATCCTCGGATTCCCATTATTGTCAGTGAAGCCAGAGCCGAGCGGACCCTTTCTCCCGATATACGAACCGCGCTCCTTCAGGAGTGCCTGGCAGAAGATATCTTTTCTTTCTGTCAGGAGGAGGAAGGATTCCGCCAGGCCGGAATGAATTACTACCATTCACCGGTCATTTTATAAGCCAATGTCAGCTTTTTCTTTATCTGCGCTTTACAATGTGGAAAAATACACGTATTATTAATAAATAGCGCCTTCAGGTGCAAATTATATAAAAGGGTGAAAAATATGAATTTTAATGGAGAACCAGGGATTCTATGGGCCTTTGTGCTCTATCTGGCCGTCATGATTGGTATTGGCCTCTACTATTCCCGCAAACAGAAAAGTTTATCGCAGTATATTCTCGGGGACCGCAGTCTTGGACCGTGGCTCACCTCGTTAAGCGCAGAAGCTTCCGACATGAGCGGATGGATGCTTATGGGACTTCCAGGGTATGCTTATCTTCACGGACTGTCCGCTTTCTGGACAGCCTCCGGATTAATCCTGGGCACCTGGGCCAACTGGGTACTGACCGCTAAACGTCTTCGTACATATACGGAAATTGCAGATAACAGCCTGACCATTCCGGATTACCTGTCCAACCGTTTTAAAGATAAGAAAAATATCCTGCGCTTTATCTGCGCCATCTTCATTATGATATTTTTCATTATCTATACATCGTCCGGATTTGTTGCCGCAGGTAAACTCTTCAATACCATATTTAATATTCCATATACTACCGCATTGCTTATCGGTACATTTGTTGTGGTATTTTATACGTTTCTTGGCGGCTTTGGCGCCGTAGCCCTTACGGATTTCGTACAGGGAACCATGATGTTCTTCACTGTGCTGTACGTACCTATCGCCGCTACCTTTGCACTGGGCGGACCAGCCCCCACATGGCATGCGCTGGCAAAAGAAGGCTCTGATTTCTTCTCCCTTCTTCCCCCCTCTTCCTCCGGAATAGCCAATCTGATCCTGTTCCTTTCCTGTGCCGGCTGGGGCCTTGGATATTTTGGCCAGCCGCACATTCTGGTTCGTTTCATGGCCATTGGCAATCCAGATGATCTTAAGAAATCAACTCGAATTGCCATGGTATGGGTAATCATTTCCCTTATGGCTGCCATTGCTATGGGCATTATAGGAAAGGCATTCCTTACAACACCACTGGAAAATGCAAATGCAGAACGTGTATTTATCATCATGTCACAGCAGCTGTCCACACCATTCTTTACCGGTATTATCTGGTCAGCCATTCTCGCAGCCATCATGAGTACCGCGTCCTCTCAGCTTCTGGTTACCGCGTCCGCAGTAGCCAAGGATCTGTATCAGCCGTTCATCCATAAAGGAGCCTCTCAGAAAGAACTCCTTCTGGTAAGCCGTATCACTGTGCTGATGGTAGCCCTCATCGCTATTTTCCTTGCCTCTGATCCTAACAGCTATATTTTCCAGATTGTATCCTATGCCTGGGCAGGATTCGGCGCCTGCTTCGGCCCGGCCATCTTGTTATCCCTGTACTGGAAACGGATGACCCTCCGCGGTGCCTATGCCGGCGTTCTTGTTGGTGGAATCACCGTGTTAATCTGGAGACAGTTCCAGTGGCTCGGCCTGTACGAACTGATTCCAGGATTCCTGCTTTCTGCCCTTTCCATCATCGTGGTCAGTCTCCTGGACAAGGCTCCGGATATGGATATTCAGAATAAATTTGATGAAATGGTTTCCCGCTTATAACTTATAAATTTAATAAAATCGCCCACGGACAACCATAAACGGGCTATGAGAAATGAGCATTCATTTCTCATAGCCCGTTTTCTTTCCCTCTGCAGGAGCTGAGATGCGTCCTTCCCCATGGAAATCCCTGATCCACATGTACAACAAGACCGTATTCTCCCATCTGCGGAAAACCGGGAACATGACTGTTCTAAACCATGTCTGGCAGATGCCAGCCTTCTCAGGAACTGTCTTTTTCTCATGGCTGAACCCGACCTCTTCTTTAGCCTGCCGTTCATTTGTGATATAATGAAAAGGCATCAGGTTTTTTCATCAGGTGTTTTAATTTCATTTTTCATATCAGGAGAAAACACATGATTTACGAACGCGAAATTTATTTAACAGATCCAGCTGAAAAAGCAAAAGTGGTTGAATTTCTGAACGGCTTTGGCCTTACCTTTACAGGAAATATCGAATACACTATGGGTCTTTTTTCCGATGGTGAACTGGTAGGTACCGGTTCCCTTGGCGGACGGGTTATGCGTGATATCGCTATTAAGGAATCCTTCCAGCACAAGGGACTCACCCACCGTATCATCCGCAATCTGAAATCCGAATCCATGAGACGTGGTATTATAGGCAATCAGATTTTTACCAAGCCTCAGAATGTTCCGGTATTCGAACATATGGGCTTCAAATGCGTAGCGGTAGCTGAACCGTATGCGGCACTTCTGGAAAGCGGTCAGGATACGCTGGAAGATTATCTGACACGTATCCGTTCCCTCCTTGGCTCCGGCGAAGGCAAGAACCGCGGCGCCATCGTTATGAACTGCAATCCGTTCACCCTGGGACATCGTTCCCTGGTGGAATATGCGCTCAATAACTGCGATGAAGTCATCATTTTTGCGGTACAGGAAGACCGTTCCGTATTCCCGTTTGCTGACCGTTTCACCCTGATTAAGCAGGGCGTTAAGGATATGCGCGGAGTACAGGTAGTAAGCGGCGGTGATTATATTATTTCCAACGCTACTTTCCCAACCTACTTTATCAAGGGTACGGAAGAATTAAGCGCGCAGACTACACTGGATGCCACCATTTTCGCAACCAGAATTGCACCGGCTCTTAATATTTCTGTCCGCTTTGTTGGTGAAGAACCGTCTGACAAGACCACACTGGCTTACAACGAAGCTATGCGTCGTGTTTTCAGCAACAACGGCATTGACTTCAAGGTCGTACCGCGTGTACAGAAGGGCGATCAGGTCATCAGCGCTTCCGCTGTACGTAAAGCACTGGCAGACAACGATATGGAAACCATCCGCCGCATGGTTCCAAAGACAACCCTCACCTATTTCTCCAGCGAAGAAGGCAAGCGTGTAATTGAAAGAATCAAACTGGAAGATAAGATTAAGGAATTACAGGCTAAGGAAAAGGCGGAAAAAGAAGCTACCTCTAAGAAAGTAGAAGCAGAAGCTAAGAAGGCTAAGAAGTAAGTTATAACCATCGATAGAAAATATCCCCCATTTGTCTGAATGGGGGATATTTTTATTTCTTATATGCCAGACAGGCGTTCACTGTGAAGAATGTCCCATTTCTCTATCTATAGACTCATGAAATACATCCCAGATCTGTATCCCCTTTTCCAGGCAACAAAAAAGAGGATTGTGGAATTCCACAATCCTCATCTTCTGCTTATTCAGCTACCGGGTAAACGCTTACCTGTTTCTTGTCTCTTCCCAGACGTTCATAGTGAACTTTGCCGTCTGCGAGAGCGAACAGAGTGTCATCCTTGCCGATACCTACATTCAGGCCTGGATGAATGTGTGTGCCTCTCTGACGAACGAGAATATTGCCACACTTAGCAATCTGACCATCATGCATCTTGGTTCCGAGACGCTGGGAACGGGAATCACGGCCGTTCTTAGTGCTGGAAACCCCCTTCTTATGGGCGAATAACTGGAGATCAAACTGTAACATGAAATTCACCTCCTAAGGTTTTTCATTTTAATCCGTTCTGGAAATTGTTGTTGAACTTTACTAAGACCTGCAAGCATTGTCTGTATAACCGCTTCTGTATACCTGTCGGCATTGTCTCCAATGTCCACCAGCAGATATCCGCTTCGGCTGTCATATCTGCCTTTTACATGTAATACATCCTGCAGTCCGAAGGCGCATGTCAGGCTGATAGCTGACACAGACGCACAGACAATATCATAGCCAAGCTGGGAATCCTCCGCATCTGCGTGTCCCGATATACGGAACCTGCATATATGTCCTCCCTGCTTACGCCAAGTCTCTACTGTAATCATTAGCCTTCAATCTTTTCGATTTCAACCATGGTGTATGGCTGACGATGACCCTGACGACGACGATAGTTGGACTTAGCCTTGTACTTGAAAATACGGATCTTGCTGCCCTTGCCGTGTTCAACTACCTTTGCGGTAACCTTAGCTCCTGCAACAGTTGGCTGGCCTACCTTTGTTTCGTCTCCGGAAACCAGAAGAACTTCGTCGAAGCAAACTTCTTCTCCTACCTGAGCGTCAATCTTTTCTACGGAAATCTTCTTGCCTTCTTCTACACAATACTGCTTTCCGCCAGTTTTGATAATAGCGTACATATGTGCACCTCCTTATACTATACTCGCCAATTCGGGCACTCTTTAAAGAGTTTACGAGCCTTTCTTGTGCGGTTGCGTCACAGCACTTCTGTACGATGACTTTATTATTATATCTACTAACCCCTGTTCTGTCAATGAAAAAATCAGAAATTCTTCGATAATACCGGAATAAATTAAGATAGCGGCGTTTTTCCCCTGCCCTTTATGCGAACCATGCATTACTTTTATTTTCTAACCGCTTTTTGATATAATATACATTGTGTAAATATTATTTTTATATCTGTTAAAATCAGATGTTTCCATGAATTATACAAAGGCATATGAAGGACTGACTTTATGAGTAATTATGTAGGTAGACACATTTTACTGGATTGTTATGGCTGCAACAAAAATCAGGTAAACTCCAGAGACGCATTAATTTCTATCATCCATGAAGTGGCTAAAACCATTCATACCCCAATGAATCACATCCAGGAATTTGGCAACGATGATGAAATTATTATCACCGGTTTTGGTGATCACGCCCATATCTGCATCGATGCCTATCCAGAGCTTAATTATGTAGCCGCTGACGTTTATACCTTCACTTCCGGAATCAATCCTAATCAGGCTATACGTATTACCCGTAAAACCCTGAAGGCTGAAAAAATAAGAGCTACCTCTGTCCGCCGGGGCAACATAGACGCCCACCCGGATATGAAGCCTACGACCAAATCCAAAACTACAACCATCCGTAAAGTCAAAAATATGGGCAGACAGATTAACCAGGCAAGAAAGAAATTTGTTTCCACCATTCGAAAACAGAATATATAAGGCAAAACGGACATCATCTCGAATGATACTGCGTACGCATTTCCTCAGTATCATTCACCCAAAAGGGCAGGAAGTAAAGAATCAGACAAAATTGATTCTTTACTTCCTGCCCTTTTGTATTTATTTCAGACAGACTGAACGATTCTTTTCAATGCCCATCTCCATAACATTCTTCCTTGTTCCGTCCATTCCCAACTACCTTATAAACATTCCAAAATTCACTACATAACATAAGACCTTTCTGTCTCATAGTACAGCAATCTCCATTTCCAGAAACCGGCTGATTGACACGTAAAAAAAGGGATGTGAAAAATGATTTCTCATTATTTCACATCCCCTTTAAATCTGTAGATGAATATATAGTATTAGATCACAGAATCTGTAATCATTCTCTCAGTTTGCAGCCGTTCTTTTCCAGATCATCCACAATCTTCTTAATCCATGTATCCACATCGGAGTCAGTCAATGTGCGGTCCGGAGCGCGGAATGCGAGGGAATAAGCCATGCTCTTGTATCCTTCCGGAACCTGCTTGCCCTGATAGAGGTCAAACAGTGTGAGGGATTCCAGATGCTTACCTCCACGCTTGGTAATGATAGCTTCCACGTCGGCATCAGACAGTTCTTCAGGAACCAGAATAGCCAGATCGCGGGCAGATGCCGGGAACTTCGGAATAGGCTGGAATGCCACTTCACCGGAAATATAGTCATTCAGTTCTGAAAGAGACATGCTGAATCCATAGACTTTCTGCTTAATATCAAAGTTATCAAGTACCGCCGGATGCAGTTCGCCAAAGGAAACCAGTACCTTGCCGTCCTTAACAAAATCAGCAGAAACGCCAGGATGGAATACCGGGCAAACACTTCTCTGAATGTCGTAATCGGTAATACCCAGCTTAGCCAGAACATTTTCAACAATGCCCTTGATATCAAAGAAATCATACGGACGGTGATCGTTCGGATAGCCTTCTTCACTGACAGTACCGGAGAGAAGCGCGCTTACACGGTTATCTTCCACAGGAAGTTCAGTCAGCGGCAGAGCCTTTGGATAATATACCCGTCCGATTTCAAAAATGGAAACTTCACTGTTCTTCTGTGCCAGATTATATTTCAGTGTATGAATCAGGCCTGGCATCAGTGTGGTGCGCAGATCCGGGTATTCTTCAGAGATAGGATTCATAATCGGAATCGCATTAAACACCTTATGTGTTTCCGGATAATTCAGTCTCTTCAGATCATCCTTATGCATAAAGCTGTAATTAAGCACCTGGGACAGGCCGCTGTTGATCAGCGTATCTTCGATAAGCATAGATGCTTCCTGTTCCTGGCTCATTTCGCCTTCCGCGATGGCACTCCATGGAGTGGTAATCGGAATGTTGGCATAGCCGTAAACACGGGCTACTTCTTCTGCCAAATCATGACGACCTTCTACATCCAGGCGGAATTCCGGAACCGTTACTGCAATTTCACGGTTGTTATTTTCCACCTTGAAGTGCAGTCTGGTCAGGATATCAGTAATCTGTTCATCCGGAAGATGAATTCCGATGTAATCATTGATGGCATCGAAAGAGGTATGAATTACCTGTTCCGGCTTCGGATTCGGATATTCATCCAGCATATCAGAGGCTACTGTGCATGCGCCCTGTTCTTCCAGGATCTGGCAGATACGATTGAGGGCTTCTGCTGAGCGCTTAGCGTTAATCCCCTTTTCATAACGGCCGGAAGCTTCACTACGCAGACCAAGGCGGCGGGATGTACGGCGGATGGAAGCGCTGTCAAATACAGCGGATTCCAGCAGTACGCTGGTGGTAGATTCTGTGATTTCAGAATTCAGGCCACCCATTACCCCTGCCAGTCCCACTGCACCCTTTTCATCAGCAATAACCAGATCAGCAGAAGTCAGCGTACGCTTTTCTCCATCCAGAGTTACAAGTACTTCTCCATCCTTTGCATGGCGAAGGGTAAGGGAGTGGCCGGCAATCTTATCATAATCATAAGTATGCATTGGCTGTCCCATTTCCAACATTACATAGTTGGCGGCATCCACAATATTGTTGATTGGTCGGATATTATTGCTTCTCAGACGGCTTTCAATCCATTCCGGAGAACGTCCAATCTTAACATCTTCCAGCAGGCGGCTGCAGAAACGGCTGCAGTATTCCGGTTCTGCAATGTGAATAGAAGCGCGCCCATTAATCGATGGGCCTTCTTCCTTTACTTTTACCTCAGGGAGAGTGACCTTACGATTGAAAATAGCTCCTGTTTCCAGTGCCATGCCGACCATGCTGAAGCAATCTGCACGATTTGGAGTAAGTTCCATTTCAAAGATTACATCATCCAGGTCGAATACATGGTGGAAATCCACACCTACCGGTGTATTGGCCGGAAGAATCATAATCCCTTCTGGTTCAGTGCCTGGATACAGATTATAGTCAAGAAGCATTTCAGAGGCAGAGCACATCATACCCGCAGACGGCAGGCCTCTCAGCTTGCCCTTCTTAATCTTTACATCGCCAACCTTGATACCGCCTGGTGCATTATGATCATGTTTAGCCGGAAGATGAGCCCCCGGTAAAGCGGCCGGAACAATCTGTCCAGCCTTTACATTATCTGCACTGGTGATAATCTGTACTGGTTCATCCTGCCCCACGTCCAGCTGGCATACCAAAAGATGCGCTGCATCCGGATGCTTTTCCACTTTGAGAATCTTACCGGTTACTACGCCTTTAATGCCAGGTGCCGGGTGAATAACATGTTCTACCGGAATGCCGTCGCATGTCAGAACCTCTGCCATGTCTTCCGGTTTGAACCCTTTAATATCTACAAGTGTACCGAGCCACTTTAATGAAACATTCATTATAGTATCTCCCCTCTATTAAAACTGCTTCAGGAATCGCATATCGTTCTGATAGAACAGACGAAGGTCGTCAATTCCGTACAGAAGCATGGCAATTCGTTCAATACCCATACCAAAAGCAAAGCCGCTGACTACTTTCGGATCATAACCGTTCAATGTGAATACATTGGGGTTGACCATGCCGCAGCCGAGAATTTCCAGCCAGTCCGGATCATCACTGTCATCATGAACACGGGAAGAGAAGGAAATATCAACTTCTGCACTTGGTTCTGTGAAGGGGAAATAGCTGGCACGGAATCTGATTCTGGTGTCTGAGCCAAACAGATCCTTCAGGAATATTTCCAGTGTCCCCTTCAGGTCAGAGAACTTAATCCCACGATCTACGACCAGACCTTCGACCTGATGGAATACCGGTGAATGGGTTGCATCGTTATCCCATCTGAATACCTTGCCAGGAGCAATCATGCGGATTGGAGAATTTGGTTCATGTTTCTGCATGGTCCGCGCCTGAATCGGTGAAGTCTGGGTACGGAGAAGGATATCCGGAGTAATATAGAAAGAATCCTGCATATCTCTTGCCGGATGATCCTTTGGCAGGTTCAGGCAGGAGAAATTATAATAATCGCTTTCAATTTCTGGACCTTCTTCTACTGAGTATCCCATCCGGGTAAAGGACTTCACAATTTCACGAAGTGCCTTATTCAGTGGATGAATGTGTCCCTTTCTCATCTGACGGGAAGGAAGTGTAATATCAATCTTTTCGCTTTCAATGCGTGCGTTAAGCATTCTTGCCTTGATTTCTTCCTTCTTCTGGCCTTCCAGTTCTTCAATTTCATTTCTGACCTTGTTAGCCAGTGCGCCCATCTTCGGTCTTTCTTCCGCGCTCAGATCCTTCATGGAACGCAGAACCGCAGTAAGGCGGCCTTTCTTCCCAAGAAAAGCCACTCTGGCTTCGTGAAGCTGCTGTTCATCCATAGCTGCAGCAATTCTGGCTCTGGCTTCCTTTTCCATAAGCGCAAGATCAGAAGTCATAAATTCCATAACCTTCTGATGAAGCTGATCTGTAACTTCAGACAGTGCTTCCTGCTGTTCTTTTTCCATCTTTTTTACTTCGCCAAGCATTCTGGCCATCTGGCTACGCACTTCTGTTGCCACATCACTGCCTTCGACCTGATTTTTAATGTCATCAAGTACGGCAGAAGCTTTTGCCTTCCATTCCTGAAGATTCTTATCTTCCATCACTTAACCCTCCTATAAACTGTTTACCCTGCAGAGCTGTAACAATGAAAATAAAAAACTCCGCCCCCTGTAAGGGGCGAAGTCTATTCGCGGTACCACCCTGATTTTAACTTGGGAACTTTAACGCAGTTTTACGTTTATCCTACTCTGTTCAGATAAAAGCTCAGAAGTGAATTAAACGGTCGTCACAATTCCGGTGTCGCACTGTCTCCGGATCCCTGCTGATTGGATCTGACTGTTCTGTCTTCCTCATCGCTAATGTATATCTATTGTATCAATGAATGGCTTCATTTGCAATAACCAGACGCTGAATCTGATTAGTTCCTTCATACAGCTGCATAATCTTTGCATCACGCATATACTTCTCGCCATATGCTTCCCTGGTATATCCAATGCCCCCCATAACCTGGACTGCATCGGTAGTTACTTCCATAGCCACATCCGAAGCATAGCATTTAGCCATAGCGGAGAACATAGCCGCCTTAGGATCTCCGGTCATCTGCATGATGCAGGCACGGTATACAAGGCCTCTGGCCGCCTCGGTCTTCATAACCATGTTGGCAATCATTTCCTGAACCATCTGGAAGGAAGAAATCTTAACGCCAAACTGCTTTCTCTGCTGTGAATAAGCGATGGCTGCATCCACCGCTGCCTGAGCAATACCAACAGAGAGCGCCCCTACTACAGGACGGGAAGTCTGCAATGTCTGCATAGCCAGACGGAATCCACGGCCTTCCCGGTTAATACGGTTGGCCTCCGGAACGAAGCAGTCTTCCAGAATCAGTTCAGAGGTCGCGGACGCGCGGATACCCATCTTATCTTCTTCCTTACCGATGGAAAAGCCCTTAGAATGGGTATCTACCACAAATACAGTGAGGCCGCGCATGCCGCCTTCCTTTCTTGTATTGGCAAACAAAGTAACCTTATCCGCAATCGGGCCATTGGTAATGAAACACTTGGTCCCGTTCAGGATATATCCACCTTCTGTCTTTTCCGCATGACAGGATACAGCACCTGCATCGGATCCGGCACCTGGTTCAGTAAGTGCAAAGGCCGCCATGCCCCCGTTATTCAGCGTATCACACCAGGCCTGCTTCTGTTCTTCATTACCCCCGATAAGAACTGGGAATGAAGCCAGCGCGTTAGCCGCACATACCGTAGCTACACCGGCACATCCCGTAGCCAGTTGTTCTGCCACCATAGCTACGGTGAGAATATCCAGTCCGGCACCGCCGTATTCCTTTGGAACAGCCAGGGCTGTCATGCCGGACTGTTTCAGAATCTGCATCAGTCCTTCCGGAATGACTCCGCTCTTATCTATAGCCAGAGAAGCCGGCTTGATTTCTTCCTGCGCAATAGTGCGTGCCAGATCAATTATTTCTTTCTGCTTCGGGGTAATAGAAAAATCCATGGTAAGCCTCCATTTACTTATGCTAATCAATTTACTGCATTATATCATATCTGATTTTTTATTAAAAAGAATGAACATGCCGATATTATAATCGAGCTTCCTATTTCACAATCACTTCAATGGATGTTCCCACAAGCTGTTTATCCCTTTTCATTTTCAGATGAATGCGTCCACATCCCTGATACGATCCAAATCCCGATGAGCCATCCCGGCACACAATACGTCCGTCATGTCCGGATAATGTCAAATCCACAATGATTCCTGCCAGCTGATGTATTCCTGCCATATCTACCGGGGAATAATTTTCCTTGGTAAGAAAATATGGATTTGTCATCAGCATTCCGCAAACTCCATAATAAATACGTCGGATAGCCCGGCCAATGCCTTCCATTAGTTCCATTTTGTCAGATCCAAACATTTTATATTCCACAGTAATCTGTGAAACCATTCCCTCACTAAGGCTTTCTTCTTCCATTGTATTAATAAGCATATCCATCTCCTCTGTCAGAGTATTTTAATATGTTTATTTTATTATACCGCACATAGAAAAAGGGCTGTGAAAAAAATCAACAATTTTTTTCACGGCCCTGAGCCAAAAGTTTACAGCTCATCTTTGTGTTCTCAATGTCGGAGCATAGTAAAGCAAAAGGATGGAGCAAATAGCCCTATTCATAAAAACTTTCCAATTGCGGATAAGCGAATCAGCCTATCGCTTGCCGCCACCTCCGACCTGTCTTTTCTGCACAGCCCTGAACTTAAAACCCAATAATCTGGTCTACCAGCTATTATCTCACAGCCCATTCTTACTCTGATTATTCGTAGTGCAATGCATCAATAGGATTCAGCCGGGCTGCCTTTCTAGCCGGATAAATACCAAACACCAGACCTATAATCACAGAAAACAGAAATGAACCTATAACCGGAAGCGGGCTGATAACCGTAGTCATTGAGGTGACCAGAGGTATCAACTTGGCTATACCGCAGCCAACCAGAATCCCGATGAGACCTCCGGCTACGCTGACTGTAACCGATTCAACAAGAAACTGCACAATAATCATATGATATGTAGCCCCCAGCGCTTTTCTTACGCCAATTTCCCGGGTTCGTTCCGTAACAGATACCAGCATGATATTCATAATTCCAATCCCCCCAACCAGAAGGGAAATTGCAGCAATACATCCAAGAAATATTGTCAGTGTCTGGGTTGTGCTTTCCATAGTTTCCAGAAGTTCCTGAGAATTTCTGACCGTAAAGTCATCATCATCCTTTGCGGAAATACGATGACGAGTCCTCAGGAGGTTAGTAACATCAGTCTGAATCTGACTTAATGCATCATCATTTTCAGAAGAAACTACAATGGAATTAACATAGGTTATCCCCAGCAATCGTTCCTGCACGGTAGTAAATGGACAGAACATACGATCATCCTGGTCCATGAAGCTGTATCCCTTTGCAGTTAATAATCCAATGACTGTAAAAGGCTGGTTATTAATACGGATTTTCTGCCCTACCGGCGACTCATCACCAAACAGATTGGTTGCCACCGTCTGCCCGATAATGGCGACACGGGAACGTTTATTATACTCCTCATCTGTCCAATAACGGCCAGACTGCAGTGTCTGATCTGATATTTCCATATATTCATCAGTAGCTCCGTATATGGTAGTCTGCCAGTTTTTGTTGCCATTGACAACTGTATAGCTCTTGCTTACCAGAGGAGCCACCAGGTCGATATTTGGCAGAAGCTTTATCGCCTCATAATCCTTATAGGTAAGGCTCTGCATAGAACCTGCAGTGCCACGGGCTCCCGGGCCATTATCGCTCCCCGGAATAATGGTTATCTGATTAGAACCAAGGCTGGAAATATTACTTTCCACATCCGACCGAACCCCATAACCAAAGGAGACCAGCGCAATAACAGCCGACACCCCGATAATAATTCCCAGCATGGTAAGCAGTGAGCGTAATTTATTACTTACAATGGAACTCCAGGCCATACGCATGCTTTCTATATAAATATTGGTCATGATAAGGCTCCTCTAAAATCCTGACTGATATGTCCATCAGAAAGAATAACATGGCGGGATGCATATGAGGCCACATCATCTTCATGGGTAACCAGAATGATAGTCTTCCCCATGGAATAGAGATGAGAAAATATTTCCATAACTTCCCGCGTGGATTTACTGTCCAGATTCCCTGTCGGTTCATCTGCCATGATAATGGAGGGATCATTTACCAGCGCTCTGGCTATGGCCACACGCTGCCGCTGGCCGCCTGACATTTCTGCAGGCATATGGTTGATACGGTTTCCAAGCCCTACCATCTCCAGCATTTTTGTCGCTCTTTCTACACGCTCATTTCTGAAAACATTGCCATAAATCATGGGAAGGATGACATTATCCAGCGCACTCAGCTTTGGCAGCAGATTAAAGCTCTGAAAGACAAAACCTATTTCTCTGTTTCTTGTATAGGCCAGCTCATCATCTGTCTGATTAGCCACTTCCTTGCCATTCAATATATAGGAACCCCGGGTAGGTCTGTCCAGACACCCCAGAATATTCATGAGTGTAGACTTTCCGGCCCCGGAAGGCCCCATGATGGAAACAAAATCACCTTTAGCAATAACCAAGTTAATATCCGTCAGTACCGGAACTTCCTGTTTTCCTATATAATAACTTTTCCCTATATGTTCCAGCCTGATTACTTCTTTAGCCTCCATATTATCCGCCCCCATCATAATCAGAGCCTCATTCCTCCACGCTTCTGCTTATCCGTATCCTTGGCTGCTGCGGTTTCCTGAGAAATTGTCCCACTGGTTACCACCTGATCTCCTGCAGAAAGGCCGCTGGTTACTTCCACCTTAGTATCTGTAGTAATACCTGTCTTAATATACACTTTTTTCAGCTTACCAGATTCCATCTTGTAGACATAAGAACCTTCTGTATCAGATCGGACTGCAGTAACCGGAATAATCAGTGCATCCGTGTCTTCCTTTCCTTTGATAGTTGCGCGTGCCGTCATAGAAGGATACAGTCCCTGCAGTTCATTCGAGTTAATGTTTACATACACAGTGTAATATACAACGGAAGATGAGGAGCTGGATGAACTGGAAGAATATTCCTTTTTGGAGATATTGCTTACCACGCCATGGAATGTGCGATCCGGATAGGCATCTACCGTAAATTCAACATTCTGCCCTATAGCCACACCCCCGATATCGGTTTCATCTACCAGCAGTTCAATCTGCATACTGGACAAATCCGCAATAGTCATGATAACCATCTGGCTGGACAGCCCCTGAGAAACCGTTTCACCTGTCTTCATAGGTTCGCCAATAACGGTACCATCCATTGGGGCAAATACAATCGTATCATTAACATCAGCCTGTGCCTTTTCATAAGCGGCTTTGGCATTAAGATAATCCAGCTTGGCATCATCCATAGTCTGGAATGATACCGCCCCCTGCTTATACAAAGAATGCAAACGCTGATAATACGACTGCTTATTGTTTAATGTATTCAGCGCTTCCTGCTGTGTACTTGTCAGTGCCTTGGATTCGATAACAGCCAGCTTCTGACCTTTCGTGACCTGTTCATTCTGCTTCACAAGAACCTGTTCCAAAGTGCCGGAAGCCGTAGCAGACAAGTCTACACTGTTCACTGGTTCAATGGTACCGGTAGCATCGATGCGGAGGCCGATATTGCCTTTCTCAACCTTACCTAATGTATATTCCTGTTTTATCTCTGTATGCATACGGCTGTATCCATACCATCCGCCGCCAATAATAATCAACGCTGCCAACGCAGCGCCTGTCCATTTCAAGTTTATTTTCATCCTTACACCGTCCTATTACAAGCTATATTATCATTTAAAAGAGTTCCACCTATTTTAACATATTGATTTCTCACATATCTATCATAATCTATGCAATCAGCGTTATATCGTCTGATACCAGCATAAAAACCGCGTATTTCTCCTGTCTCAGAAGAAATACACGGTTTAAGTTTTTGCTCTTAATTATTTTTTCAGGATATAGCGCTTAGTGAAATAATTCCAGATCATCACTACCGCGCTGGCAATGACTTTGGCAAACATATACCACAATCCGGCAATTTCCACGAAGAACCACATGGTTATCTGATTGATTCCAAGTCCTGCAAAAGACGTAGCGGCGAAAAGTATCATTTCCTTCCTGCTCTGATTTCTGGCATGGAAAACGAAAGTAACACATAGGAAATAATTCACCAGCAGCGATACGGTAAATGCAACAGCCGATGACGTAAGATAAGGGACATGACCATACTCAGTTAATGTATACAGCAGCACATATTCCAGAACGAAACAGCCGCCGCCTACCACGAGAAATCGCATGACTTCCCAAAACTGTTCTCCACCTGGTATTTTTTGCAGTAACTTATTAATCACCATATTCTCCTTCAGATAAAGACAAGGAGCTGCCAGCCGCTAATACATATACCTGCTCTTTATCCATCTATTATAATTCAGGATACAGCGGATACTTTGCACACAGTGTATGCACCCGTGCCGCTGCATCTTTCTTCACATTTTCATCTTCCGGTGCCTTGACTACTTCAGCAATGATATCTGCAAGTTCAACAAAATCCGATTCTTTCAGCCCTCTGGTGGTTAAAGCCGGGGATCCCAGACGGATACCGCTGGTAGTGAACGGACTGAGTGTTTCAAACGGAATCGTATTTCTATTGCAGGTAATACCTACATCATCCAGTGCAAACTGTGCAATCTTACCGTTAATCCCCAGTTCTTTCATATCTGCAAGAAGAACATGTGTATCCGTGCCACCGGAAACAACGCGGATGCCATTGGCAATGAGCCGATCAGACAATGCCTTTTCATTGAGCACAATCTGATGAGCATAGGCTTTAAAATCCTCAGTAAGCGCTTCGCCAAATGCTACCGCCTTGCCGGCAATGACATGCATAAGAGGTCCTCCCTGTACGCCAGGGAATACCGCCTTGTTAATAGTCTTTGCCAGTTCCTCTCTGCACATGATGATACCGCCACGGGGACCCCGGAGCGTCTTATGTGTAGTAGTGGTTACAATATCCGCCCACTTTACCGGATTTGGATATTCACCGCCGGCAACCAGACCTGCAAAATGCGCCATATCCACCATAAACAATGCGCCTACTCCATGCGCAATAGCTGCCATACGTTCAAAGTCAATGATACGGGAATATGCGCTGGATCCGCCAATAATAAGCTTAGGCCTTACTTCCTTAGCCTGTTTTTCCAGTGCATCATAATCAATGCGTTCATCTTCTCTGCTTACACCATAAGGAAGAATATGGAAATAGTTACCAGAAATGTTTACCGGGCTGCCATGAGAAAGATGCCCACCATCATTCAGATTCATACCAAGAACCGTATCTCCCGGTTTCAGCACTGCATAATAAACACAGAGGTTTGCCTGGGAGCCGGAATGTGGCTGTACATTGACATGATCAGCGCCAAACAGTTCCTTTGCCCTGTCAATGGCCAGCTGTTCAACCTTGTCGACGAACTCACAACCACCATAATACCGCTTGCCCGGATATCCTTCTGCGTATTTATTGGTCAATACACTGCCCTGCGCTTCCATAACCGCATAGCTGGTAAAATTTTCTGATGCAATCATTTCCAGCTTATTTCTCTGGCGATTTAATTCTTCCTGAATGCTGTTGAAAACTGCCTTATCTTCCTTAAGATGTTTCATCATAGTTTTTCCCTCTCTGCTTCTTTTATTCTGCTAAACTCCTGAAAATCCAATATTGAATTTATCCCTGTGCATGCAGGATGATTTACAAATCCTGCTGAAAAACTACAACCTGCTTTAGTTACGTACCCGTAGATGAATTATAAATCCTATGCTTCTTCTGCTGCTTCCGCTTCCAGTACCATAATCTTATTGACTCTGCGTTCATGACGTCCTCCTTCAAAGGAAGAGTCAAGGAATGTATCGAGAATAAGGACAGCAAGTCCTGGCCCGGTCACTCTGGCTCCCAGGCAGAGCACATTGGCATTGTTGTGTGCTCTTGCATAGTGTGCGGAAAAATCTTCGCCGCAAACGGCAGCGCGGATGCCTTTCATCTTATTCGCCGCAATACTCATCCCCAGTCCGGTACCACAGACAAGAACGGCTAAATCAGCATCTCCCTGCTGTATTTTCCGGCATGCCTTTTCTGCATAATCCGGATAGTCACAGGATTCCTTTGTGTGTGTACCACAATCAATCACCTCTATAGTTCTTTCCTGAAGATGATTAATCAACACTGATTTCAGCTCAATCCCGCCATGATCACTGGCAATCGCGATTTTCATCCATATCCCTCCTGTAACAGTATTTAATTTATTAGTGTACACTATAATGCAGATATTACCTGTCTTGTGTACTTTCAACAATAATATGATATCCGGAAGCCTTAGTCAAGCGATTCATAATAGCCAGCCCCAGTCCATCCATAGATGTACCTTCCCCGATAATGGCATCTACCGGATGGGCATTAAAATATAACAGTCCGGAAAACAGCCTGTGCGCCATTTCTTTCTGGCTGCTTCTTTTACCCCATGAAAATACAACCGCATCCTTTGGGAGAAGGGCTGCCATTTCCTCACTGACAAAGTATCCATACGTCTTATCCTTTTTTTCAGCAAAAGAAAGAATGGTCTTCTCCACTTTCTCCGTATCCCCCACATATACGGTAAGCGGTGCTGTAGGAGCATAATGGCGATATTTCATCCCCGGTGCCAGCGGATGCATATTCGGGGAAGCGAGCCCCTTATCCACTTCCACTTCACCATATGCTGAGAGCATTTCCCTGGTTATACCGCCTGGGCGGTAAATAACAATCTTCCCGCTTCTGGCGGATACAATGGTGGATTCCAGACCGATGTCTGTTGCCCCACCGTCAATAATGGCATTAATTCGACCATTCATGTCATGAAGCACACTTTCCGCCGTAGTCGGACTGGGACGCCCGGATATATTGGCACTTGGACCGGCAATCGGAACACCGCACTCCTTAATCCATTCCCGGGTCGCTTTCAACGCCGGACAGCGAATAGCTACCGTCTTAAGCCCGCCGGATGTTTCATCAGGGACAATGTCCTTCTTTGGAAATACAATCGTCAGCGGTCCCGGCCAGAACGCATCCATCAGCTTCTTCTCCAGTGGCGTGATATCTTCCACCAGGCGGCTTACCTCTTCCTGTGATGACACATGAAGAATCAGCGGGTTATCCGAAGGGCGGCCTTTGGCCGCGTATATCTTTTTAGCGGCTTCCGGATCCAGCCCGTTTCCCCCAAGACCGTATACGGTTTCTGTAGGGAAGGCCACCAGTCCACCATTTCTTATAATCTCTCCCAGATGTTTTACCTTTTCATCCCAATTTGGGTCTGTAATTTTAACAACTTCCGTTTTCATCTCTGCATCGCTTCTTTCTATGATAACCGGCAGATTTTACCACTGGTTTCTTGTCTTTTAATTTTATTATCTTTTATATTGTATACTACAATCCCAACCTTATTCAATCTTCCAGATACAGTAAAC
>ERZ1026901.443-NODE-443-length-34222-cov-6.014400_pt1 | contig 34222 bp, 23 predicted proteins | sample MGYA00380179_ERZ1026901 | MGnify/ENA primary metagenome ERZ1026901 (study PRJEB33269, sample SAMEA4719815) | human gut metagenome | biome: human-associated habitat; feature: organic feature; material: feces | place: Cameroon | collected 2013-10 ... | reverse complement strand
AGGTTGCAGCAAGCCGCGCCGTCGCCACGGTCGGCGGCAGCACGCAGGCACCGCTTGGCAAGCTCCAGATTTTTGGTGAAGCCGTTGCCGCCCGTCATCCAGTCGTAGCCGCGGTTTGACATGTCGATCGTGCTCATGCCCTTCCACTCTTCTTCCTTCACCGGTCCGAACCAGTCGGCCATGAGCTGCTGCGTGTCGTTATAGTTTTTGTCGGCACATATTTTCAGTTGGATGTAACAATCGTGCAACACAGGCGGATTGGTTTCCGACTCATCATGATAGATATGTGCAAGGGTGCGACAGGCACTGAGGTTCAGCAGCTTGGCGCTATTCTCGATCCATTTTCTGCCCTCGGCTTTGTCTTCGGTGCATCCATAGCCTGTGTTGTAGAAGAATCCGAGGTTGTTCATGGCCTGCGAGTTGCCTTTCAGGGCGGCATGACGGGTCACCTCAAAGCAGCGTGTCTCGTTCTTTGCGGTGCCCCATTCATAATAATAGCAGATGGAAAGGTTGAAGAACGTGTTGACATCGGGATCCTTGCTCCACGCTTGCTCGTAGAGCGTCACGGCAGCAGCATAGCGCTTGGCAGAATACTCCTGCGTGGCAGCGTCATACAGTCGGATGGCAGCGTCGTGATCCGACTCGGTTTCTCTTTTTAAAAAATCGAATAGGCCCATGGTGTTGTTGTTTTTTATTTCTGAAATAGACTGTTCTTATATATAAATAAGGTGTTGGTTTGGTTTTTCTTATATGCAAATTGCGTCTGCATTATCTGCAAAGATAAGGAGAAAAAGCCTATGGTGTGGCGTTCTGAATGTTAAATAAAAGTAAACATTTTGACTTTCGACATTTAAACCGTACTTTTGCCGTCTGATTGCCGACATTTTCAAAAATGACCACTAACCGACAGACAGCACATGTGTGTCAATTTTTAAAAACTTATAAACGTGAAATATATGAAATTAAAAAACAAATTGCATAACCTCGCGCTCAGCGCCCTGACGCTGCTGATGCTCAGCGCCGCAACGGTGATGACGGCACAGACGCCTGCCGACTGGAAGAAGCTGAAGGGCAACGTGACGATGTATCTCGCCAACGACCTCGGACGCAACGGCTATTACGACCAGAAGCCGATAGCCGAACTGATGGGACACATGGGTGAGACGCTGAAGCCGAAATGTGTCATCGCTGCGGGCGATGTGCACCATTTCAACGGCATACAGTCGGTCAACGACCCGCTGTGGATGACCAACTATGAGCTGATCTACTCGCACCCCGAGCTGATGATCAACTGGTTCCCCGTGTGCGGCAACCACGAGTATCGCGGCAACACACAGGCGGTGATCGACTACTCGAAGGTGAGCCGCCGATGGATGATGCCGTCGCGCTATTATTATAAGGTGGTGTCGTCGAAAGGCACAACGGTGAGGGTGGTGTTCGTCGACACCACGCCGCTCATAGAGCGTTACCGCAACAACCCTGAGGTCTATCCCGACGCAAGAATGCAGAACATGGAGGCGCAGCTGCAATGGCTCGACGCCACGCTGCGCGACGCGAAGGAAGACTGGGTCATCGTCGTGGGTCACCACCCCATCTACGCGCAGACGGAGAAGAACATCGTGGAGCAGGAGGACCTGCGCCGCTGTCTGCTGCCCGTGCTGCAACGCTACCACAACGTGAGCATCTATGCCTGTGGCCACATACACGACTTCCAGCACATCAAGATGCAGGGCGACGACATCGACTATGTGGTCAACTCGGCCGGCGCTCTTGCCCGCGACGTGAAGCCCATCGACGGAACGGTGTTCTGTAGCGAAAAGACGGGCTTCTCGGTCATCGCTGCCGACAAGAAGCAGCTCTTCCTCTACATGATAGACAAGGAGGGCAACGTGCTTCACACGGTCAGCAAGAAAAAACAATAAGAAAACTTTCGCATAAGGGAAGGACCTTCGCAAATGCATAATAAACACACACGCAAGCTGTTGCGTTCTCAGGCAAGCGTCGCCGAAGGCGGCGAATATCCATAACCGCTGGTTGAGCTGCCGAAGGCAGCGAAGCCTGCGGTTCCCATGGATGAGGTAAGATCGTCCTCGAAGAGGGCGAACATATGGGGTCTATGCGCAATTTGCTTATGTTCGCCCTCTTCGAGGACGTCTTATAAGCTTGCATTGGAACCGCAGGTTTCGTTCGCTTCGCTCTCTACACCAGCGGTTATGGATATTCGCCGCCTTCGGCGACGCTCGCTTGAGATTATTATCCATAACAAATACGAGAAAGTTCTATTAAGTAAAAAAGGAAGAAAAAACAGCATAATGAATATCAAAACCCTGACGGTGGCTCTTGTCACAGCCATGACAGCAACGGCCGCGACGGCCGGCAACATCATCGGCGTGGTGAAAGACAAGGCCACCGGCGAACCGCTCATCGGCACAGTCGTGTCGGTGAAGGAGCTGAAAGACATGTGGGCAACAACGGGCCTGGACGGATCGTTCACGCTCAACAAGATGCCCGACGAGGGACGATTCACCCTCGTCATCAAGTATATGGCCTACAAGACCGTGGAGGTGTCGGTAGACGTGAAAGACGGCAAACGCCTCAACATACCGCTCGAAGAAGACACGAAGACGCTCGGAGAGGTGGTCATCAAAGGACGACAGGAGAACCGCACCGACAGAAGTGCACTGCTGCAAGAGAAGAACGCAACAAGTGTGCTTAACGTCATGAGCGCACAGACCATACAGCTCTCGCCCGACATGAACGTGGCGGGCGTGCTGCAACGTGTCTCGGGCGTGACCATGGAGAAGGATGCGACGGGTGAGGCGTCATACGCCATACTGCGAGGCATGGACAAACGCTACAACTACACGCTGGTGAACGGCGTGAAGATTCCAAGTCCCGACGACAAGAACCGTTACATACCGCTAAACATCTTCCCCAGCGACCTCATGGACCGTCTGGTGGTGGCCAAGTCGCTAACAGCCGACATGGAGGGCGACGCTGCCGGCGGTGTCGTCGACATGGTCATGAAGGACGCCCCAAGCCGACGCATGCTGCAAGCCAACGCATCGGTGGGCCTGACCGACTATTTCATGCACTCGGACCGGCAGTATCTGTCATCTGACCGCTCCGACATAACACGCAAGGCACCCTACGAGGCTTTCGGACCCAACTATAAAGCTACGGCCGACGATTTCGCCGACGGACCGACGCGCATAGCGGCCCACTCGATGCCGGCACCAAACTTCAGCGCGGGCATAGCGGCGGGCAACCGCTTCTGGAACGACCGGCTGGGCATCATGGTGGCGGGGAGCGTGCAAAACAACTTCCGCGGAACGGAACGAACATACAACACCATGAGCATGGCATCGGGAGAACAGGCCATGTTTGTGAGAGCCATGCAGCACCGCTTCTATTCTATACACGACCTAACGTCGGGCTTGCATGCCAAGTTGGACCTACAGACGGGCGGACACAAGCTCGAGTGGTACAACATGTTCATAAGGCAGAACTCGCGAAACACTCGTCTCACGAGCGCAATAACGACCGAGTATATCACGGCTGACGACTATACACAGAACGACGAGACGCGCTCCTTTGAGCAGACGCAGACGGTGCTCGCCACACACCTCAAAGGCACGCACCGTCTGGGAGAAAACCTCACCGTCGACTGGGCGGGCATCTTCTCTGAAGCACGCGAGAAAGACCCCGACCGCACATATCTGACGCTCACCAGCAGCGTGGCAAACGCCGAGGGACAGAGCATGTGGGCAAGCGACAAGACACTGCTCAAGACGCAACCCATGGACATGGAACGCCGATACCAGCACAACAGCGACAAGGACCTGGCGGGATATGTGAACATAACTTATGCCACGCAGCTGTTTGGTTCCGACATCAAGTGGAAGGCGGGAGCACAGTATCGCCGCAAGAAGCGCGAAAACAGATACTACTCGTACCAGTTTGACCCGTCGGACATATCGCAGAAGTTGCCGGGCAACGGCTTCGACGTGTTCGACGACATCAGCTGGAAATGTACCACCCCCTACTCGCAAGCATCGCAGCTCAACTACAACTCGAAGGAGCACATCGGGGGAACATACGCCATGTTCACCATGAAGAACCGCTACGGCGAACTGTATGCGGGCATAAGAGCGGAGCACACGAACCAGATCTACACCATGCTGCAGAAGTTTCGCAACATGGGGCAGGTGGGCGAACAGAGCTACTGGGACTGGCTGCCGTCGGCATCGTTCAAGTGGACACCGGCGAAGAACATGAACCTGCGTCTCTCCTACTATCGTTCGATCAACCGGCCGGGCTTCTACGAAATCGTGCCTTACCAGATCATGGGCGAGGAATATACCGAGTGTGGAAACCCGGCGTTGCGACGGGCACGCATCGACAACGTGGACCTGAGATGGGAGTGGTTCCCCTCGCCGTCGGAACAGGTGCTCGCGGGCGTGTTCTACAAGTATCTGCGCGACCCCATAGAGCAGGTGTTCGTGACGTCCGACTCGAAGATGGTGACAGGCTCCAACACCTATTACCAGCCGCAAAACCTCGGCAACGCCAAGAACATGGGCTTCGAGGTTGACGTGGTGAAGTTTATCCGACATTTCGGCCTGAAAGCCAACTACACCTACACCCACTCGTCGATAACCACAAGCAAGCGACAGTATAAGCCGGGCAGCGCCGAGTTTGAGCAGGGCGTGAAGCAGACACGACCGCTCGTCAACCAGGCTCCACACACCGCCAACCTGTCGCTGCTCTACCGTGGCACCACCTACGGATGGAACGCGCAGCTCGCCGCCTCATACACAGGCACCCGCCTGGCCATCGTGTCGCCATTCAAGGATGCCGACCAGTGGGACAAGGGCACCTTCGGCCTCGACCTCAGTGCCGAGAAGCGATTCGCCTGCGGCCTCAGCATCTTCCTTAAAGCCAACAACCTCACCGACACGAAGCGCGAACGCTACATCAAGACGGTGAACGAGAGTAACCTGCAGTATGAGGGTCAGAAAACCGACCGCACAGTCGTGGGAACCTACCACTATGGACGGACACTGCTCATCGGAATAAGGTATAGCCTCTAAAAAAAACAAGACATCATGAACAAGACCATAACCCGCCTTGCCATAATAGCGGCAACGGCAATGCTCGCCACAGCGTGCGAGACAAACAACATAAACCCCTACGACTATGCCGACCCCGACAGCGGCGCTGGCACAGAACAAGGATCGGCCGACGTGGTGAACACGGCGTTGGCGCAATATCCCAAAGGCTCCATCGTCTGGACACACGACACCACGCTCACAGAGAGCGTGGAGATTGCTGAAGGGGCATCGCTCTACATCGAGCCGGGCGTCACCGTGACGTGCAAGGCCGACGTGCAGGTGCCCGTAGAGCTGGTGGTGCTCGGCAACCTCTACTGCATGGGCACGGCAGAAAAGCCCGTGGTCTTCACCTCTGACCTGAAGAAGCCGGCAGCATGGGGCGGCATAGTGTGCGGTTACAACTCACAGGAGGTGGTGCTCGCACATGTGGACCTCGCCTATGCAGGAGCAACGCCCACCGAGTCGTCGCCGTCGTTCCAGAACAAGCTCTACAAGACCACCATCGACGGTGGTCTGCCGGCCTTCCATTTCTGCAACACAAACGGCAGACTCGCCATGGTGGGATGCTTCATGCACGACAACTATAACGACCAGACCTACTTCGGCGGCGGACAGGGCGTGATCTACGACAACATCATGGCTGACAGCGGCAACGCCGCCGACGGCGGAGAGGGCATAAACATAAAGGCCGGATGCAAGATGGATGTGGCGAACAACGTTCTCTACAACATCTGCACAAACGGTTTCAAGCTCTCAAACCAAGGCAACAGCGAGACGGTGCCTCTCTCACAGTTTGTGGCGTACAACAACACCATCGTCAACTGCGGATGGCGACGCTCAAAAAACAAGAAGGGCGGCAGCGTGTGGATAGAGAAGGCGATAGCTCCCGTGTTTGTGGGTAACCTGATCTACGACTGCCGGTTCGGCATGAAGCAGCCGGCAAAGAACGGGGCCGACATTGCACACTCTACCATAGCACCCAACTATTATTTCGCTTCTACCGAAACAGGCGTGGAGCAGATGGGCCGCGATGCTGCCATGGCGGTGTGCAGCGACCTCGACATAAAGAGCGGTGCACCGGGCGACAAGGACCCGCTGTTCACCGCCTTCGCGCAAAACCCGAAGATGAACATCAACTGCGAGGTCGACGACACCGAAAAGGGTGCTCCCCTGCCCTTCGACCGCTCGTGGTCGTTCCGTCTGAAGGCCGGCAGCCCAGCTCTCACAGGAGCACCCGTCGACGTTCAGCAAGTCTTCCCCAAAGGTCTCGCCTTCATCGGCATGAAGAAGGTGATCTTCAACAACACCAACGAGGACCAAGACTACCGCTTCTGCGCTCCTGCACCAACAGCAAGGTTTGGAGCTGAACTGTAGACAGATGAGGGGCTGACATTCAACCGTGCTGGGAGCTAACAATCAACTTTTTTACCGTATGGACCATTATGGACTTGTTTTGTGTTTCACCTTTTTGTAATTTTGCAAAAGTGTTAATAACGTTTTGTAAAATCTAAAATTTATTATTATGAAACAAGTTGTGAAAAAAGCGTCTTTTATAGCATCTGTCTGCATGGCAGTGCTCTGTTGCATGTCTTGTGGAGGAAGCGATGACCCCGTGTCGCCTGTAACCCCACCCACCCCCGACAAGCCGTCGGCTAAGATGCCTATAAGCATAAGCACCAACATAACACGCGCCACGGAGACAGCGTTTGAGAGCGGCGACAAGGTGGGCCTGTTCGTCGTGAACCGCAATACCGATGGCTCGCAAGCAGCCCTCCTCACCACGGGCAACTATGTGGACAATATGCTCTACACCTACACCAACGTGTGGACACCCGCCACCGAGATATACTGGAAAGACAATAAGACACACGCCGACTTCTACCTCTACTACCCCTACCGCAAGCAGGTAGAGAGCGTAACGGTTATGCCCTTCAGCACCAAGGCCAACCAGAGCACCGAGGCCGACTATAAGGCTGGCGACCTGCTCGTAGGCTCTACGCTCAATGCAGCTCCCTCAACCGAGGCCGTGCGCATTGAGGCTAAGCACATCATGAGCCGGGTAGACATTCGCCTCAAACCGGGCGCTGGCTTCACTGAAAGCTCGCTGGCCGCCGCCAACGTGAAGGTGAGCCTGAATAACATCAAGACATCGGCCACCGTCGACCTGGCCACCGCCACCGCCACGGCCACAGGACAGCCCTCTGCCATCACACCCTACAACGATGGATCGGCCTATCACGCCATCATCGTGCCGCAGCAGGTGGCACAGTGTAACCTCATCACCGTGAACGTGAATGGGCGCGACTTCAATCTGCCCAAGGCCTTCACCTTCCAGAGCGGCAAACGCCACACCTTCACCGTGACGCTCGACAAGACCAGCAGCGGCGTGAACGTGACCATCGGCGCATGGGAGAACGACGGCAACGACAATGGCGGATCGGCTATTTAAGTGAAGAGTGAAGAGTGAAGAGTGAAGAATGAAGAGTGAAGAGTGAAGAGAAGAAAGAAGATAACTTCCTTTACCTTCCGATAACTCCCTACATATTATATACACAAACCCAAACGGCTGTTTTATGAACAAGAATCACAAAAACACAATAATATATCTGGCTGCTATGGTTGTTGCCTTGCTGCTTGGCGCCTGCTCCGACGACATGTTTGAAGAGGGTGGACAACAGCACAGCAACGACCGTATACAGCTCTCCGGCGACATCGACCAGCTGGCGGTGACGCGCGTAAACGACAACGGCTTCTGCAACGGCGACGTGATGGGCGTGTACATTGTCGATTATGACGGCGGCACACCAGGCACGCTGAAGGCCAGCGGCAACCGTGGCGACAATGTGCGCCACACGTTCGACGAACCTAACTATAAGTGGAACTCGGCCTACGACCTCTACTGGAAAGACAAGCACACCCACATCGACGTGTACGGATATTATCCGTTTGCCGACCCCGAGAGCGTGGACGACTACCAGTTTGAGGTGAAGCGCGACCAGAGCAAGCCTTCTGAGAACGGCGAGATGGGCGGCTACGAGGCCAGCGACTTCCTGTGGGGAAAGGTGGCCGACGTGGCTCCTACCACCAGTGTGATACGTCTGCCCATGAAACACCGTATGGCCAACGCCCGCGTGACGCTGGTTGAGGGTAGCGGCTTTGCAGCAGGCGAATGGGCTGGAACGGAGAAAACCGTGCTGGCCCCCAACCTGATACGCAAGGCCAGCATCAATCTGGCCGACGGCACCGTGACCGCCAACGGCAGCGTGGAGGCCACGGCCACCATGCCATCGCGCTCGGGCAACGAGTGGCGTGCCATCGTGGTGCCGCAGACCGTAAAGGCTGGCGAAACGCTGTTCAGCATCACCATAGGCGGCGTGCCCTATAAGTTTGCCAAGAACGAGGCGTTTACCTATATGCCCGGCAAGATGAGCAATTTCTCTATTCGCGTAGACAAGAAAGCCGGAAGCGGACAATATCAGCTCACGCTCATCAGCGAGAGCATCACACCGTGGGAGAACGACCTCGTGAGCCACGATGCTACGGCGAAGGAGTATGTGGTAGTGAATTGCCCGACGGCTGGTGGGCTGAAAGATGCTATTGCGGCAGCGAAACTGGATCCTGCTAAGATAACTAACCTGAAGATTACGGGAGAGATGAATAGTGGAGACTTTACGTTCTTAAGATATCATAATTTGCCCTCACTTGAAGGCTTGAATTTGAAGGAAGTGAAAATCATAGAAGGAAAAGATAATTATTTTAGTTCTGATGAGATACCACCTTATGCTTTTGAAGAATCGAAATTGATGCATATCGTTCTGCCAGATAAATTAAAGAGAATACGCGAAAAAGCCTTCTTTAATTGTAAATACTTGGTGGGGTCTTTAGTTATTCCCGAAGGAGTGGAATCAATTAGTGAAAAAGCATTTTTTGGTTGTTCTGGTTTTGATGGAACATTGACCTTGCCGTCAACATTAAAATGGATAGGCCCTTCGGCTTTTGATGCTTGTAGCCATTTTACGGGGAGTCTTAATTTGCCTGACGCTTTGGAACATATCTACGATATGGCATTTGTGAATTGCGCTGGTTTTTCAGGAAGATTAGTTTTGCCTTCTTCTCTGAAGACTATTAGTTATGCAGCCTTTAGTGGTTGCTCTGGTTTGACTGGCTCTTTGACTATACCGCAGAACTTGACAGAAATAGGTGGAAGTGCGTTTGAAGAATGTTCCTTTGATGGAACATTAAGTCTGCCTAATGGGATAACGACTATTGGCAGCTACGCTTTTGCAAGGTGCGCTTTCAAAGGAGAACTTATTTTGCCTTCTAACATAAAGGTGATTGAAAGTGGTGCTTTTAGTGGAAATCAATTTTCTGGAACGTTACACCTACCGTCATCACTTTCTATATTGGGAGGTGGTGCTTTTAGTGATAATATGCAATTGACCGGAACTTTAGAAATTCCCGACAAGTTGACAAGTATCAAGGAAGGAGCTTTCAATGGTTGTAGTAAAATCGAAGGCTTAGTTCTCCCTGCAAATTTAGAGACAATATACAGCAATGCATTCAAAAACTGCTTCGGCATCGGCTCCATCGTCTGTAAGGGTGCCGAACCCGCCTATGTAAAGAGCGGAGCTTTTGACGGTGTGCCGAAAGACAACTTCACGGTGGAAGTTCCCGAATCGGCCGTGGCACAATATCAGACGGCTGTAGGGTGGAACGAGTTTAAACGCATAGCCGCCCACCATGAGCTGGTGTGCCGCCCCTCTATAGCTTGCGCCTTGGCCACAGAACATAAGCAGAGCCTGATAGTGGATGCCGAGGGCGAATGGGAGGTGGCCAGCAAGCCCGACTGGTGCGAGGTGTCGCCCGCGAGCGGCAACAAGAAAACTGAGGTTACGCTCACCATCAACGCCATGGCCAAGAACGGAACCAGCCGTGAGGGCAAGGTGGTGTTCCGCCTGAAAGAAGAAGAGTACACCCACGAGTGCCGCGTAAGCCAGTATGGCTACGAGTATGGCGAAGACCAGTGGCTCACCCTGCAGAAGGCCACCCAGGGCAAGAAAGGCGGCATCAACATTGTGCTGCTGGGCGATGGCTACGACGCAAAGAGCATTGCCGATGGCAGCTATCTCAAGACCATGAAGCAGGAGATGGAGTATTTCTTCGGTCTGGAGCCTTACACCACCTACCGTGGCTACTTTAATGTGTACACGGCCTTCCCCCTCTCAACAGAAAGCGGTGTGGGCACGGTGAACACCATACGCTACAACCGCTTCAACACCACCTTTACGGGTGGCGTGAAGCTGAAGGCCGACTATGACGAGATATTTGCTTACGCCCTTAACGCACCCACGGTGACCAAGGAAAACCTGAACCAAACACTCATCATCATGGTGCCCAACACCACCGAGTATGGCGGCGTAACGCAGATGTGGACCAGCGGTGCGGCCATAGCCTTCTGTCCGCTTAGCACCTACAGCTATCCGCTCGACACGCGTGGCGTGGTGCAGCACGAGGCAGGCGGCCACGGCTTCGGCAAGTTGGGCGACGAGTATATCTACCACAACGCCTTCATAGACAACTGCCATTGCCAGGATGGCTGCGACCACGGGTCTGCCTTCAATATGTACAAGGCCCTTGGTTGGTACGAAAACCTCTCTTTCACGGGCAAGATGCAGAGCGTGCCCTGGAGCCACCTCATCTTCGACCCGCGCTACAGCGACCTTGTCGACATATACGAGGGTGGCTATATGCACAGCCGTGGCGTGTTCCGCTCAGAGCAAAACTCGTGCATGAACAACAACATTCCTTATTACAGCACCATCAGCCGCGAGAGCATCGTGAAACGCATCAAGCGCTATGCTGGCGAGACCTACTCGTTTGAAGACTTTGTGAAGAACGACAAGCGCGAGGCTGGCAACGTGACACGCAGCACAGGCAGGAGCGGCAGCGTGGGCAACGTAAACAGTGGCATGCACCAGCACGCGCCCGTGATACACAGAGGCAACCCGCTGAACATGTCAAAGGTAAGGAAGCATCGCTAAGAGTGGAGATATTCGACAAAAATGTGTAATTTTGCAAAAGCATGAACAGATGAACAGACACAAGATAAGCTGCTTCGGTCTGGCTCTTGCCCTGCTGGGCTTGGTGGCCTGTTCCGACGACGGCGAACAGCAATATAAGGATGCCAGACACACGCCCATGACATTCACGGTGACGCACCCAAGCCAGACGCGTGCCACAGCAACCGACTTTGAGAACGGCGACCGCATAGGCCTGTATGTGGCACAAGCCGACGTACCGCTGGAGATAGGCGGCAACCTGGTGAACAACGAGGCGCTGACCCGCAACGGCAGCAGTTGGACGGCTGCACACACCCTTTATTGGGACGACGGCACCTATAACGCCTATGCCTACTATCCCTACATACAGGGTGTGAGCAGCATCGACGACCAGCCCTTCAGTGTGGCCACTGACCAGAGCACGGCAAAAACAGGAACAACGCCCGGCGGCTACGAGGCCAGCGACCTGCTTTTTGCCACAACCAAGGGCATAAAGGCATCGGCATCGCCAATCAACCTTACCTTCAAGCACATAATGAGCAAGATAAAGATAAGGCTCATTAAAGGCGAGGACTTTGAGGGCGAGATGCCAGCAACAGCTAATGTCTACATCCACAACACCGTGCCGACGGCCACCGTAGACCTTCAGGCAGGCGTGGCAACACGCTATGTCAAAGGCACGCGCCAAACCATAAAGGCGCAACAGGAAGGAGCCTACTCCTACTCGGCCATCGTCGTGCCGCAGCGTGTAGAAAACCGCCAGCCGCTTGTAGAGGTGGTGATGAAGGGTGTGAGCTACATGTATGAGAGCAAGTTTGTGTTCAAGCCCGGCGTGGAGCATCTCGTAAACCTCGTCATAACCAACAATCCCGACAAGATAAAGATTGAAATTGGCGGCGAGGTTGAAAACTGGAAATAAACAGGTGGCTAACGTTATGCCTTCTTAAGGATCATAGCAAGCCTTCTTGAGGCTTATATCAAGCCTTCTTCAGGTTCATATCGGCCTTCTTGAGGCATAACGTTTAGCCCCTGTTTAACAGACATTGAATGAAAAAAAGAATTTATATATTGTCAGCCCTTGTGCTGATTCTCTCCATCTGGGCAGTGGCTTTACGGCTGCTGCCCTTTGGAGGTTATAAGAACGTTGCCTCAGAAACGAGCTACGGCGTGAGCGAAGGCATGCAGCTGGTGGAGCAGACCACACCACAGGGCGAACGTCAATGGATGGTGGAGGATGCCGACGGCAACATTCTGTTCCGCATACCGCTGCGCGGATGCCTCTTGGACACGCGCTTCCGCGAGGGCCGTCTGGCGTTCCGCGAGGTGGCAACAGGACGCGAAGGATTCATTGACAGTCATGGCATGGTGACCTTCGAAAGTAAGGCTGATGACGTAAAGACAGGAATGGGGGCCGTGCCTGAAGACCGTGCGGCAAGCATGGACAACGCGCAGGGAGGAGCCGCGGGCAACGGGGCAAGCACGCAAGCTGGCACAACGCCGTCATTGTCGGCTGCCCACACCGGGGCGCATGGAGGCCAGCCCTTGCCTGCTACCGACATAAGAAGGATGGCGAAAGGCAGTCCGTTCTACGCTGAGGCAGCAAAAATCTTGAAGGGACATCTCACCGAGACCGATGCCGCGAGCAGACGACAGATCCTCAACTACTGTGAGCATCTGCGCACGGCATACACCTCCAAGGACATCGACTTCCTGCGTCAGGTGTTCAGCGACAACGCCCTGATAATTGTCGGCAACGTGGTGAAGACGTCGAAGGAGACGGGGCGCGTGTCGGCAGACAGCCGCGTGAGCTACGCCCTCCACACCAAGCGCGACTATCTGGCCCGCCTAACCAAGGTGTTTGCTGCAAACAGGCAGGTCGACGTGCGCTTCTCCGACTTCCACATCATGCGACATCCAACGAAGGACGGCATCTATGGCGTGTCCTTGCGCCAACGCTACCACAGCGACCGCTATGCCGACGACGGATACCTGTTCCTGCTGTGGGACTTCCGCAACGCCGCCATGCCGCTCATACATGTGCGCACATGGCAACCGTCGGCCACGGTGGAGGGGAGCGACGGCGTGATCGACATTTCCGATTTTAATCTTGAATGAAAGATATGAAAACAAACTGGGGACAGAACAGGACAGAACGTCCGACAACGGCTCTGCACAGGCTCATCATCATGATTATGTGCCTCTGCGCCATGCCGTGCGAAACGTTGCGTGCCGCAACACCGGCAGACAGCACCTTCACGGTGGAGAGTTTCCGCAAACTGCCCACCGACGTGAGCGCGTTCATCGATGCCGTGCGCGACCTTAACGGCGAGGCATGCGCCCTTATAAAGGTTGTTGGACCATCCGACTTTGCGTTCTCCTCGCCCCTCGGCATCGTGAAACGTAGCGACCAGGTGGGCGAGATATGGCTCTATCTGCCTAAAGGCACGAAGCAGATAACCATAAAGCATCCGAAATGGGGCGTGCTGCGCAACTGGCAGCTGGGCATGAAGCTGGAGAGCCGCATGACCTACGAGCTGCGTCTGCGCACACCTCTGGCAGCCGTTGTGGAGAAGCACGACACGATAGTGTACACGCAAACGGTGGTGGACACGGTGAAGGTGGTGCCACAACGTCGCGTGGTGCCGGTGCATGGCTATGCCCTGCTCACCGCCTCGCTACACACCGACGGCCCCTCATGGGGCGTGATGCTGGCCGTGATGCGTAAGGTGGGCGCCTACCTGCATGTAAGCACCAACCTACATTCGGCACAAAGCACCACGGGCAGCTGCCTGCGCGACGGCACGCTGACCGATGGTTCACGCAAACCTTATTTTACAGGACGCACACAGAACGCCGCCTATAGCATGACGGCGGGCCTGATACACCGCGTGGGCAACCTCATCGACATCTTCGAGGGCGTGGGCTATGCACGCAAGACCACAGCATGGCAACTGACCGACAGCGAAGGCGGCGGCTGGCTGCGCAACGAAAGTCTGTCACACAAAGGGATGAGCGGCGAGCTGGGCGTGATAGCGACAATAGGCAAGCTGAGCATCAGTGCCTCGGCCCTGACCATCGGCGGCAAGCAATGGCAAGGCTGCATAGGCGTGGGCATACGCTTGGGCAAGGCCAAGGTGGTGATGAAACCTTTTAAACAGCGGTAGGATGATGAAGACAGGCGACATTGAAAATATAGGAACATGGCTGGGGGCGGCTCTCTCGGCTGGGTTGGCAAAGGTCCTCACGGCTGTGCTGTGCGTGCAGGGCCTGGCATCGTGCAGCAGCGACAAGCCCGACAACTTTGAGCCTCAGCTCCAGACCTTGGAGGCCATAGACATTACGCGCAACGAGGCAACGATGGTGGGGCAATGTCACACCACAGGGTCTACGGGAATGCCCCAACTGTGGTTCTGCTACGGAGATGATCCGTCCATGAGCCAAAAGACAGCGGTGCTGACCCCTGCCGACAGCAACGGGGACAAGCCCGACGGGACTGTGGTCTATCGTCTGAACCAACTGACGCCCAGCACCACCTATTATTATAAGCTACAGGGCGGCAGCGGCAACGTTGTGCTGTCGGGCGAACAGCTGAGCTTTACCACACAGCCCAACGCGAAACCGAAGGCGGGCGAGGTAACGGTGCTGGGCATCAGTCCGCTGAGCGCCATCGTGAGCTACAGCATCAGCGAAACAGGCGGCGACCCCATAACGGAAAGCGGATGCTACCTGTCACGACAAGACGGGGGAACCATGGGCGACGCAACAACAAGCACCGGCTCCGGCAACACCATCAAGCTGGTGCAGACCGGCGATGCCGACGACAACGGCATGTTCCGTCTGCGCATAGGCGGATTGCAGCCAGAGGTGGCTTACAGCATACGCCCCTTTGCTGCAAACAAGAACGGCGAGGATGTGGGCGAAGCAGTTTCCTTCGTCACAACATCGACATCAATAATAAACGATGCGGGACAGCTGACCGAGCTTGTTGGCGACGACAAGTACAGATTCACCACCTTGTCTATTGCGGGGTTCTTGAACGGCGATGACCTGCGCACGCTGCGCGACATGGCAGGATGCGACAACGAAGGCAAAGCTACCGCAGGACAGCTGTCAGACATTGACCTGTCGGGAGCGCAGATTGCGGAAGGCGGCAAGGCGTATGCCGAGGGCCATTTCACACAGACCAACGTGGTGGGCAAAGCCATGCTTGCCTCATGCGAGAAGCTGAAGCGCATTGTGCTGCCGTTGCAGACGACAAAGATAGAGGCCGATGCCTTCAGAAACTGCTCTTCGCTACACACCATTGAGGTGCCTACATTGGTGGAAAGCATTGAGACATCGGCGGGATGCACCGCCTTATCCGAGATCAACGTGCAGGCTGGCAACAGCCATTACAGCAGCAAGGACGGCGTGCTGCTCAGTGGCGACGGCAAGAGCATTCTGTGGTTCCCCATGGGAAAGGAAGGCGAGTACACGCTGCCCTCAACGGTCACGACGGTGGGCGACTATGCGTTCCGCAACTGCCGGATAGAGACGTTCCATTTTTCCGACGGCCTGACATCTATAGGCAAGTATGCGTTCTATAACAGCAGCGTGAAGGAGGTGTCGCTACCCTCTACCGTCAAGCAGATACCGACAGGACTGTTCCAGAAATGTGCTTACCTCACCACGGTGCATCTTGGCAAGAACACCGAAATGTTGGGCGACTATGTGTTCGACGGCTGTCCGATCACCAACCTCTACATCTCTGCCCCAACGCCACCCTACTGCTCAAACAACACGTTTGCCTCGTCAGGCAATAACATCTTCTCCACCTGCCGCGTGCATGTGCCTAAGAACCGCAGGATCTATTATAGAGGTGACATGATCTGGGCACAGTTCAAGAGAATAGTTGAGGAAGAGATTTTAAAGGCAAAAAGGCTGGCGCCTTGAAAAGGGAAAAGTGAAGAGTGAAGAGTGAAGAATTCAATAGCCCTTCTAAAGAGGAAAAATCAAAAATCGAAAACTCAACATTGCGCCATCAGCGCAACAATTCAAAATTCAAAACTCAAAATTCAAAACTCTTATAGTCCTGGCTATTCACTCCCCTCCATAAGGGGAGGGGGAAGCCGCGCTTTGCGCGGCGCGGGGGTGGGGCTTTAAGAACGCCCTCATAAACTCCTGAAGCTTAAGCAGTCCGAAGCTGCCGTTCACACAGCTCACCTCGTCATACTGCTGCACGCTGTCGGGCTCAATGCCTTTATACCAGATGGCGAAGGGCACAGGCTCGCTGAGGTGGGTTCTAATCTCAACGGGAGTGGGATGGTCTGGCATCAAGGCAATGCACACCGGCTCGTCCCACGTCTTCACCTCTTCATAGATGGGACCCACCATACGGTGGTCGAGGTTCTCGATGGTCTTGAGCTTGAGGTCGAGGTCGCCATCGTGGCCTGCCTCATCGCTCGCCTCCACATGCAGGAACACGAAGTCGTCGTGACGAAGAGCTTCGAGGGCTGCTGCTGTCTTGCCTTCATAGTTGGTGTCGGCCAGTCCGGTGGCACCTTCAACGATGATGTTCTTCAGTCCGGCATAGTGGCCTATTCCTCTGATGAGATCAACGGCAGAAATAACGTCGCCGCTCTTTATCTGTGGGAACATCTCCGACAGGGTCTGCATGGACGGGCGGTAGCCACCGCTCCACGGCCAGATGCTGTTGGCTGTGTCTTTGCCTTGTGCCTCGCGCTCGCGGTTGAACGGGTGTTCAGCCAGCAGCTTCTGCGACTTCAGGATGAGGTCGTTGATCAGGTCTGCTGTCTCTTGTGCCGTCATGCGGTCACCGTCTTTCTTGTCGGCCCAGCCCTCTTCGGGTTTTACGAGCAGCGGTCGCCACTCCTCGTTGGGATGGTCGTGAGGCGGAGCACACTCAATGTGCTTGTTGCCGTTCTTTATGATGAGCAGGTGGCGATACTGAATGCCTGTGATGAACTTGATGTTTTCATTGCCCAGCTTCTCGTCAAGATATTTGATGAGCGTGTCGCCGTCTTCTGTTTTCAAGTGTCCGCCGTGGTGGTTCTTTATGCGTCCGTCGGCAAGAGTTATAATGTTGCAACGCATGGCAAAGTCGTCAGGTTGCATCTCGTAGCCTATCGATGCTGCCTCAAGCGGTCCGCGGCCTTCATAGACCTTGTTGAGGTCGTAGCCGAGGATTGCGGTGTTGGCAACCTCGCTGCCTGGGTGAAAGCCCTCGGGCACTGTCACCATGCGGCCGCAGCGTCCCTCGCGTGCAAGAAGATCCATGTATGGGGTGTGGGCATATTGAAGAAGTGTTTTGCCGCCCAATCGTGCGACAGCGTGGTCTGCCATGCCGTCGCCTAATATAATGATGTGTTTCATCGTCTTCTACTTTTTCAACATTAGATGTTTGCGATTGACATGATGTTGGCAAACACGCCGGCAGCAGTAACGCTGGCGCCGGCACCATAGCCCTGGATGAGCATGGGGTACTCCTTGTAACGCTCTGTCGAAAGCATCACGATGTTGGTGCTGCCCTCAAGGTTGTAGAACGGATGGGTGTTGTCAACCTCCTTGAGCGACACGCTGGTCTTGCCGTGATCCATGGTGGCAACGAAACGCAGGCGCTTGCCCTCTGCCTCAAGAGCCTTGCGGCGGTTCTCAAAGTCGGCATCGAGCTCGGGCAGATGGCTCCAGAACTCGTCGAGTGAGCCTTCAAAGAAATGGTCGGGCACGAAGAGATGCTTCTCCACATCGTCTTGCTCTACCTTGTAGCCTGCCTCGCGGGTGAGGATGACAAGCTTGCGCACCACGTCCATGCCGCTGAGGTCGATGCGGGGGTCGGGCTCGCTGTAGCCTTGCTCCTGTGCCATGTGTACAGCCTTGGAGAAGGGCACGTCGGCAGAGAGCATGTTGAAAATGTAGTTGAGCGTGCCGCTGAGCACGGCTTCAATCTTGAGAATGGTGTCGCCCGAGTTGCGAAGGTCGTTGATGGTGCCGATGATGGGCAGACCTGCTCCTACGTTGGTCTCGAAGCGGAACTTGACACCGCGCTCCAGGGCGGTGCGTTTAAGGTGCATGTAGCTGTCGTAATTGCTTGATGCAGCAATCTTGTTGGCGGCAATTACTGAGATGTTGTGCTCCAGCAACGACGGGTACATGTCGGCCACGTCGCGGCTTGCCGTGCAGTCGACAAACACGCTGTTGAAGATGTTCATGCCGATGACCTCTTCCATGAGCTTCGCGTTGTTGCTGGGCTCTGCTGCCTCAAGCTCCTCTTTATAGGTGTCGAGGTTTAAGCCGTCGCGGTTGAAGATGGCCTTCTTCGAAGAGGCTATGCCCACAACGTTAAGCTTCAGTTTGCTGTTCTGCTTAAGCTCCTCATACTGCTTCTTTATTTGCTCGATGAGCTTGCCGCCCACGGTGCCCACACCGCAGATGAAGAGGTTAAGAACCTTATATTCGGACAGGAAGAACGAGTCGTGAAGCACGTTAAGAGCCTTGCGCAGGAACTTGCTGTCTACAACAAACGAGATGTTGGTCTCTGATGCACCCTGAGCACAGGCAATGACGCTGATGCCGCTACGGCCCAATGTGCCGAACAGCTTTCCGGCGATGCCTGGCGTGTGCTTCATGTTCTCGCCTACCACGGCGATGGTGGCAAGACCGCTCTCGGCGCACATGGGGAACATGGCGCCCATCTCTATCTCCTTGGCAAACTCCTCGTTGAGCACGCGCACGGCGGCGTCGGCATCGGCTTCGCGCACACCGATAGAGGTTGAGTTTTCTGACGATGCCTGTGACACCATGAACACGCTTATGCCCTTGTCGGCAAGAGCGGTGAAGATGCGGCGGTTCACACCGATGACACCCACCATCGACAGACCTGTCACGGTTATGAGGGCTGTGCCGTTGATGCTCGATATGCCCTTGATGGGCTTGCGGTCGTTGTCTATTCTGTTTTTAATGATTGTACCTGGGTTCTGCGGATTGAAGGTGTTCTTCACGCGGATGGGAATATTCTTCACGCAAACGGGATAGATGGTAGGCGGATAGATGACCTTCGCACCAAAGTTGCAAAGCTCCATTGCTTCGATGAAGCTCAGCTCGTTGATGGTGTAGGCGGTCTTGATGACGCGCGGGTCGGCGGTCATGAAGCCGTCGACGTCAGTCCATATCTCCAGTACGTCGGCATCGAGGGCTGCTGCAATGATGGCGGCGGTGTAGTCGCTTCCGCCACGACCGAGATTGGTCACCTCGTCGGTGGCGGCGTCGCGGCTGATGAAACCAGGCACAAGGGTGATGTGTGCAAGGTCGGCAAAGGCTTTGCGCACCAGCTTGTTGGTAAGCTCTGCCTCAAGCACATGCTTGTTGTTCTTCTGCACGGTCTTGATAAACTCGCGCGAATCCATCCACTTGGCTCCCTTCACCAGGGTGGCGACAATGAGCGAACTGAGACGCTCACCGTAGCTCACGATGGCATCTTGTGTCTTCTCGCTGAGGTCATGGATGAGGAACACACCAAAGTAGATGCTGCGCAGCTGCTCCAGCAGTGCGTCCACCTTATTAAATAAATCTTCTCGTTGACGGGGATTGGTGATGATAGTGTCTATCATCTTGTGGTGGCGCTCCACCATGGCTTGAAACTCGTCCTTCCAGCTCTCGTCTCCCTTGAGGGCGAGCTGCGATGTTGCAAGCAGTTTGTCGGTAATTCCACCGAGCGCACTAACGACGACAATGATTGGTTGGCTCTTTGCCTCGTTCTCCACAATGTTTTTAAGACTAAGAATACTCTTCACGGAACCTACAGATGTTCCGCCAAACTTTAATACTTTCATTTTTTTTTATCTTGATTTTAGCCACCAAACAAAGGTGGCGGGTTTATGGGTTGTGAGTGGCTGGGACATGCTGCGCTTCTCTGTAGGTTGCACATGCGTCCGCTTATACGAGGGCGGCATGGATGTAACGAACCGTGCATAGAAGTGGCAAGTGACCACTTGGGCTTTTTTTGCACCAATCACGCCGCAAATTTACAAAGATTTTGCTTTTCTACAACATTATTGGCGAAAAATGTGTAAATTTGTAGCACATTTTTAACCTTTCGTGTTAAAAGACTGGGTGTTTAACCTTTATTTCTTACGAAATGACAAAAGAATATCAAATAAGAGTGCTTCCTGTTGTTGCAGCAAGCGAAAATGCGATAAAACGTTATCTTGCCGAGGAACAGGGCATTGACCAACGAACCATAAACAGCGTGCGCGTGCTGAAGAAGAGCATCGATGCGCGACAGCGAACGATCTTCGTGAACCTGAAGATTAGGGTGTACATTAACGAGGTGCCGCAAGATGACGAGTATGAACATACCGAATATCAGAACGTGGAGGACAGACCGCAGGTTGTGGTGGTGGGTGAAGGTCCTGGCGGACTCTTCGCTTCGCTACGACTCATTGAGCTCGGACTGCGCCCCGTTGTGCTGGAGCGCGGAAAGGATGTGCGCGAGAGAAAGATGGATCTCGCGCAGATAACGAAGACGCAGAAGGTAGATCCTGAGAGCAACTACTGCTTTGGCGAGGGTGGCGCGGGGGCCTACTCGGACGGTAAGCTCTACACTCGCTCAAAGAAGCGAGGCAACGTGAACAAAATTCTCAATGTGTTCTGCCAGCACGGAGCAAGCACCTCTATCCTTGCAGATGCTCATCCGCATATCGGCACCGACAAGCTGCCGCGCGTCATTGAGAACATGCGCAATACCATTATAAAATGTGGCGGCGAGGTGCATTTCCAAACCAAGATGACGCGTCTTGTGGTGGAAGGTGAGCGCGTGACGGGGGTTGAGGCTGTTGACCTGAAGACAGGCGGTGAACTGACTTTTCACGGACCTGTCATTCTTGCTACGGGCCATTCGGCTCGCGACGTGTATCGTCTGCTCGTTGAGAGCAACATTCATATCGAGGCTAAGGGCATTGCCGTGGGTGTGCGTCTGGAGCATCCGTCGCAGCTCATCGACCAGATTCAATATCACAACCGCGAGGGTAGGGGCAAGTATCTGCCTGCTGCCGAGTATAGCTTTGTAACGCAGGTGGAGGAACGTGGTGTCTACTCGTTCTGCATGTGTCCCGGTGGCTTCGTCATTCCTGCTGCCACAGGACCGCAACAGCTGGTGGTGAACGGCATGAGTCCCAGCAACCGCGGCACGCAGTGGAGCAACAGCGGCATGGTGGTGGAGCTGCATCCCGATGATGTCGGTGGCGACAGCAGTGACCCTTTGTGCATGATGCATTTCCAAGAGAAGCTTGAGCGCGACTGCTGGCAGCAGGGCAACATGAAGCAGACGGCTCCTGCGCAGCGCATGGCCGACTTTGTGAACAACCGCTTGAGTTATGACCTGCCTAAGAGCAGCTATGCTCCAGGACTGATCTCTTCGCCTCTTCATTTCTGGATGCCGCCGTTTGTGGCCAAGCGTCTGCAAGAAGGCTTCAAGAAGTTTGGCAAGATGAGCCACGGCTTCCTCACCAACGAGGCGGTGCTCATTGCCACCGAGACGCGCACGTCATCGCCTGTGCGCATTGTGCGTGACCCTGCAACGTTGCAGCATGTCACCGTGCAAGGACTGTTCCCCTGTGGCGAGGGCGCCGGCTATGCTGGCGGCATCGTGTCGGCAGGTGTGGATGGCGAGCGTTGCGCTGAGATGTGCGCTCAGTATGTCGAGGCTTTGGCGTGAAAAACAAAAACGGTGAAACAACGCAAAAAGGATGAGGCTTGCTCTTCGGCATACCTCATCCTTTTTGCGTTTTATAGAACAATCGAAGATTGAAATTTTAATTCAAAGCTCTTCTTTTAGAAATTCATACTGATAACGTGGACTTTGAATGTATAGCCCGTTGCGCGTATCTATTAGCTTTTTGTACAATTGTGAATTGTAAACTTTGTCAAAGGCATCAATAATATTCATCTTATAATCTTCTTTTAAAAAATTGACAAGTTCTTCAACGTCACAATTTATAATGAATTGTATTTGACTCTTTTTTAGTTTCATAAGCGCTTTAGTTTAGAAATTGCTCTTTTTGTGCCAAAGAAATATTGGTTGTTCAGCTTTCTGTATTCCAAACCTTTGACAAGCTGTTCTATTGTAATGAAATGTTGTTGGTAGAGGTTGAGTTGGTAAACCACACCATCGTCAGCAACGGGTCCAACCACAACATCATAGCTGTGTGTGATTTTTTTTCTTGATGTCCTGTTTTTTAGAATAAATTCCGCCCATTCAGGGCAAACGCCATCAAATATTTTTATCTTCAAAGAACCGTCATGAAGAACGGTCTCGTCAAATTCGTATTCTTGTACAATAGGAGCGCCCGATTGTTCAAAATTACAACGTCTCACAGCCATCTCAAGAGCTTGCTTTTTGATGTCGGTTAGATAAAACCCTTGGCCAAAGTCTTTGTTTGGTTTACATTTGCTGAAATCGATTTCAGAAAAATCAATATTGGTTCCGTGGTATAGTTTCATCATATTGTTCCTCCATGTTTGCGGCAATACATCTGCATGTCTTTAAGTGCGTCTGCCAAGGATAATTGGTGCTCTGCCTCATAACACTTGTCAAGAAAAGCAAGAGCTTGATATTGCTTCAAATAGTTGAAGGCAATATCGGCTGGCATTCCGAATTTTTTTGCAAACTCGGTGATGCACAAGTTAATGTATCTTATTTTATTCATTCTATTAAATGTTTGCCACAAAGTTTTAATGTTTGCCACAAAGTTACATAAAAAAATAGAAGAGACGCTGTTTTTTACAATTTTATTTCTTGCCCTTTGGCATCTTGCTCCACTTATACGCCAGATGGAGCATGGCGTAGCTCGGTATGGTGTTGCGCCACACCTCGGTACGTCCTTGCGCGTTGACGGCGTAGGTGGTGTTGGAGAGCTGATGCAAGAGGTCGAACGCCTCGGCCTTGAGGACCCATTTGCCCTTGCCGAAGGTGCGGGTGAGCGATGCGTTCCACACCAGGTTGTCGGTGTTTATGGAGCTTTCGCCGTAGCCACGACGGCTGTATTGGCGTAGGTCGGTGGCGAGGGTGACAGACAGAGGCAGGCGACAGGAGAGCGTCATGCCATAAGAGAAATCGAAGGTGTTGATGGTCTCAAAGTTGTCGCGGTCGCCTGTGCTGTGGCGCCATGACAGGTTGCCGCTGCATGAGGCGCTGAAATCGCCCTTGCGGTAGGTGAGCAACAGCTTCTCGCCGAGCAGCGACGTGTTGACGCGGCTCAACGCTGTTGATTCCTCGTCGTAGGCGATGTCGAAGTCGGTGCTGCGGCTGTAGTTGTATGACAACCGGTTATCGATGGTCAGACGGTCGGCCTTGTCGAGGGTGCGTGTGAAGCCGTTGCGTGCGCTCACAGACCAGTTGCCGTCCTTCACATTGTCCGACATGTAGGTGTAGCCTCCCGTTGCGCGGTTATAGGTGGTGCGTGTGCCTAAGCTGTTGCGGCTTACGTTAGCATCGAAGCCAAACGATATGTTTTGCTGATGTCGCTTTTGGTTGAAGCTGATGTCGCCATTGAAGCTCATGTTGTGTGTGCTCTTGAGGTCTGGATTACTTATGCGCACAGCCAACGGGTTGAGGTCGTTGCTCACGGGCATGAGGACGGTCATCTGCGGCAGGGTGGACGACAGGAACAGCGCAGCGCTATATTGCACCTTTTCTTTGTTGCAGAACACGCTGATGCCTGGCATGAACAGCACGTTGCGGCGTTTGGCTACCGTGTCGAGCACGGCCTGATGATAGCTGAGGCGCTCATGCTGCCATCTCAACGGCAGGAGCATGCTCGCAAACAGCGTGTTGCTCTTGTTGTTGAAGTTGAGCACGGCTTGCGTGGTGTATGAGCGTTTGAGGTCGGCATAGCGGATGCTGTTGTCGAAATCGAGGGCAAGAAGCATCGAGTCGCGTGTTGACGGCAGCTCATGGAGTATGCTTGTGGCAAGGTCTGTCCATCGTCCGCCGAAGCGGTCGAGGCGGTAGTTGAGATTGTTGCTTGTAGAGAGCGACTGCTTGTAGCCTCCTTGTAGCTTGATGTAGAGGCCTACGGGTAGGGTCAACGAATAGCTTAAGGCGGCGTTGTAAGAATAGTTGTTGGCGTGGCGGTCGGAGTAGACGTTGCGTGTGTCGCTCTCCTCGGTCTTCACATAGTCGTTGCGTGTCATGGTGTGGCTGTCGCTTGGCTTTGACAGGCTGTATGCGCCGTCTATGTTTATCTCTAAGCGGTCGCCCCATGGCAACTTGTAAAAAGCCCATGTGTTTTGACTGGCGCTGAACGAGCGGTAGCGGTCCAGCGATATGCTCTGTGAACGGTTGGTAAGCATGGAGAGCAGAGGGTTGGTGTCGGCGAAGAATGTGGAGTCGAGCACCTCTTTTATGCTTCCAAAACGTGACGGGTTGTTATCGTAGGTGGCTTTGCGGCTGTTGGCGTTGTTGCGGCTGTTGCTGTAGTCGAGCGATGTCCATGATGTCATGCCTATATTTCCTGTTCTCAGGCGCATGTTGTTTTGCAGACTTGCCCTGAAATCTTTCTGCCGGTTAAGGTTCAAGGAGCGTCTGAAGATGTTGCCACCCGATGCGAACGACTCGCTTGCCGAGCGCATCTCGTCCACGGCATCGGTCCATGTGGCGGTGGCATCGATGTTGTCGGTCACCACCTTGTTCTTGTCTTCTGTGTCGAGATGCAGACCTACAAGGCGTGTGGTGGTCTGCCCCTGCGGACTGTTTGATGGCTGCCAGTCGCCTTCAGTGCCTGGCGTCTGTGTCTCGTTCACGTTGTTGGCGTTGGCAAAGAGCGACAGACGTGTGTGGTCGTCAAAATAGAGAGAGAACAGTCGTGCCATCCATCGCTCCTTTGTGCCGCCCGCAGCTTCGGCGTTGGCCATCAGTCCGCGGTTATACTGGCGCTTGAGGCTCACGTCCATGACATAATCTTTCTTCTCTACATTCTCTCCCAACATCTCGCTCTTGTCTGTCTGTTTGTTGTAGACCTTAAGTTCCTTCACGGTGTAGTAGGGCAGGTTGTCGAGCATCACCTTGTTGTTGCCCTTAAAGAAGTCTTTGCCGTTGAGAAGCAGATAGTCGAGCTTCTTTCCGTTGATGTAGATGTCGCCGTTGCTTTTCAGTTCGGCACCCGGCATCTGGCGAATGAGGGCGTCGAGCATAGACCCGTCGGGCAGATTGAAGGCAGAGGCGTTGTAGACGATGGTGTCGCCGCGGTAGGTCATCTTTATCTTCGTGCCCGTTACGACCACGCCATCGAGGTCTACATCTTTATAGATGTCTTCGTTAGCTTTCTTTTTCAGCAACACGGGTGGCACCTTGAACGAACTGTTGCGCCCAATGCTGCAGATGTTGAAGTTGAGAAAGCTCGTCTCATAGCCGTCACACTCGCCTTTGATTATGAGCATGCCTGGGCGGGCTGGCACTTGCATATACCATCCTCCCTCGTTGTCCCACCGCCATGCTGTTGTGGTGTCTATCACGGCGCTGTCGGCATCCATAACCGTTATGTGTGCTTGCAGCATGGCCTTCGTGAACGAGTCTTTGGACGTGCCTTGCAGATACACCATGCGTTGCTTCTTTGCTTTCTTTGCCTCTTTTTGATGTTGCTCCTTGGGCTTTATAGTGTCTGTAGATAGGGCCTGTGCAAAGCTTGGCAGGCTGTGTGCAAAGCTTGACAGGCTGTGGCTACAGCCCGGAAAGTTGTGATCAGAGCTTGTTGTGGCATGGCTCAAGCACGTTATCGTTAGAACAAGGACAACGATAAGAAAAGAACGATATGTGTGGTTGTCCATCATATTTGTTTAGGTTTGTAGAACCGCTCTTTTGTGAAAATGATTGTTCTTCTTTGAGCTTTTCCCTTTCTTAATGTGAGAACGCGGCTTTATAGCGTAAACAGCAAGTAAAGACTATGGTTACGTTTTAAAGCCGCGTTGTTTGATTTATGCCTCTTTCGGCATCTTTGGATATTTGCGGAACCATCCGTCCCAGCGCAGACGCATGACACCGAAGAAGGCCTCGCCGAAGATGCCGCCGCTCATCTTGCTTGTGCCTTCGCGGCGGTTGACGAAGATGACGGGCACCTCTTTAATCTTAAAGCCAATCTTGTAGGCCGTAAACTTCATCTCTATCTGGAAAGCATAGCCCTTGAAGCGAATCTTGTCAAGAGGAATGGTCTCGAGCACGCGACGCTTGTAGCACTTAAAGCCGGCGGTGGTGTCGTGAACGCTGAAGCCCGTGACAAGACGCACATACTTGGAAGCGAAGTAGCTCATGAGCACGCGGCCGATGGGCCAGTTGACAACGTTGACACCGCTCACATAGCGCGAGCCGATGGCCACATCGGCACCCTCGTCGTGACAGGCAGCATAGAGTCGTGGCAGGTCGTTGGGATCATGGCTGAAGTCGGCATCCATCTCAAAGATGTAGTCGTAGCCGTGCTCCAGAGCCCACTTGAAGCCTGCAATATAAGCTGTGCCAAGGCCGAGCTTGCCGCTACGCTCAATGATGAACAGACGGTCCTTAAACTCGTCTGCCATCAGCCCCTTAACGATGTTGGCGGTGCCGTCGGGCGATCCGTCATCGATAACCAAAATGTTGAATGCTTTTTCCAAACCCATCACGGCGCGGATAATCTTTTCGATGTTTTCCTTCTCGTTATAGGTCGGAATTATCACAATGCAGTCGCTCTTTATCATATCCTTATTTTATGTGTCTTTTGTTCGTTATGTTCTGAGTGAATGTTCTTATCTTGCAAAAGTAATGGAAAAAAACGATTGCATGAAATAAAACCAATTAAAAAATAAAAAACATGGCTAAATAATGCTGATTGCATATTTTTTTGTAATTTAGTAGCCAAAATTAAATAAGCAGGAGCCTACAGGCTTTGCTTGATTAAGAAAAAAGACGAAGAAAAATGTACTTAGAAACAATAAAAGAAAAACTGCGCCGCAGCGACGGTCTCTCAAACACCCTTGGAATGAACTTTATTTCCACGCCCGAACCCGACATGTGTGTGGCAAGCATGAAGGTGGATGAGCGTAACAGACAGCCGTTTGGCTTTCTCAGCGGGGGAGCATCGCTCGCGCTGGCCGAGAATGTGGCTGGCGTGGGGTCTATGGTGTTGTGTCCAGGCAAGATATGCGTGGGCATAAACGTGAGCGGTGAGCATGTCAAGGCTGTGCTTGAGGGCGACACCGTGACGGCTTATGGCCGACTGCTGCACCGTGGCAAGACGCTGCATGTGTGGCATATAGAGATAAAGAACGAGAATGGGGACCTTGTGTCGTCGGTACAGGTCACCAACTTTATAATGAAGGGCAAGGAGGAGAAATGATTGAGGCAAAGGATGAGGGCTTGGCTGTTGCCAAGGCTCTGTTCCGTTATCCGCATGAACAACGCTTCTGCAAGCTTGAACAGATAGGTGGACAGCCCGACATGTTGATGTCGTGCGAGGAGCTTGGGGTGCAGAGAGGCTTTGTGATGGCTCCCTTTGCGCCGTCAGAAGACCGTCCCGTCATCGTGATTCGTCCTGACAGGGTAGAGTGGGGAGAGGTGCCGCAAGGCTCCTTGTCGCTTGACGCTTTTGACGCGCAGGTGGTGGATGGCGCTTTGGAGCGACAACGCTATGGCATAGACTTCCGCAACTTCCACGCACAGCTCACCAACGGAACGTTCAGCAAGATCGTGTTGGCTCGCTGCTCGCACATGGTGGCGCAGCGCGAGGCAGACCTTGAAGATATGTTTTTCTGCGCTTGCAGACGTTACCCACGCATGTTTGTGGCTCTTGTGCAGACATCTCGTTGCGGCACATGGCTCATGGCTACGCCTGAAATTCTGCTTCAAGGCAGCGGACAGGAGTGGCGCACGATGGCGTTGGCTGGAACGATGAAGCTTGGCGACGATATGCTCGACTTCGACACTCCCGGTGCCCGCACCTCTGCACAAAACATAAGGTGGAGCGACAAGAACCGCTTTGAGCAGAGATATGTGGCCGATTATATTGAGGAGCAGATCGAACAGTTCTCAGACAACGTGACCTCTTCAGACCCTTACACCACACGCGCTGGCGACCTTGTGCACCTGCGCACCGACTTCTGTTTCAGCATCAATGACGACCGGAGCATTGGGCGCGTCATCAACGCCCTTCACCCCACACCTGCTGTCTGTGGCATGCCCAAGCAGCCAACCTTCGGGTTCATCATGAGCAACGAGCAGATGCCACGGTCTTATTATAGCGGCTTTGCAGGACCAATGGGCATAGACGGCAAAACGAGTCTTTATGTGTCGCTCCGCTGCATGCGCTTCGAGGGCCGCGACCTGTGGCTCTATGCTGGCGGCGGACTGCTTGCCGACAGCAACGAGGAGGATGAATGGAACGAGACAGAAGCGAAAATGGAGACGATGAGACGGCTCTTTGAAAGCTGAGGCCAAGAACGGTCTTAAAAAAGCCAAGAGGGCTCTTAGAAAGCCAAGAGTGTTCTTTAAAGATTAAAAAGCTAATTAAGAAGATGTACAGCAATAAAGAAAACATAAACCTTTTAACGTCGTTGCTTGTTGCCAAAGGCATAACCGATGCCGTGGTTTGTCCCGGTAGCCGCAACGCGCCAATTGTGCATAACCTCAACGAGGCGGAGCAGATAACATGTCACCCTGTCACCGATGAACGGTCTGCTGGGTTCTATGCTGTTGGCTTGGCACAAGCCACAGGGCGACCTGTTGTGGTGTGTGTGACCTCGGGGTCAGCGCTCCTCAACGTGGCACCTGCTGTGGCTGAGGCTTTTTATCAGCATGTGCCGCTCATCGTGGTGTCGGCAGACAGGCCGCAGCAGTGGATAGGACAGCTCGACGGACAGACGCTGCCGCAACAGGGAGCGTTCGGGCCAATGGTGCGTCGGTCGGTACAGTTGCCTGAACCTCATGATGAAGAGGAGAGATGGCTGTGTGGCCGACTGATAAACGAGGCGCTCCATCTTGCCACCTGCAAGGGCTGCGCTCCCGTCCACATAAACGTGCCGGTGACGGAACCGCTGTTCCTGTTTGACGTGGAGAAGCTGCCCGAGACAACGCCCTTCAAGGCGCACACGCTGCCAACGACGTTCAACGTAGACACATTCAGAGCCTTCGCTCAAGCCAAGCGCCCTATGGTGGTGCTGGGGCAGTTGCCCGACGGGGCTGTAGCCACCGACACCTTGCGCAGCCTGTCACAACGTTGCGTGGTGTTGGCAGAGCCTCTGTCAAGCCCGTCTTACAACATAACACATGGCGATGAGGCTGTGCGTGTGCTCACGTCAGCTGATGGCGACAAGGTTGTTGCGCCCGACAGCACAGACAGCTTTGCGCCCGATGCCATTGTCTATATTGGAGGCACCGTAGTAAGCAAGGCCGTGCGTCGTTTCCTTCGTCAGACAAAGGCGCCGACGTGGGTCGTGACACCCAATGTGCTTGAGGTGTCAGACCCGCTGATGTCGCTTACCGACATCGTGGAATGTCCGTTGGAAGAGACAAACGCCCTCTTGCTTACTCTCGTGGCTGCCATTGCCAACTGTGAGACTCTTGCTGCAGAAGAAAAGGTTTCGGATGTCACAAACCTAAGTGCCGGGCACGAAGCGTTCCGCTCACGTTGGCAACGACTGCTCGACCGTTGTGGCGCACACGCTGAAAGCTATGAGCCGACCTTCTCGCAGATGGCAACGGTGAGATATTTTGAAAGTCAGCTTGAGGACCTTTATGAAGACCTGCATGTTCATTATGCCAACAGCTCGGCTGTGAGGCTTGCCAACATCTACGCTGCACATCGCGTTTGGTGCAACCGTGGCGTTAACGGCATAGAAGGCTCGCTGTCTACGGCTGCCGGCTTTTCTCTCGGAACAACCGACAAGGTGGTATGCGTCATTGGCGACCTCAGCTTCTTCTATGACCAGAACGCTCTGTGGAATGGCCGCCTGTGTGGCAACTTGCGCATAATATTGCTTAATAACCACGAGGGCGGAATCTTCAGTACGTTGCCAGGTCTTGACGGCAGTCCCGCAGCCCACGACATGGTGGCTGCTGCCCACAACACCGAGGCTCGCGGCATCTGCACGCAGAACGACATCGGCTACCTTAAGGCCACCAATATGGATGAGATGCAGGTGGGCGTCGTGACCTTGCTCACACAACAGGCAGACCGTCCAATGGTGCTTGAGGTGTTTACCGATGCTGCGGAGGATGCGAAGGCCATGAGAGAGTATTTTGAATCTTTAAAATAAACATCTTGATTTTTCCTTGTAAGAAATAAACCTTGCAAGAAAACCATGCAATGAAGATCTTGCAGGAAAACCATGCAAGAAAGAATTGAAAAACAAACCTTGTAAAAAAACAAACAAAGATATGAATTGTTCAAACCGTGAATGGAAAAAGATTGAGGATTTCGATTTTCAGGAGATTCTCTTCGAAGAATATAACGGCATAGCCAAGATTACAATAAACCGTCCGCGTTATCGCAACGCCTTCACACCCCGCACAACGTGGGAGATGTCGCAAGCGTTTGCCTGGTGTCGCGAGGCGCAGCGCATAGGTGTGGTCATCCTTACAGGTGCTGGCGACAAGGCCTTCTGCTCGGGTGGCGACATGCACGTCAAAGGCCGTGGCGGCTATGTCGGCGACGATGGTGTGCCACGTCTCAACGTTCTTGATGTGCAGAAGCAGATTCGCTCGTTGCCCAAGCCTGTCATCGCCATGGTTAACGGCTTCGCCATTGGCGGCGGCCATGTGCTGCACCTTATGTGCGACCTCACCATTGCCAGCGAAAACGCTATCTTCGGACAGACAGGTCCCAAGGTGGGTTCGTTCGATGCAGGCTTCGGTGCCAGCTATCTTGCACGCATCGTTGGCCAGAAGAAGGCCCGCGAGATATGGTTCATGTGTCGCCAATACTCGGCAGAGGAGGCAGAGCGTATGGGCATGGTGAACAAGGTTGTGCCCTTCGACAAGTTGGAAGACGAGTGTGTGGAGTGGGCAGAGACCATGATGGAACGCTCGCCTCTCGCTCTGCGCATGATAAAGGCCGGACTGAACGCTGAGCTCGACGGACAGGCAGGCATTCAGGAGTTGGCTGGCGACGCCACCATGCTCTATTACATGCTTGACGAGGCGCAAGAGGGCGGTCGCGCGTTCCTTGAGAAGCGTAAGCCCGACTTTAAAAAATATCCCAAGCTGCCATAAGCTGCCATTGGCTTGCCATAAACCTCCATTGGCTTGCCATAAACCTCCATCGGCTTGCGTAAGCTTTCATCGGCTTGCATAAGCTCTCATCGGCTTGCATAAGCTTTCATCGGCTTGTGTAAGCTTTCATCGGTTTGTGTAAGCTTCCGTTAGATTATAAAGAAAAGAAAAACAATGACTTATCATGTGACCATAGAACCGCGCACGCTGCATTTTAAACAGCCTGCAGGAACATCGAGGGGCGTCTACACCACACGCCAGTCGTGGTTCATAACCCTAACCTCGCCCGAACAGCCTGACCGCAAGGGCGTGGGAGAGTGTGCGCCGTTGCCAGACCTCAGCTGTGATGCCATACCCGAGTATGAACGCATTCTCTATTCGGTGTGCAACATGTTCGGCCTTACGGGCAAGATAAACCACGACATGTTGCGCCCTTATCCTTCGATCTTGTTTGGTCTGGAGACGGCCCTGCTCAGCTTTGAGAGCGGAAGCGACGTGCTCTTCGACACGCCCTTCGCACGCGGCGAGGAGGGCATTCCTATTAACGGCTTGGTGTGGATGGGTAGCTATGACGAGATGCTCGCGCGGTTGGAGGAGAAAATGAAGGCCGGGTTCAGATGTGTGAAACTGAAGATTGGGGCGATCGACTTTGACAAGGAGCTTGACCTTATACGCCACATTCGTTCTGCTTTCACCAAGGATCAGATAGAGCTGCGCGTCGATGCCAATGGCGGCTTCACTCCCGACAACGCCATGGAGCGTCTTGAGAAGCTCGCACGTTACGACATCCACTCCATTGAGCAACCCATACGCCAACACCAGTGGGCTGACATGTCGCGCCTCTGTAAGGAGTCGCCTCTGCCAATTGCTCTTGATGAGGAGCTTATTGGCGTAAACATGCTGTCCATGAAGCAGCATCTGCTCGACACCATCTGTCCGCAGTATGTCATCCTCAAACCCTCTCTGCATGGAGGCATGGCTGGCTCGCGCGAATGGATAAACCTTGCAAAGGAACGTGGCATTGGTTCTTGGATAACAAGCGCTCTTGAGAGCAACGTCGGGCTTAACGCAATCGCCCAGTTTGCCTCTGACGTTTATGGTCCGTCCATAACCATGCCTCAAGGCCTTGGCACAGGAATGCTCTTTACCGACAACATAGACATGGCGCTGGAGATTAGGGGCGACAAACTGTGGCGAGTGGGATAATGCCATGTTTAGCTGTGCTATCTGCCATGTTTAGCCGTGCTATCTGCCATGTTTACGACTCGCAAGTGACGTGTTTGCATGTCGTAAGTGACGTGTTTGCAAGACAATAATCAATTCCAAAAAACAACAATGACACTCAACGAATTTATCGCCGACTGGCACTCGCCGTCTCCAACGCTGCTCGTTCACACCAGTGGCTCCACAGGCAAGCCTAAACCCATGCTTGTGGAGAAACGGCGCATGGAGGCGTCGGCACGCATGACATGCCGCTTTCTCAATCTTAAGGAGGGCGACACCGCTCTCTTGTGCATGCCGCTCCAATATATCGCCGGCAAGATGGTGGTGGTGCGGTCGCTCGTCTGCGGTTTACGCCTTGTTGAAGTGGAACCGTGTGGACATCCGTTGCGCGGACTGAAAGAGGCTCCTGTGTTTGCTGCCATGGTGCCCATGCAGGTCTACAACAGCATGGCGGTGGAGAAGGAGCGTGCATTGTTGCGACAGATAAAACATCTCATCATTGGCGGTGGGGCTGTGAGCGCGGAGATGGCAGCCGCTCTGAAGACTTTTCCTAACGCTGTGTGGAGCACTTACGGCATGACGGAGACCCTGTCACACATCGCCTTACGTCGTCTTAGTGGGCCGGATGCCAGCTCGTGGTATGAGCCGTTCGCTAACGTGAATGTCAGCACCACGAACGAAGGGTGTCTCATTATAAATGCTCCAGACGTGTGTGCCTCGACGCTCGTAACCAACGACATTGCAGAGATAGCTCCCGACGGGCGACACTTCCGCATAAGAGGCCGAAAAGACAACGTGGTGTGTAGCGGCGGAATAAAAATGCAGATTGAGGAGATTGAGGCAAAGCTACAGCCTGTTATGGACGTGCCGTTCATTATAACGAAGCGCCCCGACGCCAAGTTTGGCGAGACCGTGGTGCTGTTGGCCGAGATAAAACACGATGGGATAGATTCCTTGGGAGAAAATGAAGCCTTGGAAAGAAAAAATGCTTTGGATGCAAGGAAAGCTTTGGATGCAAGGAAAGCTTTGGGAGGAAAAGAAGCCTTAGAAAGAACAAAAGCTTTGGAAAAAATAAAAGCCGCGTGCAGGGCGCGGCTTTCAAAATATGAGCAACCTCATGTCTTCATAGCCTTAGACCGCCTGCCCATGACAGAGACGGGCAAACCGGCAAGAGCCGAGGCCATGAAGATTGCTGCTTATAAAGGAAACCAATCTCCATAACCATACCGATGAAAAACTGCTTACAGTCTTTTGGTTTTTATAAGGCGTCTTTTGCTTGTTTTTAATTCGAAATAGCTCGCTATTACTCATTAAAAGCCAAACAAAATATACTCTTCTAAAAAGCCAAAATACAAGCAAACCCTAACGACCGATTTGGGTTAAAAACGAGAGCGTTTTATACCCCTGTTTTGCATAAATATACAGAATGACAGAAAGATAGTAAATAAGGCTTTGCTCTTTCATAACGTATAAGATATGGTTAAAATTTAATCGCGAATTGTTAACGGCTCTTAAATTCACCCCTGTTTTGTCATTAAGCCTCTTTGACGACCTCAAAGAGGCTTAATGAGCTCCTCAAAGAGCCTCTTTGACAA
>ERZ1026901.440-NODE-440-length-34316-cov-24.340329_pt1 | contig 34316 bp, 32 predicted proteins | sample MGYA00380179_ERZ1026901 | MGnify/ENA primary metagenome ERZ1026901 (study PRJEB33269, sample SAMEA4719815) | human gut metagenome | biome: human-associated habitat; feature: organic feature; material: feces | place: Cameroon | collected 2013-10 ... | reverse complement strand
AATGATTGTATAAAAAAAATACAGTATTATCTTGACCATGATAGAGAGAGAAATTATATAGCTAAAAATGGAGCAGAGTTAGTAAGGGCAAAGTATACATTAGTTGAAATTATAAAAAAAATATTAAGTGGATTCGCTCAATAAAGAAGTATATTACAAAAACAAAGAATAAATCACATATTATCAGCTTAAAATATAAGGAGAAAGAAATGCTTAAAGAAAATTTGAAAATTCTTATTAAATATATGAAACAAAACAAAGAAAATTCGTTTTGTGCATTAATTGGAATGCTTGTATGGGTTATATTAATTTATATAGATGAAAGTAGTAAAGATGATATTTCAATAGATGTAGCATTAGCTTTTACTGGAATATTTAGTGCGTATGGAACTTTGAATAATAAAAATTTCAAAGAATTTTTCAAAGGTTTGATAATATTAGTAATAACATCCGTTTGCATTATAATTAAAATAATTCAATGTGAAGACATCTACTCTAATTTTTTAAAGATATCACAAGTATTTTCAATGTTTTTTGCTACTGTAAATATACTATCTTTAGACAATAAATCAAATAAAGCCAAAGGAAGTAGTGAATCATTAGAAAAAAATACATTTTCCAATACAACAGATATAAGAACTGTGAAAGGTATTATTCTCGCCGGAGGTTCCGGCACACGTTTATATCCAATAACCATGGTAACAAGCAAGCAGCTTTTACCGATTTATGACAAGCCAATGATTTTTTATCCGCTGTCAACATTGATGCTCGCTGGCATTAAGGACATACTTATTATCTCTACACCGCAAGATTTGCCAAACTTTGAGCGTCTTCTTGGTGATGGCAGCAGATATGGTATCAATCTTAGCTACAAGGTACAGCCGTCTCCGGATGGCTTGGCGCAGGCCTTTATTTTGGGTGAAGAATTCATTGCAGGCGATAAGTGTGCGATGATTCTGGGAGATAATATTTTCTATGGTGCAGGTATGACGAAGCATCTTCAGCAGGCTGTAGCCAATGCGGAAGGTGCAACGGTCTTTGGTTATTTTGTCAATGATCCGGAGCGCTTTGGCGTAGTAGAATTCGATGAAAATGGTAAGGCAGTATCTTTGGAAGAAAAGCCTGTGCAGCCTAAGAGTAATTATGCAGTAACTGGACTTTACTTCTACGACGAAAAAGTTTGTGAGTATGCAAAGAGCTTGAAGCCCTCTGCTCGTGGTGAGTTGGAAATTACTGACTTGAATAAAATTTATTTAGAAAACGATAAACTTTCTGTTGTAACTCTCGGTCGTGGATATGCTTGGCTTGATACGGGAACCGTTGCCAGCCTTAACGAAGCGGCAGATTTTGTTAAAGCAGTGCAGGAGAACGCTGGAATTCCTATTGCAGTATTGGAAGAGATTTCTTATAATAATGGGTGGATAACTAAGGAGCAACTGCTTGAGTCTGCAAAGGCTTATGGCAAGTCTCCTTATGGGCAGTATCTGCAAAAGGTGGCAGACGGGAAAATTCAATACTAAGGAAGTGCTGTAAATATGAAGATAGAAAACACTAAATTAGCAGGTGTAGTCATTATTACTCCTGATGTTTTTGGCGACAATAGAGGCTTTTTCATGGAGAGCTGGAGTCAGAAAAAAATGGAAGAAGCTGGTTTGTTCTATAACTTTGTACAGGATAACCATTCCTTGAGCACAGTAAAGGGAACTCTGCGTGGCATTCATTTTCAAAAGGGTGATAAGGCGCAGGCAAAATTAGTACGTTGTGTACGTGGTGCAGTGCTAGATGTAGCTGTTGACTTACGGCATAACAGTCCGACGTATAAGCAGTGGGAAGCAGTTGTTTTAAGTGCTGATAATAAAAAACAGCTTTTAATTCCACGTGGTTTTGGGCATGGCTTTGTGACGCTGACGGATGAAGTTGAATTTCTGTATAAAGCGGACAATTATTATGCTCCGGAAGCAGATGGTGGCATTCGCTGGAATGATCCAGATATTGGAGTTGAGTGGGGTATTGAGAAACCAATTTTATCTGCGAAGGATGAGAAAAATCCGTTTTTGAAGGAATTAGGAGAAGTATTTTAATAAGAATACCACTGCTTTTTTATTAACTATTGCAAATGGAGTATGCAAAATGAAGGTTTTTGTTACAGGTGTAGGTGGACAGCTTGGCTATGACGTGATGAACGAATTAGCGAAGCGTGGTCACGAAGCTATTGGCAGTGATATCCAGCCAAAGGAAAATATTAATCTGCCTTATCAATATATACAGTTGGATATTACTAATACAGAGGCAGTGAACAATGTGATTTCTGAAATCAAACCAGAGGCAGTGATTCACTGTGCTGCCTGGACTGCTGTGGATGCAGCAGAGGAAGAAGAGAACAGGGAAAAGGTTTTTGCTATTAATGTAGATGGTACAAAAAATATTGCAGAAGCCTGCAAAAAGTGTTCCTGTAAGATGATGTACATTAGTACAGATTATGTCTTCAATGGACAGGGTATAGCGCCATGGCAGCCAGATTGCAAGAAGTATGCTCCCCTAAATGTCTATGGAGAGAGTAAGCTACGAGGAGAATTAGCATTAGCTGAAACTTTGGAGAAATACTTTGTCGTGCGCATTGCCTGGGTATTTGGCAAGAACGGCAACAATTTTATTAAGACAATGCTGAGCGTAGGTAAGAAATTTGATACCTTGCGTGTAGTGAATGATCAGATTGGTACGCCGACTTATACGCTTGACTTGGCAAGACTTTTAGTCGACATGATAGAGACAGAAAAATACGGTTACTATCATGCGACAAATGATGGTGGCTATATTTCATGGTATGACTTTGCTTGCGAGATTTTTAAACAGGCAGGCTATGCAACGAAGGTAGTGCCTGTAACAACTGAGGAGTATGGTTTGAGCAAGGCGAAGAGGCCGTTCAACAGCAGATTGGACAAAAGCAAGCTTATAGAAAAAGGGTTTGAACCACTACCTGACTGGAAAGATGCTTTGAGAAGATATTTAAAGGAAATTGAGGAATAAATCATGAATATTATCGTAACTGGTGGTGCTGGCTTTATTGGCAGCAACTTTATTTTTCACATGCTGGCGAAGTATCCAGATTATCGTATTATATGTTTGGATAAGCTGACCTATGCAGGCAATTTGTCCACACTTGCACCTGCCATGGACAACCAAAATTTTCGTTTTGTCAAAGCAGATATTTGCGACAGAGCAGCAGTGAATAAGCTTTTTGAAGAAGAGCATCCTGATATAGTGGTAAATTTCGCGGCAGAGTCTCATGTCGACCGCTCAATTGAAGACCCTGGTATTTTCTTGCAGACAAATATCATGGGCACGGCAACCTTGATGGATGCATGTCGTAAGTATGGCATCAAGCGCTATCATCAGGTTTCTACAGATGAGGTTTATGGTGATTTGCCGCTCGACAGACCTGACCTGTTCTTTACGGAGGAAACACCGATTCATACCAGCAGTCCGTACTCTTCCTCTAAGGCTGGTGCGGATTTGCTTGTCATGGCATATCACAGAACGTATGGCTTGCCTGTGACGATTTCTCGTTGCAGCAATAACTATGGCCCGTATCATTTTCCTGAAAAGCTTATCCCTTTGATGATTGCGAATGCTTTAGCAGATAAGCCTCTACCTGTGTACGGTGAAGGATTGAACGTGCGTGACTGGCTTTATGTTGAAGACCATTGCAAGGCGATTGACTTGATCATTCATAAGGGGAGAGTAGGCGAGGTTTATAATATAGGCGGTCATAACGAGATGCACAATATTGATATTGTTAAGCTTATTTGTAAGGAATTGGGTAAGCCAGAGAGTTTGATTACGCACGTAACTGATAGAAAAGGTCACGATATGCGTTACGCCATTGATCCGACGAAGATTCATAACGAACTTGGCTGGTTGCCGGAGACGAAGTTTGCTGATGGCATTAAGAAGACGATCAAGTGGTATCTGGAAAACGAGAAGTGGTGGAAAGATATCATTAATGGTGAGTATCAGAAGTATTATGAGAAGATGTATGGGAATAGGTGAAAAAAGGAGCCAGCATGTGCTGACTCCTTAAAACTATATTTTTATCTGTCCACAATTTGTTCTTAAATCTTTTCTTTTATACCTAAATTTCTCCGACGCTAACGAATTTTCTTCATCAAAGCAATTGGATTTAATACTCAATATGCTACATAGCAGCTCATATGCTAAATCGTTAGTCCAGTAATAATTTTCATGCTGCTTGAGTGTGGCATATGTCATCTTATGCTCGGCAATGTACTCATCAGCAAAATAAGTGAATAATGGTATTCTTACGCTCGCTAAGCCTTCAAAGTTTGGCGAGCGTCTTTTGTCGGGCACAGTGGCATGATCAGAAAAGTAAACCATAGCTTGCAGATTGAGGTTTTGCTTAGCATAGCTAAAAATTTTCTCAAGTACGTAGTCTGTATAAGCAACCGAATTTGCATAGTTTAATTCTAACTCATATTTTCCGGGCGTACCAAATTTTGTAAAGCTTTCAGGATACCGATTAAGAAAGTTGAAATGGCTGCCTTTTAAATGTACCACAAGAAAATTATTTTGCGTTGGGTTTAATTCCTGCAGATACGGAAGCAAGGATTCATCGTATTGCACCTGATTAAGCTCTTGCTTAGTCCATTTGGCAACATCAGCTGTATTGGCAATCAAGGTTACAGGCGTATCAGCAGAGCCAAGATGACCTTGGTTGCTGTACCAGTGAACCTTGTAGCCTGCAGCATGAGCGATGTCTATGATGGAGCAGGATTCATAGAATTTTTTATCATTGTATTGGTTGATTTCTGTCAGCGCATTGGAAACAGCAAGGACAGTGTTGGCACCAATAGAAAAGGCATTAGGGAAGAGAATAAAGTTTTTGCTTTGTTCCATTTCACTAAGCCAGGGAGTTGTTTCAAGCGGATAATCCTTATTAAAAGCTTTCATGTAGTCACGAGACTCAGATTCTCCGATAATCAAGAGAATGGTGTGCGGTTTGGTGCTCTTATCCAAAGTTGTGACCTGTAATTTGCTGATACGTTCCTGCATATTTTGTGTGTATTGCAGATTGGTTGCTAGGTATTCTTTGACATCTAAATAAAACTCTACAATAGCTGTACGGATAAAAACACCATGTTTTTTCTTCCAAAGATACGTAGATAAGAAGATAGCTACAGCAGCGATTACTACTAGATTAATAATAGGCTTAGGATGGGATATTATTAGTTCTTGGTAATTAAAGAACAAAACGATGAGCGTAATGCAAATGCTCCCAAAGAAAGCGGTAATATTAAGCATTAAAGGCATGGATTTGATATACTCAATAATTTCATTATAGTGAGTTTCTTGAATCATTTCCATGCCATTTTCATTGATGCAAGCTTTATACAGACCATAATAAATTAATTGTGCTACAGGAATAGCAAGCATCAATATCTCTGCAAGAGTAATAAATATAGTGGCAGGAATAGCGAGCCAGCTAACTTGCTGTGCTAGAATACCAAGAGAAGAAATCCAGGCAATGAAATATAAACCCATTACGGCTTCAAAGTGAAATTCAAAATCAGAAGATACCTTATGATTGCTTATAAAGTAAAGAGTAGGGTATGTAAGAATCCAGAGCACTGCTATGACTGCTGGGATTAAGAATAGCGGTGAAGATAAGGGCAAACTGGCGAGAGCAGCCGGCAGTAGCGCTAAAATGGCGCAGGGAACAAAACGTCGCATTTGCAGATAGGTTGCTTTGTTTCCCAAGCCGTGGGAGATTTTTAAGTAGTAGATGTAGGAAAAAAGATAGAGGCAGATGCCTGCGATAATATAGGGTGTTATATTTGACATTTTTGCTAGTCCTTCTTTTTGTTTTTATAGTATATTCTAATAAATTATAGCAATAATTGACTGTAGAGTCAATGCTGGCTATTTTGTCAGAGTAATGGAAACGTGCTAGGGTTAAATTTCAAAATCTAAGAAAAATTTGTACGCAGCAAGAAAAAGCCGCACGCTCCGCGTGCGGCGAGGTAGCATTAGGCGTTTGTGTTCCCTTAGATATATGAATATGAATGGGCTCTAAACCTTCGTTAGCCCAAAAGTAAAAGGCATATCCTAAGAATGCAGCTAATATTTTAGTCGATTTGCTTTGCCCTCCTTAAATTATAAGTGGTTATACTATTATTATAACGTGATTGCTTTGGATAGTAAAGAATGCGCAGAACTAAAACAGCTAGAATAGCGCATTTTGCTATTGATTGCTGGCTAGAAAAATTTTTACACCGAAATCAAAAGACAAAATGTAACTATAAAAGGAATTTTTATGCCCTAAAAATCTAAAAACATAAACGTAAAGAAGTAGAAAAACACAAAGCACTTCTAAGAGCAGATAACAATGTTGCTCTGTCTTTTTTATATTTTGCGCGATAGAAAAATTTCTGAAAAATACAGTCAACCCTATAGACAAGCGAAGTTAACTGTGCTATAATTACAACGTCAGCAAGTGATAGTACTTTTCAATAAGAATAGAGAAGGGAGAGATAAAACCGCTTAGATAAATCTGGAGAACAGATGTCGAATATGCAAAACAGGAATGTTTTTATTATGCTGACTTAGGTAAGTTCATAGTTCATTATAGTAACCCTTGTACAAAACTTGTAAAATGAAAAATTCTCAGGATAGAGTTTTTCAAATAAGAAATAGGATGGTGTAATATGAGAAGATGTAAAAACGCTTCAATAAGGGAAAACTTGCTATTCCAACGTAGATACTGTGTAACTCCGGAGGTTAGAGAACAATTAGCCTAAAAATTCAAGGTTACTGTAGAGGCCTATGAAGAATTACCGCCATGGTACAGCACATTTAATGCAGACGGCAGTGATATTCGTCTTAAGGATGATATCATAATGTTTCGCGTGTGTGATTTAAAGAATTTTATCGAATATTATCCAGTTTTTCCAGCTACGGAAGGCTTGAGACTGTTGCGTAAGTGGAAGATGGAAATACCGCCTAAGATGACAGCTTTTGCTTACGATTATTCTCAAGAAATACCTTCTAAGGATAATGCTTGTCTGCGAAGCCTGATTGCCTTTTCCAGATTGTTTATGCTTGATAAAGGCAAGCAGCATTCCAAAATGGCTTATGGCTTTAACAATCTGTATCAGCAGCTGCACTATGCGTCTTACTGTGAGGTTGCTGCTGAACCGGTAAGGCTTGTTAATGCGGTTTTGGGTGATTATATTGCGAGCACGCATACGCTGCATTATGGCGATAGCAGGACGTTTCGTGAGTTCATTGCCTATCTCAATCACAGCTTTAGCTTATTGAAATTTAAGGATAGCAACTTTGACAGACTGCGCGACAAGCTGAAGGAAGCTTATCCTGATGAGGAAATATATTTCTAATATCTAAAAATGAAGAGCTTTAGGTCTTTCTCATTAAGGAAGGCGTAGGGCTCTTTTCGTAATACAGCTAAAAAATCCTAAAAAAACTGTTGACAACCTCATAAATCTGTGTTATCATATACCTGTTGCTAATGTAACAACTGAGTAAATGAATATGCGGTAGTGGCGGAACGGCAGACGCGCTAGCCTCAGGAGCTAGTGGGGGAGACCCCGTGGAGGTTCAAATCCTCTCTACCGCACCATTTTTATTTATGAAGTTTATCCCAAAGACGCGGTCGTGGTGGAACGGCAGACACGCCACTTTGAGGGGGTGGTGGGAGAAATCCCGTGTGGGTTCAAATCCCACCGACCGCACCAAATTGTAACTAGTGAGGACTTATGCTAACGCATAGGTCTTTTTTGTTTTCTATTTTTCATTTTTTGTCTGTAAAATGCTCTGCAAGCTACAAAAAACGAGAAGAAAGCAAGCTTTTTCTCTCGATACTGTAACTTGCTTTACAGAAAATACTCTAATATTTGGAGATATGACAAAAATATGCTATAATGTCTTTATCAAAAAATACGAGGGGAGATAATTCAATGTTTGGTGAAATTATCGGTGCAATCAGCAATTTTATGTATAGTTATTTGCTGATTATCATGCTCATCGGTGTAGGCCTGTACTACACCCTGCGTACTCGTCTGGTGCAGGTACGCTTATTTAGGGAAACTATTCGTGTTATTCTGGAGAAGCCGGTTGGCGAAGGCTCTGTTTCTTCATTTCAGGCGCTCATGGTTTCTACTGCGTCTCGCGTAGGTACTGGTAACATTATCGGTATTTCTACTGCTATCTGCTTAGGCGGCTATGGCGCTGTGTTCTGGATGTGGGTTATAGCTGTTGTCGGCGGTGCTTCCGCTTTTATCGAGAGCACGCTGGCGCAGATTTACAAAAAACATGGTCCGCATGGCAGCTACGGCGGCCCTGCTTACTACATTGAGGCTGCGCTGGGCAGTCGTGCGCTGGCAGTTACCTTTGCTGTTGCGCTGATTGTTACCTATGGCTGCGGCTTTAATATGCTGTGCTCCTACAACTTGCAGTCTACCTTTGCAGCCTTAAGCTTCTATAATCCTGAGACTACTCCGTGGATTATCGGCGCTGTGGAGGCTGTGCTCGTTGGCTACTGCCTGCTGGGCGGCGGCAAGCGCGTTATCAAGGCTACATCTACGCTGGTGCCGCTGATGGGCGTTATCTATATTTCTGTTGCTTTCATTCTGACGCTTATGCATATCGACCTGCTGCCGGCTGTTGTTGGCAATATCTTCAGTGAAGCATTTGATTTTGCTGCTATCTTTGGCGGCTTTGCTGGCAGCTGCATGATGTTTGGTATCAAACGCGGTCTGTACAGCAACGAGGCCGGTGTTGGTTCTGCGCCGAACGCTGCTGCTGCTGCCGACGTTTCTCATCCGGTTAAGCAAGGCCTGGTTCAGATGCTGTCTGTATTTATCGATACGCTGCTCATCTGCACCGCAACTGCCTTCATGTGCCTGAGCTCCGGCGTTGAGCCGACGAAGGAGCTGGCTGGTGCGCCGTATGTACAGGCTGCTTTGGCTGCATCTATGGGCGAGTACGCTAAGCTGTTCATTACCGTGTCCATGGTTTTGTTTGCCTTCACTACGCTGCTTGGCAACCTGTACTATGTGGACAACGCTTTCGCTTATGTGCTGAAGCGTATTCCTGGCAAGACCTTTACGCTATGCTACCGCATTCTGGCCTGCGTGCTGATTTTCATCGGCGCCGGCTCCAGCATGGGTACGATGTGGGATTTGGCGGACGTAACCATGGGCTTCATGGCTATTATCAACCTGCCGGTTATCTGCATCCTGGGCGCTCCTGCTCTGCGTGCGCTGGACGATTATGTTGAGCAGCGCGATGCGGGCAAGAATCCCGTGTTCAAGGCAAGCAAGATCGGTATCGAGCAGAAGCTTGATTATTGGCAGGATTAAGCTGGACAGTAAAGCCTTGTCTATGCTATAATATGCTATATGCGAGTGTGGCGGAACTGGCAGACGCACTAGACTTAGGATCTAGCGCCTTGCGGCGTGCAGGTTCGATTCCTGTCACTCGCACCATTTGCAAAATTTAGGGCTGTTGTACTTGTGCAACAGCCCTTTTTATGTATAAAATGCTTGCTGAAATGTGCTAAAAATGTTACGATAAAAGGACAGAAGAAAATCTCATCTTTCTTTTGATTTTATGCATAAATCTAGGAGACAAAATGGGGAACTTATCACAAACTTCAGCGCCCGTGTACGAAGCATTGGAGCGCTTTCGTAAAAAACGCGTGGTACCCTTCGACGTACCAGGCCATAAGCGCGGACGGGGCAATCCGGAGCTGCGCGATTTATTAGGAGAAAAATGCGTAAATCTTGATGTCAATTCCATGAAGCCGCTGGATAATCTCTGCCATCCTGTATCCGTTATCCGTGATGCGGAGGAGCTGGCTGCTGAAGCCTTTGGCGCAGCGCATGCTTTCTTTATGGTTGGCGGCACGACGTCCTCGGTGCAGAGCATGGTGCTGTCATCCTGCAAGGCCGGCGACAAGATTATTCTGCCGCGTAATGTGCATAAGAGTGTTATCAACGCACTCGTTTTGAACGGCGCCATTCCGGTTTATATTAATCCGCAGGTCGACAGCAAGCTGGGTATCTCTCTGGGCATGGAAATTGGCGAGGTGGAGAAGGCTATCAAGGCTAATCCTGAGGCGACTGCTGTGCTCGTGAACAATCCGACCTATTATGGCATCTGCTCTGATTTGCGCAGCATCGTGAAGCTGGCACATGAGCATAATATGCTGTGCCTTGTGGACGAGGCGCACGGTACGCATTTTTACTTTGGCAAGAATATGCCGGTCAATGCGATGGCTGCAGGTGCAGACATGGCTTCTGTTTCCATGCACAAATCGGGTGGCAGTCTGACGCAGAGCAGTCTTTTGCTGACAGGTCCGAACGTGAACTGGGAATATGTCAGCCAGATTATCAACCTGACGCAGACTACGAGCGCGTCCTATCTGCTGCTCTCTAGTCTGGATATTTCGCGTCGTAATCTTTATCTGCGCGGCGAAGCATCCTTCGGCAAGGTGCAGGAGATGGCGGAGTATGCGCGTGAGGAGATTAACAGCATCGGCGGCTTTTATGCCTATGGCCGTGAGCTGAAGAACGGCAGCAGTATTTATGATTTTGACGTGACGAAGCTGTCTGTCTATACGCGTGATATCGGTCTTGCCGGTATCGAGGTGTATGATCTGCTGCGTGACGAGTATGATATACAGATTGAGTTTGGCGATATTGCCAATATCCTGGCCTATATTTCTATCGGCGACCGTATTCAGGATATTGAACGCCTTGTGGGTGCTTTAGCAGATATCAAGCGCCTGTATTCCAAGGATCCGTCGCAGATGCTCAATACGGAATATATTGCGCCGGAGGTCGTTGTTTCGCCGCAGAAAGCCTTCTATGCGAAGGACGAATCTCTGCCTATCCGCGAGACTTCCGGACGCATCTGCAGTGAGTTCGTAATGTGCTATCCGCCGGGTATTCCTATTCTGGCGCCTGGCGAGGTTATTACGAAGGATATTATTGATTATATTATTTACGCGAAGGAGAAAGGCTGCTCTATGCAGGGGCCTGAGGATCCGGAGGTTAATAATATAAATGTGCTTATTTAACTAAGCGACGGTTTGGCGTAAGCTGTACTATATATTTTGATGAAGGAAGTGATTGCGTGGAGCTGTGGTTTTCTGATTATCACACGGATGATGTGAAGCTGGATATTAAGATTGCTAAGCAGCTTTTCAGTGAGCAGACAGATTTTCAGCGTATTGACGTTTTTGACTCCAAGGAATTCGGACGCTTTATCTGCTGCGACGGCACGATAGTTTTTTCAGAGAAGGACGAGTTTGTCTATGACGAGATGATCGTGCATGTACCGATGGCCGTGCATCCGCATGTGCGCAAGGTGCTGGTTATTGGCGGCGGCGACGGCGGCGTAGCGCGTGAGCTGACGCATTACGAGGAAATCGAGGAGATTGACGTGGTGGAGACCGACCATGCCTTTATCGACGTTTGCCGCGACTTTTTCCCTGATAATGCCTGCGGTCTTGATGACAGCCGCGTGACTGTCTTTAATGCCGACGGCCTGCGCTTTCTGCGCTCCAAGTTTGATGAATATGATCTGATTATCAGCGATGCAATTGATCCGCTCGGTCATGCTGCTGGACTCTTCACCAAGGAGTTTTACGGCAACTGCTTCCGTGCGCTCAAGGAGGACGGCATCATGGTTTATCAGCATGGCAGTCCCTTCTATGATGAGGATGAGGAAACCTGTCGCGCTATGCATCGCAAGGCGAGCCACAGCTTTCCCATCAGTCGCGTATATCAGGCGCATATTCCGACCTGTCCGTCCGGCTACTGGCTGTTCGGCTTTGCTTCGAAGAAGTATCATCCGCTGAAGGATTTTGATGCGCAGAAGTGGCTGGATCGCGGTATCAAGACGTGGTATTATTCTGAGCATCTGCATAAGGGGGCGTTTATGCTGCCGAGGTATGTGGAGGATATGTTAGAAGAAGAAGAAAAATAGACTGTAAGACGCACGATAGCGCACCATCTGCTTCAGAATACCTTCTCGACGTACCTTTAGTACGCCTTCGTCGGTATTCTTCGCATCTGGTACACTCTCGTGTGTCTTTAAGATATTATTGATCTAATTTATGAACAGGAGATGATTTGAATTATGAGTAAATTATTAGTAATCGGCTGCGGTGGCGTTGCTGGCGTAGCTATCGCGAAATGCTGCCAAAACAGTGATGTTTTCACCGAGCTGTGCATTGCCAGCCGCACAAAGTCTAAATGTGATGCAGTGAAGGAAAAGCTGCAGCCGACGACCTCTACGGTGATTACTACGGCACAGGTTGATGCTGACAGCAAGGAGCAGCTTGTGCAGTTGATCAAGGCTTATCAGCCGGACGCAGTGCTGAATGTTGCTCTGCCTTATCAGGACCTGACGATTATGGATGCTTGCCTGGAGTGTAAGGTTGATTATATTGATACTGCTAACTATGAGCCAGAAAATATTGATGATCCTGCATGGCGTGCTGTTTATGACAAGCGCTGCAAGGAGGAGGGCTTCTCTGCTTATTTCGATTACTCCTGGCAATGGGCTTATAAAGAAAAATTTGAGCAGGCTGGCGTTATGGCGCTGCTCGGCACCGGTTTTGACCCCGGTGTTACCAGTGTCTTCTCTGCTTATGCACTGAAGCATTATTTTGATGAAATTGAAACTATTGATATTCTTGACTGCAACGGCGGCGACCATGGCTATCCGTTCGCTACGAACTTCAATCCTGAGATTAACCTGCGTGAGGTTTCTGCTCCAGGCTCCTATTGGGAGAACGGCCATTGGGTAGAAATCCCGGCAATGGCTATTAAGCGCGAGTATGATTTCCCTGAGGTTGGTATGAAGGATATGTATCTGCTGCATCATGAGGAGATTGAATCCCTGGCGAAGAATATTCCTGGCGTTAAGCGTATCCGCTTCTTCATGACCTTCGGCCAAAGCTATCTGACACATATGAAATGCTTGGAAAATGTTGGCATGCTTTCTACGAAGCCGATTAATTATGAAGGCAAGGAGATTGTGCCGATTCAGTTCCTCAAAGCGCTGCTGCCGGATCCTGCTTCCCTTGGTCCTCGTACCGTGGGCAAGACGAACATCGGCTGTATCTTCACCGGTACTAAGGATGGCAAGAAAAAGACCATCTATATCTATAATGTTTGCGACCACCAGGAATGCTACAAGGAGGTCGGCTCTCAGGCTATCAGCTATACGACCGGCGTTCCGGCGATGATTGGTACGGCGCTTGTTGTTACGAAAAAGTGGCAGGGCAAGGGCGTATTCAATGTAGAGGAATTCGATCCGGATCCGTACATGGATATGCTGAACAAGTTCGGCCTGCCTTGGGTTGTTGATGAAAACCCCGCTACGGTAGAATAAGATGACGGACGCAAAGAATACTGTGATGCCTGCCTATGTTGTCGACAAGGCGGAGGGAGATTCCCGCTTGGCTGATTTGCAGAAGAATTTGCGCGCGGAGCGTGAGGAGGCGGCGCTGAAGGCGCTGCCGACGCCCTGCTATGTTGTTGATGAAGCAAGGCTGGTGCGTAATCTGCAGCTTCTGCAGCGTGTGCAGCGCGAAAGCGGTGCGCATATCCTGCTGGCGCAGAAGTGCTTTTCGATGTTCCGCCTGTATCCGCTGATGGGCGAATATCTGGCCGGTACGACGGCGAGCGGCATTTATGAAGCGCGTCTTGGTCATGAGGAGATGGGCAAGGAGAACCATGTTTTTGCGCCTGCCTTTAAGGAGCAGGATATGCAGGAGCTGGTGCAGATTTGCGACCATATTATTTTTAACAGCTTTGCACAGCTGGAAAAGCATCTGCCTGTCTGCAAGCAGGCCGGCGTGAGCGTGGGCATCCGCGTGAACCCGGAGTGCTCGACGCAGGAGGGAGAGCACGCGATTTATGATCCCTGTGCTTATGGCTCCCGTCTGGGCGTTACGCTGGCGAACTTCCCTGAAGCTTTGCCGCCGGAGGTTGAGGGCCTGCATTTTCACACGTTGTGTGAGCAGAACGCCGATGACCTGCTGACGACGTGGAAGGCCTTCGAGGCGAAGTTCAGCAGATATTTTGCGCAGCTGAAGTGGCTGAATCTCGGCGGCGGCCATCATATTACGCGCAGTGATTATGATGTTGAGGCGCTGATTGCTTTAGTGAAATATATTCGTGAGACCTATCATGTCGAGGTTTATCTGGAGCCGGGCGAGGCTGTGGCGCTGAACGCCGGTTATCTCGTGACCGAGGTGCTGGATATTGTGCATAACGGTCTGGATATTCTTATCCTTGATGCTTCTGCGGCCTGCCATATGCCCGACGTGCTGGAGATGCCCTATCGTCCGCCGCTGCGCGGCGGCTTTGAGGCTGACGAGAAAAAATACAAGTACCGCTTGTCCTCTATGACCTGCCTGGCAGGTGATGTAATCGGCGATTACAGCTTTGAGCAGGAAATCAATGTTGACGATAAGCTGATTTTTGAGGATATGGCGATTTATTCGATGGTCAAGAACAATACCTTCAACGGCATTCCGCTGCCGGATATTGTGCTGCTGCACAGGGACGGAAGCACGGAGCTTGTACGCCGTTTTGGTTACGAAGATTTTAAAGGACGTTTGTCATGATGTTAGAGAAAAGCTTTACCCCCGCTGCCGACGGCTTTCATATGCCGGGAGAATTCGAACCGCATGACGGCTGCATTATCGTGTGGCCGCAGCGCCCCGGCTCCTGGAGCTTTGGCGCAGTGGCGGCCTGCGAAGCATTCACGGCTGTGATCAAGGCGATTGCGGCGAGCGAAAGGGTTTATGTTATCTGCGGCGAGAAGCATTTTGCGGTGGCGCAGGAGTATCTTGCAGGCGTGCCGAATGTTGAGCTGGTCGCTATGGAAACTGACGACAGCTGGGCGCGCGATATCGGCCCGACGTTCGTGGTGCGCGATGGCGTCGAGGGACGCGAGCTGCGCGGCGTGAACTGGCGCTTCAATGCCTGGGGCGGCGAGGTGGACGGCCTGTATCCTGATTATGAGCAGGACGATGCTTTTGCCGAAAAATTTGCCGAGTATTATGGCGCTGCGCTGTATGACGCTGCTCCCTTCGTGCTGGAGGGCGGCTCGATTCATTGTGACGGCGAGGGCACGGCGTTGGTGACAGAGGCCTGCCTGCTTAGTGCAGGACGCAATCCTGACCTGTCGCAGGAGCAGATAAGCGATATGCTCAAGACTTATTTGGGCGTGGAGAAGGTGCTGTGGATTCCGCGCGGCATTTATAACGACGAGACGAACGAGCATGTAGATAATGTCTGCGCCTTCATCCGTCCGGGTGAGGTTGTGCTGGCGTGGACGGATAATGAAAATGATCCGCAATATGCTTTGAGCAAGGCCAGTCTGGACGCTTTGGAGCAGCTGACGGATGCCAAGGGACGCAAGCTCATCGTGCATAAGCTGCCTGTACCGGCGGTGCCTGTGTGCATCACCGAGGACGAGGTGGCAGGTTTCGACTTTGTTGAGGGCGAGGATATGCGCGAGGCAGGCGAGCGTCTGGCGGCTTCGTATGTGAACTTTTATTTTAGTAATGACAGTGTTGTCGTGCCTGCCTTTGGCGGCGAGAACGCAGCCAGTGATGCGCAGGCGGCAGAGCTGCTGGCCAAGCTGTGTCCGGAGCGCAGGGTGGTGCAGATTCCGGCGCGTGCGATCTTGACGGGCGGCGGCAATATTCACTGCATTACGCAGCAAATTCCGAAGGGAGTGTGCTTATGAGCAAGGTTAAGGTGGCAGCAGTGCAGCTGCGCTGTGCGCCGACCGTAGAAGAAAATTTGCAGCACGCCGAAGCGCTGGTGCGCGAGGCGGCGGCTCAGGGTGCGCAGATTATTCTGCTGCCGGAGCTGTGGGAGCGCCCGTATTTCTGCCAGCAGCGCCGCTATGATTTTTATAAATTTGCGCTGCCGACGGAGGAAAACCCCGCTGTGGCTATGGGCAGACGCTTGGCGAAGGAGCTGGGCGTGGTGCTGCCGATCAGCTTTTTTGAGCGTGATGTAAATGAATTATATAATTCTATCGCCTGCGTTGATGCAGATGGCGAAATTTTAGGCGTATATCGCAAGACGCATATTCCCGACGACCATTTTTATCAGGAGAAGTTCTACTTTAAGCCTGGCAACAGCGGCTTTACGGTGTTCAACACCAAGTATGGCCGTATCGGTATAGGCATCTGCTGGGACCAGTGGTTCCCTGAGACGGCACGCTGCCTGGCGCTGAACGGAGCAGAGCTGCTGTTCTATCCGACGGCGATCGGCTCGGAGCCTATCTTAGACTGCGACAGCATGCCGCATTGGCGCAGAGTTATGCAGGGCCACAGCGCGGCGAACCTGATGCCTGTTGTAGCCGCGAACCGCATTGGCCTGGAAGCTGTGGAGCCTTGCGAGGGTAATGCAGGGCAGCAGTCATCGCTTTTGTTCTACGGCTCGTCATTCATGACAGATGGCACGGGTGCGCTGATTCAGGACGCATCGCGCGACCAGGAGGAGATTCTTTATGCTGAATATGATCTGGCAGCGCTTGCTGAGGACAGATTAAGCTGGGGACTTTTCCGTGACCGCAGACCTGAATGCTATGGCAAGATTGCCGGCAAATAATGGATTAAGCTAAAACTATACACCTTCTGTACTATGAAATTCGTAGTGCGGAAGGTGTTTTTGCGTGCTTGCATAGCAGATGATTTCTCTTTATAATATATAGTAGATATAGTAGCGAGAAATTTTATTTTGATGAATATATAAGGAGGTGCTTCCGATGCTTAGGCGTTTGGTTAATTTTGTGCTGCTGGCCTGCTTCTGTTGCGTGAGCCTGACGGCGTGGGCGGCTACACCGCAGCCTGTGGGGACTGCATATAAGCAGCGCTATATGAATCTGGTGGCGGCGGCTTCGTGCTTGGGCGTGTATCTGCCGGAGGAAGGGCACGAGTTTGATTATCTGCGCAGCTTCGGCTGGGAGATTACGTCGCAGCGGGTGACGCAGGGCAAGGTGGAGACGAATTTTGCCATAGCGAAAAATTATTATCCGGAGCAGAAGAAGCAGTTTTATCTGGTAACCTTCCGCGGCAGCGCCAGCAAAAAGGACTGGAAGCTGAACCTGAGAACGGAGCGCGTCAACTATGGCGGTGCAACGCTGGCGGAGATGGAGCAGGTGGCAGCGCAGCCCTTGAATAAGGAGCAGCCTGCGGTACATTCCGGCTTCAACAGCTATGTGCAGACAGTGCTGCGTACAGCAGTAATTGATGAGAACGGCCAGTGGCAGGGCGTTTTTCGTGATACGCTGAGCAATCCTGACGCGTACCTGATTCTTACAGGCCATAGTCTGGGCGGAGCGGTGGCGACGCTCTTGGGCGAACGTTTAGTGAGCCTTGGCTTTCCGAAGGATAAGTTCACTGTCGTAAGCTTCGGTGCGCCTGCTATCGGCAACCAGGCCTTTGCTGATACGTATGGCACGATCATCAACCTTGTGCGTATTACGAATACTAATGATCCCGTGCCGGGAGGGTTGCAGACCTTCTTTGGCGGCTATAAGCAGTTCGGTGAGCAGGAAAAATATGAGCTGCCGACGCGGGTGAGCAATGTGCAGCATGATATGGCGATGTATTTTGATTACAGCGTCAGCGCGTATTATCGTGAACGTGACAGACAGATCAGCATGGACCGTCTGGCGCCGGTGCCGGACGTGAAGCGCACTGCGGGCAAGCCGGTGGTGGCGCTGTGGCTGCAAAGCTCGGAGGAGCTGGATAAGCTGGCCTATGTTACGGATATCAAGCGCTTTATCACGGATGAATACCGTCGCCTGCTGCCCAGCTATATAATTATGGAAAAGCATCTGCCGAAGGATGCGTATACCAGGCAGAATCTGCTGGAGCTGAGCAAGCGCGAGGGCGCGGATTATATGCTGGTCTGTGGCATCGACGGCAACCGTCCGCAGCGTGAGCCTTTCTGGTATCTGACGCTGGAGCAGGCGCTGTTTGATATGCAGGGCAATATGCTGACGATGGGCACCTATGGCCGCAAGGTTGCGCCTGCCGTGGGTAATATTCAGGCGGCCGGCGAGAACTTTTGGCAGGCTAAGGAGGATGTGAGCAGACAGCTGCCGTTTGTTAATCATTAAGTTTATTGGAGGGGATAGCTATGGAATTACAGGATTTAGAGCAGGAGCTGGCAGGGTGTTCGGCCTGCCCCCTGCGCAAGGACGCCATCGGACCAGTGGGCTGGTATGGCAATCCGCAGAGTCCGATTGTTTTTGTAGGCGAGGGACCTGGCGGTGTCGAGGATGATTACGGCTGTCCGCTCATCGGGCCGTCGGGACAGCTTTTAGACAAGGCACTGTGGGCGACGAAGATGACGCGTGACAGGGTGCTGACGACGAATATTATCAAGTGTCGTCCGAAGAATAACCGCACGCCTGATGCTGCCGAGGCCAGCTTCTGCGGCAAGCTGTGGCTGAGCAGGGAGCTGGCGATTATTAAGCCGAAGGTGGTCGTGGCGCTGGGCAGCGTCGCCTTGCATTATCTTGGCAGCAGCGATATGCGGATTACGCGTGACCGCGGCATGTGGTTCAAGACGGAGCAGGGCATTGACTGCATTGCGACGTACCATCCGGCGTATCTTTTACGCCTGTATGGCAGGGAGCAGGTTGCTGCGAAATGGGATGTGTTCCACGACCTGGAGGCAGCACGCGAGCGTGCTGCGCTATTGGCACCGGATTATGTTTTTATGTCTGAGGAGAAGCCGGACTTGTTAAAGCTTTTCAAGAAGAGGGTGCACGATTATTTGTAAAGGAAAAAGCGGTATGTATAACAGCAATTGTCATACATACCGCTTTTTGATGTTTAAAATATTTTCTTAGATAATCTTCGTGGTCCAGTCCTCAATATTCCAGACCTTATCAACCCAGCCCTCGTAGAATTCCGGCTCATGGGATACGAGCAGTACGGAGCCCTTGAACTCCTTCAGCGCACGCTGCAGCTCTTCCTTCGCATCTACGTCGAGATGGTTGGTCGGTTCGTCGAGCACCAGCCAGTTTACGTTCTTGAGCATGAGCTTGCACAGACGCACCTTGGCAGCCTCGCCGCCGCTGAGCACGAAAACCTTGCTGGTGATATGCTCGTTCGTCAGGCCGCAGCCTGCCAGTGCAGCGCGGACCTCGTAGTTGGTCAGACCGGGATATTCGTTCCAAACATCGTCGAGTGCCGTGTTTTCGTTCTTTTCGCGCTCCTCCTGCTCAAAGTAGCCAGGCTCTAGGAACTCGCCCAGCTCAACGCTGCCGCTGACAGGCGGGATGATGCCGAGAATGGTTTTGAGCAGCGTGGTTTTGCCGAGACCGTTGACGCCGCGGATGGCAATCTTCTGACCGCGCTCCAGATTGAAGGTTACAGGACGAGTGAGCGGGCTGTCATAGCCAAGCACAAGGTCCTTCGCTTCTACGATGAAGCGGCTCGGTGTACGCGCTTCGGTGAATTTGAAGGTCGGCTTGAGCTTTTCGCGCGGCTTCTCAATCATTTCCATTTTATCAAGCTTGCGCTGACGGCTCTTCGCCATATTGGTGGTCGCTACACGCGCCTTGTTGCGGGCGATGAAGTCCTCGAGCTTGGCAACCTCCTGCTGCTGGCGCTCGTAGGCTGCGGCCTTCTGAGATTGGTAAATCGCATACATTTCCTGGAATTTGTCATAGTTGCCGCTGTAGCGCGTCAGCTCGCAGTTCTCGAGATGATAGATAACGTTGACAACCTTATTGAGGAAGGGCACGTCATGGGAAATAAGGATGAAGGCGTGCTCGTAATTTTGCAGGAACTTTGTGAGCCATTCGATATGCTCTACGTCGAGATAGTTCGTGGGCTCGTCGAGCAGCAGAATTTTGGAGTTCTGCAGCAGCAGCTTGGTCAGCAGAACCTTGCTGCGCTGGCCGCCGGAAAGCTCGCTGACATCCTTGTCCAGACCAATGCTGCCAAGACCGAGGCCGTTGGCAAATTCTTCGATTTTGCTGTCTAAGGAATAGAAGCCGCTGTGCTCCAGCTCGGACTGGATTTCACCGACGGTGTTCATCATCTTGTCGAGCTCCTCGGGAGAAGCGTCGCCCATCTTTTCGTACAGCTCTAGCATCTGCGCTTCCATTTCGTACATATCCTTGAAGGCTGTGCGCAGCACCTCGCGGATGGTCATGCCCTTTTCCAGCGTGCTCTGCTGGTCCAGATAGCCGACGGAAACCTTGCCGGGCCATTCAACCTTGCCCTCGTCAGGCAGGACGTGACCGGTAACAATATTTAAGAAGGTGGACTTGCCTTCGCCGTTGGCGCCGACCAGGCCGACATGCTCGCCGCGGAGCAGCTTAAAGGAAACATTTTCTAAAATCTGGCGACCGCCAAAGGAATGCGATACATTGGTAACGTTTAAGTAGCTCATAAAAACCTCGCTTTATTAGTTTAGTTCTGTTATAATGATAATGGTCATATGTAAAAATACACTACATAAAAAGAAAAAGACCGACTAAAGCAAGTCAGCCTTTTCTCAACTTAAAGAATTAATCGGGAAGAGCTGACGGGCCTAATCGTCAGACCAACCTTTGTTAATATTATAGCAAGCAATCGTGCTTTCGTCAACGATAGAGGAGGTAATTTCTTATGTTACAAGGAAATAAAAATGATATTGCAAAACTTCTGCCTTATGTCAGCGAGCGTCTGCAAAAGGCACTGACTTACGTCGCTGAGACTGATTTCAGCAAGGTCGCTAATGGCGAGTATGAAATTGACGGCCGTAATGTTTTTGCGCGCGTCAACACGTATGCAACGGAGCCGAAGGCTGAGCGCCGTCCGGAAAAGCACAATGATTATATTGATGTGCAGTTTGTAGCAGCAGGCAAGGAGGCAATCTGGTACACGCCGCTGACCTCTGCTTGCGTAGAAACAGAAAATAGAGCAGAAAAAGAGGATGTCATCTTCTATGCTGAGCCGCAGGAGAAAAATTTTGTTACTCTTGCTGCAGGAGATTTTGCAATTTTTTTCCCGTGGGAGCTGCATCGCCCCAACTGTAATGCCGAAGAAGCTGCGGCTCAGGTGCAAAAAATCGTGGTGAAGGTAAAAGCCTGAAAACCGCATGGTTAAGCCATTTTTTGCGTATTTCTGATTCTGCCGGAGCGCTTAAAAAAACTTTTTCAAAAAAAAGTTAAAAAAAGTATTGACAAATCCACGCAGACTTAGTATAATAACACTCGTGATGTTGAGCAACACAAACCAACAACACAAATTATTCCCCGATAGTTCAGCCGGTAGAACACCTGACTGTTAATCAGGGCGTCGTAGGTTCGAGTCCTACTCGGGGAGCCACCTGGCCGGTTGGTCAAGCGGTTAAGACACCGCCCTTTCACGGCGGTATCGGGGGTTCGATTCCCCCACCGGTCACCAAGTTACGGGCGCTTAGCTCAGCTGGGAGAGCGTCTGCCTTACAAGCAGAATGTCAGCGGTTCGATCCCGTTAGCGCCCACCACGTAAATCTAGCACTTCATGAAAATGGAGTGCTTTTTTTATTTTCTGTGGTACGCTTACAAGACATGTTGGTAAAAAATACGCCAGCTTCTTTTTTTTATGCGAAAAATATTATATAATAATATGATACGGTTTTACGCAGCGTGAATTGCTCGTTTCTGCGAATTTTTTATGAAAAAGCAGGGATATTGCTTTGTAGTGCTTGCATAGTCCGGAAAATAATTTTATAATATAGTGTGTAATTCATACTAGAATTGTGGGAATTAAAATTTTAGAGGCTGTCTGTGCAGACGCTTCGAATGGAGGATAAATATGGCTGAGAATTTATTAGAGGTGAGAAATCTCACTGTTAATGTAGAGGACAAAGAGATTCTGCATAAGCTGGATCTTGATATTCAACCCGGAGAAACGCATGTCCTGATGGGACCGAACGGCGCCGGCAAATCTACTCTGGGCTATGCGCTCATGGGTAATCCGAAATATACTATTACCGACGGCAGCATTCAGTTTGCCGGCGAGGATATCACAAAGCTGCCGGTGGACAAGCGTGCGAAGGCAGGCCTGTTCCTGTCCTTCCAGAATCCGCTGGAGGTTCCCGGCATCAGCCTCAGCAGCTTTTTGAAGACTGCCTTGGAGCAGCAGCGCGGCGTGCGCATTAAGGCGTGGGATTTCCGCAAGGAGCTGCGTCAGGCTATGGCTCTGCTGCAGATGGACAACAAATATGCTGAGCGCGATTTGAACATGGGCTTTAGCGGCGGCGAGAAGAAAAAGGCTGAGATTCTGCAATTATTGATGCTGAATCCGAAGCTGGCCATTCTTGACGAAACGGACAGCGGTCTGGACGTTGATGCAGTGAAGATTGTTTCCCAAGGCATCAAAACTTTCCAGGAGCATCGTCAGGGTGCGCTGCTGATTATTACGCATAACACAAAAATTCTTGATGCGCTGCATGTAGACAAGACGCATATTCTGGTACACGGCCAGATTATCAAGAATGCCGGTCCGGAGCTTGTTGACGAAGTGAGCAAGAACGGCTTTGAGCAGTTTATCCAAAATAAAGAGTAACTGGTGGAGTAAAGATGGAAGAAAAAACCTATGTAGAAGATATAGACAGAAGTCTTTACGACTTCCGTAACGAGGATAAGGACGCTTATCGCATCAGCGAGGGCCTGACGCGTGAAATCGTTGAGCAGATTTCGCGTGAAAAGCACGATCCGGAGTGGATGCGCGAGTTCCGTCTGAAATCCTTGGAGATTTATAACAGCATTCAGATGCCGCAATGGGGACCTTCTATTGAAGGCCTGAATATGGAAAACATCGTTACCTACGTGCGTCCGAATACCAAGATGCAGGGCAAGTGGGAGGATGTTCCCGAGGATATTAAGGACACCTTCGAGCGTCTGGGTATTCCGCAGGCAGAGCAGACGAGCCTTGCCGGTGTAGGTGCGCAGTATGACTCTGAGCTTGTTTACCACAATGTGCGTAAGGAGGTTGAAGAGCAGGGCGTAATTTATGCCGATATGGAGAGCGCGCTCAACGGTCCCTATGCGGAGATGGTGCATGAGCATTTTATGAAGCTTGTGCCGCCGACAGACCATAAGTTTGCGGCGCTGCATGGTGCGGTCTGGTCCGGCGGCTCCTTCGTCTATGTGCCGAAGGGAGTCAGCGTGGCGATTCCGCTGCAATCCTACTTCCGCCTGAACGCGAAGGGCGCAGGCCAGTTCGAGCATACGCTGATTATTGTTGACGAGGGCGCAGACCTGCACTTTATCGAGGGCTGTAGTGCGCCGAAGTATAACGTTGCCAATTTACATGCAGGCTGCGTAGAGCTGTTTATCGGCAAGGGCGCAAAGCTGCGCTATTCGACGATTGAAAACTGGTCGAAGAATATGTATAACCTCAATACCAAGCGTGCGCTGGTGGCTGAGGGCGGCACGATTGAATGGGTGTCCGGCTCCTTTGGCTCGCACGTTTCCTATCTCTATCCGATGAGCATTTTAAACGGTGAGGGTGCACGCAGCGAGTTTACGGGCGTAACCTTCGCCGGTCACAGCCAGAACCTTGATACAGGCTGCAAGGTTGTGCATAATGCGCCGAAAACATCGAGTGTTGTCAATACGCGCTCGATTTCTAAGAGCGGCGGCATCAGCACCTTCCGCAGCAGCGTTGTGGTGACGAATAAGGCTAAGCAGGCCAAATCCTCTGTTTCCTGCCAGAGCCTGATGCTGGATAATATTTCTCGCTCGGATACCATTCCGGCGATTGATGTGCGCACGGCAGATGCCGATATCGGTCATGAAGCAAAGATTGGCCGCATCAGTGATGACGCAGTGTTCTATCTCATGAGCCGCGGTATCAGTGAAGAGGAAGCAAGAGCTATGATTGTCAGCGGCTTTGCGGATAACGTTTCGAAGGAGCTGCCTCTGGAGTACGCTGTGGAGATGAATAATTTAATCAGACTGGAAATGCAGGGAAGTATAGGTTAAGGGGTAAGTAAAATGATAGATGAAATGTTAATAAATCAGCTGCCTGCTCCTACCTGGAACAGATTGCGCATGAACGATACGAGGCTGGCGGACATCGAGCTGCCGCAGGATATCTGTGAGCCGCGCGTTTCCTTGCAGGGCAGTGTCTGCCTGAATAAAAATAAAAATACCGGCTGCTGTGGCTGCAGCGAGCATGCTTTGTGCAGCGTGCATGGCAGCAATTTTGCCAAAATGCCTACAGGCATGGGCGAGGCGATGTATAAGCTTGGCGACGGCCAGACGCTGCGCCTGATTGCTGACGCAGGCAAGAGCACTGCGAGCGTAACCTTGCGCTATGAGGACGGCAAGAACTGCTTCAACCGTCTGGAGATTGAGGCGAAGGCCGGCAGTGAGCTGACTGTGTTTATGACCTATATTTCTACGGCGCAGGCTGCAGGACAGGCCAGCGTACAGACGAAGATTGCCGCTGCTGCCGGAGCAAGCGTAAAGCTCGTGCAGGTGCAGCTTTTAGGCCAGAGCTATGTACAGCTGAACGATGTCGGCTGTGAGCTGGGCGATAATGCTGCCTTTGAGCTTTTACAGCTGCAGCTGGGCTCTAAGCGTATTTATAATGGCGTGCGCACCGAGCTTATCGGTGAGGCTGCTGATTTTAATGCTGCTATCGGCTACTATGGCCGTCAGGAGCAGACCATAGATATGAATTTTATTGCCAATCATTATGGCAAAAAGACCACCTGCGAGATGACGGCGGACGGCGTGCTGCAGGGCGGCGCGAAGAAAATCTATCGCGGTACGATTGACTTCAAGAATGGCTGCGGCGGTGCCGTGGGCGACGAGAAGGAAACTGTGCTGCTGCTGAGCGACGACGTTGTCAACCAGACGATTCCGCTGATTTTATGCAGCGAGGAGGACGTGCAGGGCAACCATGGTGCCAGCATCGGCAAGCTGGACGAAAACCTGCTGTTTTATTTGTGCAGCCGCGGCTTTACGGAGCAGGAGGCTGTCGATATGATGGCGAAGGCAAAAATCGACGCTCTTTGCCGCCGTATTGAGGATGAGGACACTGTGCAGCTTGTGCAGCGTTATCTGGAAGGAGTAATGCATGATGGTGAATGATAAGGATCTGCTCACCGTTGATTATAAAAAGGATTTTCCGCTGCTTGCAGCAAAGGACGTTGCTTATTTGGACAATTCTGCGACGACGCAGAAGCCGCAGTGCGTTATTGATGCAGAATGCAATTTTTATCTGAAGCATAACGCTAATCCGCTGCGCGGCTTGTATGAGCTGGCGATGGAGGCGACCGATGCCTATGAGGATGCACGCGTTGCTGTGCAGAGGTTCATCAACGCTAAAAGCGAGCAGGAGATTATTTTCACGCGTAATGCGTCGGAGAGCCTGAATCTTGTTGCTTATTCCTATGGCCTGGCTAACCTGAAGCCTGGCGATGAGATTGTGACGACGATTATGGAGCATCACAGCAACATGCTGCCCTGGCGCATGGTTGCAGAAAAGACCGGCGCTGTGCTGAAATATATCGAGTGTGCTGCTGACGGCAGCGTGAGCGACGAGGCTATTGAGGCCGCAGTGACGGAAAAAACGAAGCTGGTGGCTATGGCCGAGGTTTCTAATGTTTTAGGCCGCCTGAATCCTATTGGCAAGCTGATTGAGGAGGCGCATAAGGTTGGCGCTGTGGCAGTTATTGACGCTGCTCAGAGCGCACCGCATATGGCGATTGATGTGCAGAAGCTGGATGCTGATTTCCTCGCCTTCAGCGGGCACAAGATGCTCGGACCTATGGGTATCGGCGTTTTGTATGGCAAGAAGGCGCTGCTGGAGGCTATGCCGCCGTTTTTGCGTGGCGGCGAGATGATTAGCTTTGTCAGCCGTGACGGCCAGGAGTATGCGCCGCTGCCGCATAAGTTTGAGGCGGGCACGGTGAATGCTGCCGGTGCCGTAGGCCTGCATGCTGCCATTGATTATATCAACAGCATCGGCTTTGATGTGATTGAAGCACGTGAGGAGGCATTGACGAAGCTGGCGTTTGATGCTATGCAGAAGATTGAGGGTGTGCATATTATCGGCGGCCAGACTGCCGAGGAGCATAAGGGAATCATCACCTTTACAATTGACGGTGTGCATCCGCATGATATTGCGGCGATTATGGATGCAGACGGCGTGAATATCCGCGCCGGCAACCACTGCGCGCAGCCGCTTTTAGACCACCTGTGTACCGGTGCTACGGCGCGTGCGAGCGTAGCCTTCTATAATACGCAGGAGGACGTGGAGCGCTTTATCAAGTGTCTGAGCACGATTAGGGAGAGAATGGGCTATGGCAGATAACAGAAGCTTTTATAACGAAATTTTGATAGACCACAACATGCATCCGGCGCATAAGCATGAGCTGCCGGACGCTGATCTGGAGATGCGCGGCTATAATCCTACCTGCGGCGATGATATCACGATGAAGCTCAAGGTGCAGGGCGGCGTTGTTGTCGACGGTGCCTTCCAGGGCAGCGGCTGTGCTATCAGCCAGGCTAGCGCTGATATGATGCTGGATCTTGTTATTGGCAAGAGCGAGCAGGAGGCTTTGCGTCTGGCAGATATCTTCCTGCGTATGATTAAGAGCGATGCCAGCGAGGAGGAAATCGACGAGCTGGAGGAAGCAGGCGTGCTTCAGGACGTGTCGCATATGCCGGCGCGTGTAAAATGCGCTGTGCTGGGCTGGCATACGCTGGAGCAGATGCTGGAGAAAAAAGAGAAGTAAAAGTGCAGAAGTGAAAAATAAATTAAGAGACATTACTCGTGCATGGGTAATGTCTCTTTTTTGCTGAGATGGATTATTTTATACCGAAAAGCGTTTCGATAGCTTTGCGTTTATCTGAATTTAGAGAACGAAATTTATTGATTAGAAGTAGTTCTTTGTCTGTGACCACTAGAGTGTTGTTATCTACTTTATTATTTAGAGAGAAAAAATCAATCGGTTGTAAGAAGTCTTCTATATGGATATTGAAAATTTTTGCCATTTCGGCTAATGCTATAATATCAGGCATATTACGACCATGCTCCCAACCACTTAGACCTTGTTTGGAAACGCCTAGCTGATTACCAAGTTCTTCAAGCGTTAGTCCGAGTTTCTGGCGTTCGTATTTAATTCGTGTACCTATCGTTAGTTTATCCACTGTTATCACCATGCTACATTACAATATTATTATGCAGATAGTATACGCTAAAAATAGCTGTACTTAGCGAAAAGTAAAAAGATAAAATAACTTGCAAGTATCCAAAATAGATACTATAATATAATTAAGAGTATTCGTTTCATGTACTTAGATGGAAAGTCTTAGATTTCGGAATGGAATATGGCTACATAAGGTTCTTGTGTAGAGTGACGATAATGACAGGAGGGGAATTTTAATGCCTATATTGAATAGAATAAAATTTGATGGTACTCAAAATAATGAACCTTGGCTAATTTATAAATGGGAGAAGGAAGACATTATACTAGGATCACAATTAATAGTTGGTCCAGGGCAGGAAGCTATATTTGTCAAAAATGGACAGGCGCAAGATGTATTTGCATCAGGCACTTACACATTGAGCAGTGGCAATTTGCCATTTCTTGGTAAGCTAATTAAGTTCCCGTTTGGCTCACAAACTCCTTTTGGTGCCGAAGTTTATTTTATCAACAAAATAGAGAATAGGAATATGGCTTGGGGAACAAATTCTCCGCTTCTGCTTGAAGATCCTAAATACAATATATTTTTATCATTACGTGCATTTGGTTCATATGTGATGAGTGTAAATAACAGCAGGTTATTTTTAAATAAATTGATTGGCAGTTTGAATTTAGCTTCTGGATTTAATCATGTAACTATAAATAGATGCTTCTCTGGTATTATCAACATGCATATCAAAGAAATTGTATCAAAATTTGTTAATCAAAAACGCATATCTTTTTTAGATATTACTGGTTACTATTCTGAAATTTCTAGAGAGCTATATAAAATTATAGAAGAGGAATTTTCTTCTTATGGTATTAGGTTGTTAGATTTTTACATTGAATCTATATCACCATTAAAAGAAGAAATAGCCAGATTACAAAGATACAAGGAAGAATTAGCTTTAGGTGATGCTTTTTATACAAAGCGTCGCTCATTTGATGTTTTAGAAAAAATGGCTGATTCTCAAGTAGGTGATTATGCTGGCATTGGTATGGGATTAGGTGCTGGGATGATGGTGGGCTCAGTTACTAATCAAGCTATGGAGCAAATAGCTTCAAATATAAAGATAAATCAGGGGAATATAGGAAAAATAAAGCATTGTCTACAATGTGGAAAAGAGTTACCTATAGACGCTGCATTTTGCTCTTGTTGTGGTTGCAAGCAAAATACACAGGAAAAATTATTTTGTATGAATTGCGGTAATGAATTAGCAATTGATGCAAAGTTTTGCTCAAAATGCGGTAATAAAGTAATGAAGTAGTAGGAGTAGCGATATTATGACTGATATTAAAGTTTGTACATATGAATGTCCTAATTGTGGTGCTCCGATTAGTATTACAGATAAGATTTGTGGACATTGTTTTTCTTCTGTGTATCTGCAAAGGATAAAAGATAGCAACAATTTATCTAAAACAGATATAGCTAAGCATATAGCGGTGTATAAGAAAAATATTGAAAAAGGGATTGCTTGTGATGTTGATACGTTAATTTCTCTGGGAATATGTCATTATAAAAATGGTATGTATAGCTTATCACTAAAATCGTTTGAGCAAGCAATTGATGCTGATCCGGAAAATGTAAGTGGTTATTATTATGCTGCTTTGAGTGTACTGAATGGAAAACGACCATATATGCAGACACTTAGCAAAATCAAAAAAGTGGTCGGATTACTTGAAGCTGCTATGAATATACAAAATGAAGGGAGGATATATTATTTCTTGTATTTAGTACAAGTAGATTTCTTCGATAAGAAGCATCTTCGTACAAACTATAATTCAGCAGAATTAAAAAATTTAGCTATGGAGAATTTAGTTACTGAGGAAGAAATCAATGAGTTAAAAGAAAATTTATGTATTAAATAAGTGAACAGGAGTGGTCGTTATGTTAGAAATGAGACAAGATAGTGCAAGATCAATGTTTGCTAAAGCCTTTTATCGTGATGAACCTAAATGGCTGACATGGTTATTTGTTATAGGTGTTTTTACATCGTTTGTTGGCATAGGATTAGTTCTATTATTGATATGGGGAGTTATAAAGCTCGTATTTAAGTTTAGTGGTTCATTTGGAATTTTTGATCAGTATAATGCTTGTGTGCAAAAAGATGCTGAGTTCTTGAAAGATAGAGCTATTAATGTAATGGGTTTGATTGAAGAAGAGTTCAGCTTAATAGATCCTATTATTGCTAGTGGTTATGCAAGTGATTCTAGTTGTATTCATGTAGGAGAGAAAATAGAAAAAGTATCACCTACTAGAGTAATATGGCTTTGGCTTATGAACAAAGTTTGTTTTTGGCGTAAACCAGAAAAAATTTCCGAGCACGTTTTTTTGGATTGTGGCGATGGGAAGGTAATTTGTTCTTTAGTAACATTTACCTACATTGCTTTTACTGAACAACAAGCTGTTGCTTATAAGTGCTATTATGATATTGCTTATGGTATTATTCTTGATGAATATACCGCTGAAATATCATATAGAGATATTGATACAGTTAAGTATGGCGATAATCTTCTTCACGTATGGAGTGTCAATAAACAAAATTGGTCTAAAGCTAAGATTAGTTGGCTGAATTTGAATGTTGCGTCTAACAATGCTATATCTGCTTCGTTCTATGGCGAAAACACTGTTTTAAATAATCAGGTTCCGGCTGTTCAAGCTTTGATTCGCAGCAAAAAAGAAGAATTAGCATAATAACTATGGAAGGGTGATAAAGTTGCAAAGTAAAAGTAAGTGTTTAGCATATTTTTCTCCTGTAATAATGATTCTGTTAGGAATATTGTTATACAGTGTTATTTTACCTGCTCGCTATAATAAGGTCATATCTTTGATAGATTGGCTGCTTAGTGGAACAGATAATATAATTGCAACTTTACGCTCTGCTGATATTGTATTAGGCCAGGCATATAGAATATTATTTACAAAAGTTATTGTTTGGGTATGGACAATGGGCTTTTTATTCTCATTGTTTTGGTGTGGGTATACTATACAAAATTCAAGAGAAAAAAGCCAGAATTTGCTTATTACAGAAGATGTTAAAAAGGCAATATTAGTTCGTCTTGTTAATAAAGCAGAAAAACATTATAGATTGAATAAGAGAAAAGATGATAGCAAGGTGATTTATAAAAGAGCATTAGCTTTAGAGTCACGTATTTTAAGTTGCGGGGAGTTTGGGTATGGGAATAATAGTATTACTGAATTAGAAAATCGCATCTGCAATGAACTTATGGATTTAGAAAAAGTTTTTTCTGATAAAAACGAGGATTATGCAGAGGTTAATGATAAATACGATAGATTGGAAAATTTATTAGAAGAACGGGAATATAGTAAGAACAAAATAATTTATGAAATTAAATTTTGTGGGAGGCGTTCATATGCAACAATATTATAATTTATTAGGGTTAAGCGAAAACTGTACTCAAAGTGAAGCTAGAAGTATATTTATGGCGCGAAAAAAGGAATTACAAAAGAAAATGTTGTCTCGAGATTTAGAAGAGAGTTCGTCGGCATCAAAAGAATTGGGAGAATTAACCAATGCCTATAAATTGATTCTCAACGATATTAATGAAAAGAATCGCGCTGGTTCAGATAGTGAGGTAAAAACTTCAAAGGATATTGGTGACGTAAACATTTCTCGTGCTACTATTGATAATGATGAAATAACATCTGGAACTACTCCTACAACTACACCTGTAGCACAAACTCCTGCTGGAGGACAGTCTATTAATAATCAATCAAATAAAAATATGATGATTATTTTTGGTGTTATTTTAGGTGTATTAGTAGTAGGTTTTGCTGGATATTTTTTGTTTATAAAAGCAGATAACACGATTAACCCAATAATTGAACCTAAACCAAATCCTATAGCGATTGGTACTTCAAGTTCTATTATACCTAAAATAGAAAAAGCTAAAGAAAAGCATAATGGCGATATTGCGAATATAGCTAGTTTGATTAATAACACGATAAACAAAAAGGGTAATCTGAAAGGTGAAACTGAACTTTTGAACAGTGCTGTTCGTGTTGAGCAAGAAGTATTAGATACTTTAGCAGAGTTGCGTAATAGTAGTGAAGCTAATACGCGTAAGGGGAAAATGTTGATTCGAATTCTTCAAGCAGAGCAGAAAAGAATTCGTGGATTAGTAGATGGACTTAGAGCTGGTGTTAATGGTTTAGACTATCAGCAAGGTTTTAAAGTTGGTAGTGAAGGATATTATGAATATGATAGGTTGAATAGTGAATATATGCATTTTGAAACAGGTGAGTTTAAAAAACAAATGGCGTATGTTAATGGCGACGATGTTTTCTTGAGAAGTGCGCCGTCAACAGGCAGCTCGGTTATAAAAACCTTAAAACGTAATAGCGGTCTTGATGCTGTAGCTATTCAAACTTGCGATGATGAGCGTGCAGGGATGATTAATGTTGATAATGTAATCGTAGACTATAATGGTCAAAATATTAAACTTGCTAAAGGCCAGCCTGTAACTATCACTGGTGAGAATGGAAATACTTATCAATGCCAACTGAATTTGGAAAATAGCAGCGGAACTATATATCTTGATAAAGCTAAGGTGAAGAAGCTTTATGGTGAAACTTGGTATAAGGTTCAATTGTCTGATGGCACGGAAGGCTGGGTATATAAAGATTTCATTCAGCTAAAAAGAGATATGTAATTTAGTTGGAGGATAAGTAATGCGTAAATATTTAATTTTGACTTTATTGCTTTTGCTATGTTTGAGTAATTTAGGCTGCCTTGGTGCTGAAGAAAATACTGTAAAGGAACAAGAGACTGCTAAAACAGATAGCGTACAAGAGCAAACTGAGCAAGTGTTGCTTAAACTTGATGTTGTCAACAGACCTATCAAGTGGACTGACAATAGAGAAGCTTTAATACGTGCGTATGCAAATCTTCATTATGGCAAGGATATTATCGAGATAGTTCCGCAGGTAATTATTGTACATTGGACTGTATCTAATGATGCCGAATCTGTTTATCAGTATTTTTATAGTGAAACGATGCCTGATGATGGTGGAGGACGGTTAAATGTTGCTTCACATTATTTGGTAGATAGAGATGGAACTATTTATAAATTAACGCCGGAGACAGCTTTGAACCGACATGCCATAGGTTATAATTGGTGTGCTATCGGTATTGAGAATGTTGGCGGTGTTAATGGCAGAGAAGATTTGACAGAGGAACAAGTTAAAGCCAATGTTGATATTATTCGCTATCTACAAGCTAAGTATCCTACGATTAAATACGTCTGGGGACATTACCAGCAGCATGAAGCAGAAAGTAGTGGATTGTTTATTGAGAAAGTTCCGGACTATTATGCTGAAAAAATTGATCCTGGCACTATTTTTATGGGTGAATTAAAGAAAAATCTAAGAGATTTAGATTTAAAATTTTATTAAATTTAGGTGGGTATATATGCGGAAGATAATTTTGTTTATATTAATTTTGAGTACAGTTGTTGTTAGTGGCTGTTTCTTTGGAAATGATGAAGAAGCATCTGGAAGTAAGCAAGCAGCTAATAATAACAAAGAAATTGAAGTGAAGGAAAGTGATAAGCAAATAGAAGAAAATCTGCTAACGAAATATAATATGGCGCAAAGTTTTATTTTGATCGATAAAACGAAGTTCAGAGTAGAGGCGATAGATGATACTGGGAAGATTATAGCAAGCTATCCATGTGCATTGGGAAAAAATAGTGGTCAAAAAGAAAAGGAAGGCGATATGAAAACGCCGTCTGGTACTTTTCCTATTGATGAAATTATAGATGCTTCTAGCTGGACGCATGACTTTAAAGATGGGAAAGGCGAAATTGCTGGTGCGTATGGACCTTGGTTTATAAGCTTAGATACTACTGGGTTAAGTAAAGGTCAGTGGGGTGGTATAGGAATACATGGAACGCATGACGCTAATTCAATTGGTAAAAGAGTATCAGAAGGATGTATTAGATTAACTAATGAAGATATTCAGAAACTGAAGGACTTTGTTAAAGTTGGCATGAAAGTAGTTATTGTGGAATAAAAAGTAGGAGATGAGCATATAATGGTAAAAAAACTAATATCAATGCTATTAGTAACTTTCATTACGCTTGGTATAAGCGGATTTGCAGAAGCTGCCACAAGTGGAGGTAAGAACACAGTTACTATTAATGTTCAAACACAAGGAGATTGGAAGCGTACTGGTGCGGAATCAATTACTCTATTAAATAGTGCTGTAACAATCAAGTATTTAAATGTGTTTAAGAAAGAAGGGCGCAGAACTATTTATCCTCAATTTAATGTTAAAGTACGAAGTGCTGACGGAAAGCAGAGATTTTCTCGTGTGATGAATGGGAAAACACTAAAAATCAATTTAAAACCAGATCAGCGTTATTATATTGATGTTTCATATAACGGAAATGGGACTTGGTTGAAATATGCTGGTTTAAAAAATGCTAGAATGGAAGGTAATCCATATTGGTATGTTAGTGCAACGCACAAAGTGAAATCTTATTGGTAAAGTATGGTAATAATATTAGTTTATTATTAATAATAAACTAATATTATATAAAATATAAGAAAGGAGTAATTGACATGAAGCTTGAGAAACCAGAAATGGTAGTTTTAAAGACAGAAGGTCGTCAGGACGCTATGGGGCCAGAAGATTGTTCTGTAGTATGGCATGGTTGCTGCTATAAAGAATAACGAGAGCAATAAAACGGCTGAGAAACTTTTCAGCCGTTTTATTTTCAAATTCAAAAGGAAGGATAACGGAGATTTTTTAATATGTTAAAAGAAATAACGATACAATTAACAGATAGATGTAATCTAAGCTGTCCATACTGCTTTGCTCCTAAAAATTTTAGAAAAGATCTAAGTAAAAATAATTTAGACCAATTTATTTCTTTTTGTTTGAAGGATCTTCCTGAATGTATTCATATTACAGGAGGAGAACCAAGTTTACATGATAATTTTGTTGACATATTGGCACTCTTATCAGAAATAGCTCCTCTAGTGGTATATTCCTGTCTCTTATACACATCTCCGAGCCC